>RCMY010001184.1_pt1 | contig 38155 bp, 31 predicted proteins | sample 2041341 | NCBI WGS metagenome assembly RCMY01 (sample SAMN09708234, study PRJNA481090) | Marine sediment metagenome, whole genome shotgun sequencing project. | reverse complement strand
CCAACCACTTGCGAAGCCCGCCGGCGCAGATTGCCAGCAACACATCGTTGATGGTGAAGTCGCCGGCCTTCTTTATCTGCTTGACGTCGTCGAGCGAGAACGACCCGTAGGCAAATCGGCGATGACCCGAGATCGATCGGTTGAACGACAGGCGCGGCGCCGTCGCCGCTGGCCGCGACAACATCCCGTCGTTGGCCTTCGGCGAAGGAACGAGTGCACTCAGCCCGGGTGTGCGTTGCATGGCGTCTTGAAGGGTGGACATTGTCGGGCCGACCTGTTGCCTGGTCGCCCGCATGGTCGACCGCCACAGCCGCCGCTGGAGTCGCAACTGGGTCCGCGGCTGAGAGGCGAGCGCGAACAGGCCGCGGGTCAGCATCTCAGCGTTCGTCGGTGTGCGGTCGGGACTCCACGGCACGACCTCTGGCGTGGCCTCTCGACCGTCGGGGTCGGGATCGAGCAGGGTACTGAGCAGCTCGGCGCCGGCCGGGCCGAGCACACAGGCGTTGTGGATCTTCGTGTAGAGGGCCACCGACTTGTCTGCCAGACCTTCGACCAAATACATCTCCCACAACGGCTTGGAGCGGTCGAGGGCACGTGAATGGAGCCGGGAGATCAGCTCGGCCAGTTCGTGAGGGCCGCCGGGTGGTGGCACCGCGATGTGACGGACATGGAAGTCGATGTCGAAGTTTTCGTCCTCGACCCAATACGGACGGTCGATCCCGAGCGGGACGGCCACCAGACGGCGCCGGTAGGGAGTGAGTTCCTGGATGCGCTCGGCCACGATCCGCTCGACCGACTCGAACGTCATCGGCGATTCCGACACGTCGAAGAACGTGAGCGCTCCCGCGTGGCCGTGAAAGGTCGGCGTTTCGATCGTGAGATAGCTGGCATCGAGGCCGCTGAGCTGTTCCATGAGTGTGAGGCGCTTCGTTTCGTCGGTGGGTGGGAACTCAGGTGCGTTCGCGAGGCGTGGGAAACAACGGCCGGCGTACACCAGGACGATGGAAGGGTTTCCATTCACCCGCTGGTTGCGCCAGCCTGTCGGCCACCACGTACAAGGCCCAGGGATTACTGGGCAAGCCAACGTGGCTGCTCACCACCTCGACGTTCTCGACATCGCCGTCAGTGTGGTCAATGCACGATCGCCAGGACACGACGCCGTCGGTCTTGCTGAAAATTGAAGTGGTGGGTACTCCTGGAGCCTGACCCATGATCTCGGCGAACTCGGCCGGGATCGAGGAAACACGGGTGCCGCTCGCGGCCTCGAACATGGGCCAGACATGGTTGGCCTTGAGGTCGTTGATCGGGGAGCCCAAGGTGACAACTGCACGGCAACGCTCGGGTGCGAAGCGCGCAACTTCGCGGGCGTAGACCCCGCCCAAACTGTGACCAATGAGCGTGACTTGGCGGCCGGTTTGACTCTGCACTTGCTTGACGCGTTCGGCTGCGACGTGGACCAGACGATGAAGCCCGAGCACCTCGGGGTGGCCCCACGCATGGACCTGGTAGTTCTGCCCCTGGAGGAAACGACGAAGACCAAACGTGAACTGGTCGGCAGCGCCAAAGGGCGGCAGCACCAGTACCGGATGCCCATCTCCTTTCGGCGCACGACGGAGAAGCGGAACTGAGGCCAGGCCGAGTGCGCTCTCGACAAGTGCTCTGGCCTCGAAGCCCGCCAACAACGGATTCGGCGCCTTCGTCAGCTCGGGTACGGGCTTCTCCACCTCAATCTGGCGGTCGGAATCGGGTTCGTCTCGTTGCGCCACGAACGGAGCCTAGACGAGGGGTCTGGGTCACCATGTGTCGATGAATGCGGCGTTACCAACTCCAGGGCCCGCTGCGGGCATGGTTCGGAATGCCGTGGTGATCCAGCGACGAGTGTCTGCCGGATCGATCACATCGTCGATCTCGAAGTGGTCAGCCATCGACACGCCCTTGCCCACCTCGTACATCTTCGCGACCATCGTCTCGAAGAGTTCTTGCCGTTCGGCCGGATCTTCGATGGCGGCGAGTTCGTCGCGGTAGCCGAGGCGAACGAAGCCCTCGAGCCCCATCCCCCCGAACTCACTGCTCGGCCAACCGACGGTGAAAATCGTCGCCTTGAAGCTGCCAGCTGCCATTGCCTGAGCTCCGAGGCCGTAGCCCTTGCGGGTCACGACTGTGCAGAGCGGCACCGTCAGATTCGCTGCGATCACGAACAGCCTCGCTGCGTGGCGAACCAACGCCGTCGCCTCGGCATCTGGACCGACCATGATCCCCGGCGTGTCACAGAGCGACACGATGGGCAGCCCGAAGGCTTCGCAGAGCTGCATGAATCGGGCAGCCTTGTCTGCACCATCCGCGTCGATTGCGCCAGCGAGATGCAGCGGATTGTTGGCAATGACTCCGACGGCTCGACCTTCGATCCTGGCCAATGCCGTGATCATGCCGAGCCCGAAACCGGCGCGGAGTTCGAGAATCGAGTCGACGTCGAACAGCTGCTCGATCACTTCGCGGATGTCGTAGACCCGCAGCCGGTTCTCGGGAACGACGTGACGAAGCAGACGTTGATCGGAAACCTCCCAGTCATCGACCGAGCCCTGGAAGTACGACAGGTACTGCTTCGCGACAGCAACGGCCTCGGCTTCGTCGGCGACCACGATGTCGACGACCCCATTGCTCTGCTGCGTCTCGATCGGTCCGATCTCGGTCGGCTGGAACACCCCGAGGCCCCCGCCTTCGATCATTGCTGGGCCGCCCATGCCCAGATGCGAGCTCTCGGTGGCGATGACGACATCACAGCACCCCAACAGAGCAGCATTGCCGGCGAAGCAGTAGCCGCCGTTGATGCCAACGAGCGGCACGTGCCCGCTGAGCTCAGCGAAGAGCTGGAAGGCCAGGCAGTCGAGGCCGGCCACAGCCACACCATCGGTGTCGCCCGGCCGACCACCGCCGCCCTCGGCGAACAGCACCACCGGCAACTGGAGACGGTGCGCCACTTCGAACAGGCGGTCCTTCTTGCGATGGTTCTGGTGTCCCTGCGTGCCGGCCAGCACCATGTAGTCGTACGAGGTCACGACGCACTGCGCCTCATCACCAAAGCGCTCACCGTTGACCTGGCCGATGCCTCCAACGAGCCCATCACCAGGAGTTTTCTCGATGAGATCCTGTATCGACCGTCGCTTGCGCTGCGCCGCGACAACCAGCGGTCCGTACTCGACGAAGGTGCCATCGTCGATGAGGTCGGCGAGGTTCTCCCTGGCGGTTCGCTTGCCTGTCGCGTGCCTCCGCTCGACCCGCTCCGAACGATTCTCGTCGAGCCCGTATCCATGACGTTCGATTGACTCGGCCAGGTCGGGGCGAATGTGGTCGAGGTCGACAACAGCATCGTCAGCCACGGCCGTTGCGCCAGAACCGTCGCTCGCGAAGCCGAGCAGCACGCCGCCCTCGGCGACCGACCCTCCGACGGCGACATCAACCGACGTCACCTGCCCTCCGCTCGGAGCGACAATGACGTGTTCCATCTTCATCGCTTCCATCACGATGAGTTCGTCGCCGGCAGCGACGACGGTCCCAGGGGCGACGGCGATCGACACGATGGTTCCGAGGAGCGGAGCGGAGATCACCGAGCCGTCCGTGACGATGACGTTCTCAGGATCAGCCAGTTCGCTGGCGAGTTCGCCGATCAGGGTGGTGGTGAGGTCCATCGAACGAACGCTCGGCATTGCAAGCAGTTTCTCGAGCATGGCCGCATTCGTCTGCACTCCGCCGATCGACAGCTCGGCAAGGGCCCGATCGACTCGGCGTTGGAGTGTGTCGAGGTCGGGGGCGTGAACGATGATCTTGGCCAGCAACGAGTCGTAGAGCGGAGAGATCTCCATGCCAGAAGCAGCATGTGAGTCGATTCGAACGCCGGGACCTGCGGGGAAGTCGAGGTGGTCGATGGTGCCAGCCACCGGCTTGGGCACGCCGTCTGCACCCATGCGCTCGGCATTGATCCGTAGTTGGACAGCGACACCAGAGGTGGCTGGCGTCTCGGCCAGTCCGATGGCCGAGAGCGTGGCGCCCGCGGCGATTTCGAGCTGGGCTCTGACCAGGTCCACACCAGTGATCGCTTCGGTGACAGTGTGCTCGACCTGGATCCGGGGATTGGCTTCGATGAACACGTAGCCAGAGCGCTCGACGAGGAACTCGAACGTCGCCAGGCTTCGGTAGTCGAGCCGGGTCGCCATTGCCATGGCGTCGTTGATCATGGCGTGGCGCCGGTCGTCGTCGATCGCCCACGCTGGCCCGAACTCGACCACCTTTTGGCGTTGCCGTTGAAGCGAGCAGTCGCGATCCCAGAGGTGCGTGACGGCCCCGGTGCCGTCACCGATGATCTGGACCTCGATGTGGCGGGCCGAGGACACCAGTCGTTCTGCGAAGACGCCGCCGTCACCGAATGCAGCGACCGCTTCGGATCGGCAACGGTCGAGCGCTGCGTCGAGATCATCCTCGGCGTTGACCACCCGCATGCCGCGCCCTCCCCCGCCGGCCACGGCCTTCAACATCACGGCACCGGCGCCATCGACGAAGGTCCGCAGTTCAGCGGCGTTGCTCAACAGGCCAGAACTCTCCGCTGTCGGGACGTCAAGCGATCTGGCAAGGTCGAGGCCAGCACGCTTGTCGCCGAGAGCCCGAAGCGTGTCAGCAGTCGGCCCAACGAACGCAAGACCGGCGGCAACGCATGCGTCAGCGAACGCTGCATTCTCGGCAAGGAACCCATAGCCGGGGTGGATTGCGTCGCAGTTGCTTGCCACGGCAGCAGCCACGACAGCATCGATGTCGAGGTAAGCGGCTGGCCCTGCACCAGCAAGCTCGAACGATGCGGTGGCCAGCGCGACATGACGCGAAGCGACATCATCTGGCGGTGCAATCGCGACCGTCTCGACACCGAGATCGTGAGCGCTGCGATGGATGCGAATGGCGATCTCGCCACGATTGGCGACGAGCAGGCGTGAGAACATCGGCCGAGTATTGGCCAACGATGCCTTGCGGTACAGCTGAGGGGCCGACGACGTCAGCGAGAGAAGCGAACGATGCGTGCCAGCACGAGGTAGTAGAGACCGAGCGCAGCAGACAAGCTGAAGCGCAGGACAACCGCCCCAGACCGACCGGCAGCGACGGCATCGACGGTCCACCACGCGCCGAAGGCACATGCGGCGAGCACGCCCATCTGAGCCAGGAAGAAGCCGAATCCTGCCCGCGGGGCATGCCGTCGTCCGATCACCCGCTGCATGCGGGCAACCACCTCGCCCGTCTGCGTTGTTCGGCTCGAACTCGTCTCCACCATGGTCGTCGAGGATAAGAACCCACGCCGTTGCCCGAAAGAGCGCACCTCCTCACCTCGCTAGGCGCAGAACGCAATGCTGACCGGGACCCGTTCGTGTCGTGCGGCTAACGTCGATCGGGTGCTCTTCGTCATCCATGCCAAAGACAAGCCAGGCGCGCTCGAATTGCGCCAGGCCACCCGACCCGCCCATCTCGAGTTTCTCGCCCCGTTCGACATCCCCGTCGGCGGGCCGCTGCTCGATGCCGACGGCCAGATGTGTGGGTCGTGCCTCGTGCTCGAGGTTCCCGATCGGGAAGCAGCCGAGGCGTTCATCGCCGGTGATCCTTACGGCAAGGCCGGGCTGTTCGAGACCGTCGAGCTGCACGAGTTCATGAAGGTGAGCTGGCCAGCATGAGCACCCTTCCTGCCTCCACACTGCATTGGAACGACACCGACGCCGAGGTCCACAAGCTGGTCGTCGGCCCCTATGACAACAACGTGTTCGTCATCCGCTGCCGGCACACCGGCGAGTCTGTCATGCTCGACGCCGCGAATGAGCACGAGAAACTCCTCGAGTTGTGCCGGACTCTCGGTGTTCGGACGGTGCTCGAGACCCACGGCCACTGGGATCACATCCAAGCGATTCCCCAGATCCGCGATGCTGGCTTCGAGGTCGGCATCACCGCAGCCGACGCCGAAATGCTGCCGAGCTACGACTACATCCTCGAAGACGACACCCGCATCCAGGTCGGCAAGCTCTCCCTCCACACGATCATCACTCCCGGCCATACGCCTGGCTCGATCTGTTTCAAGCTGGTCGACAAACCGTTGCTCTTCACCGGCGACACGTTGTTCCCTGGAGGTCCCGGCGCCACCAAGGGGGACAAATCCAACTTCGACCAGATCATCGAGAACATCGACACTCGGCTCTTCCCCCACGGGCCAGACACGATCGTCCTTCCCGGCCACGGCGACGACACCACGATCGGCAACGAGCGGCCGCACCTACAGGAATGGGTCGACCGAGGCTGGTGACCCCAACCTCCGACAACTCTCGACCGCCAAGATTGTTCGAAAGGCGAAGTTGTTGCGCGTTGCTCGCTCTGCGACACTCGCCTCGACATGGACGCACCGGCATCTGAGGGAACCGCACGAGATGCCCTCTCGATGCCAGATTTCCGGCGGGTCTATTGGTCCAGTTTCGCCTCGAACATCGGGCGCTGGATGCAGAACGTTGCACTCGGTGTGCTGGCGTTCAAGCAGACCGAGGACGCAGCGTTCACGACGCTCGTCATCTCGGTGCAGATGTTCCCGCTGCTGATCCTGAGCGTCGTCGGCGGCTCCTTGGCCGACAGCGTCGACCGGCGCCGGCTGTTGATCGCCACGCAGAGCTGGCAGGTGTTGTTCAGCCTTCTCCTTGCGTGGCATGTGTGGGACGGCACCTTTGATCGACCGACCCTGCTGTTGATCGTGTTCATGAGTGGACTCGGCCAGGCGCTGTTCGCCCCTGCATTCAACGCGATCCTTCCATCGCTCGTTGGCCGCGAAAACCTGTCTGCGGCCATCTCGCTCAACTCGGCGCAGATGAATGGCAGCCGGGTGATCGGCCCCGTCATCGGCAGCTTCTTGATCTCAACCATCGGCATTGGCCCCGTCTTTGCGCTCAACGCCCTCACCTATCTGATCGTCATCGGGGCGCTGACGACCGTGGTGGTTCCCACCCTGGAACCGCTCACCGCTTCGATGAAGGACCGGCTGTTGGGAGGATTCCGGGTCGCCAAGCGCTCGGTGCAAGTCGGGCGATCGTTGTCGATCATGACCACCTTCTCCCTGCTGTGTCTACCGTTCATCGGCCTGATGCCGGTGATCGCCGAGCGCAGCCTCGGGGTCGACGCCAAGAGCACGACCTTTGGATTTCTCTACGGGGCGTTCGGCATGGGAGCACTCACGGGAGCGATCAGCGTCGGCACAGTGCTGGTCAACGTGCCGAAGGAAAAGATCGTGCGCTACTCGCTCGGCTGCTTCGGGCTGTCCCTCGCAGTGTTCGCCACCTTGCGGTCGGCCACGCCAGCGTTCCCCGTTCTCTATCTGGTTGGCCTGTTCTATTTCACGATGCCGACGGCTCTCAGCACGTTCCTACAACTCCACCTCGGCGACGAGATCCGCGGCCGCGTGATGGCGTTGTGGATCATCAGCTTCGGCGGAACGGTGGCGATCACGAACTTCGCCTCAGGGGCGCTGGTCGAACTGACATCGCTGACGGCTGTCCTCATGGTTGGCGCCGTGGTCGCTGTCCTCATGGCGATCTTCGTTCGAATCGAGTCGGGCCCGATGGCGACGAAGGCGCTCCTGGGCGAGTAGCAGTCGACCGGAGCGGCGATCACCCAACAATTGGCGGGGCGCACACCGTGCTGTTCGACCAGAGACCGGCGACGCCTCGAGCCTGCACCGAGTACAGGTGGCTTGCTCCTACTCGGAGCCCATCAACCAACGTGGTGTCAACGGTGACCGCCCGCCAGAACGTCGTGCCACCGTCCACCGAGCGGAAGACTCGGTAGTCGACGGCGTCGACCGATGCCGTCCATGCGATCTCGCCAGCTCCACCCACGTTCGCCGCGCTGCAAGCAGCGGGCGCTGCGACCGGCTCGGGTCCCCCATCGGCGGAATCGAGCACAGGGCTACAAGTGGTCGAGCCGCTCCAGACGCCGTTCGCCCCGCGAGCTTGCACGCTGTAGGTGTGGTTGCCGCTGGCTTGCAGCGTGTCATCGAAGCTGGTCGTGGCGTTCAACCCACGCCAGAACGTGTTTCCTGCATCCACAGAGCGAAACACTCGATAGTCCTGCGCGTCTGGTGATGCGTCCCAGCTGATCGTGGCTTCGACACCGACGTTGACCGCAGCGCAGTCCGCCGGCGCTGCCACGTTGCCAGCACCACCCACAGCGGGATCGAGCACCGGAGCGCACGACGTCGGGGCACTCCAGACCCCTGACGCACCGCGGGCCTGCACCGTGTAGTCGTGCAGCCCGCCGTTGCGGAGCGTGTCATCGAAGCTGGTCGTCGTCGAGAGTCCACGCCAGAACGAGCCGCCGCCGTCGACCGATCGGTACAGGCGATAGTCATCAGCGTTGGCCGACGCGGTCCACGAGAGCGTGGCCGCCGTGCCGACATTCGTGGAAGAGCACGTCGCAGGCGCAGCAACATCATCCACTGGGCCAGCGGCGAGATCGATCGCTGGCTCGCACGTCGCCGGCGGGCTCAACGTGCCGGTTGGGTACTTGGCCCTCACCTCGTAGGTGTTGAGCGACCCGTCGACTGGAATCTCGGCGAAACTCGTCCCGGGAGCTGGTACTCGGCCTCGCCAGTAGGCGTTCCCCTGGTCAACCGATCGGTACACGACGACGTCGCTGGCAAACGCAGGGACCGTCCATGACACGGTGACGCTGTTCGCGTCCCCCGTCGACGTACAACTCACTGGTGCTGGCGCATCGGGGTTTGGCTGAGGGTCAGGGCCAACGCCCGCATCATCACACAGCCGGACAAGGTCTCGAGCCAGGGTCTGACTGGCGATCTCACCAACCTGGTTGATCCCACCGGCCATCCACAGACAGCCATCGCTTGCGACCGCGAGAGCGAAGCCTCCGGCATCGCCGGACATGTATGGGTTGAAGCTCTGGTCTCGAATGCCGGTGGAGACGTCATACGCCCCGACAGCGGAGATTCGACCGCTTGCGACGCCGGTCTGCGTGGCGACCTGGGTCTGGATGCTGTGAGTGATGATCTCGGTGTCGGACCGGTGCGATCCCCAGAAGTGGCCAGAGGCATAGATCCGGCCACCGGCACGTTCCAGCTCTTGGAACTCCCCTCCCCTGCGCTCACAATTTGCTTGCTGCGCCAGGTCACAACCGGTCCAGTGCATGCGGTCGAGTTCGAGATCGGACTCGCCGAGAATGAACAGCGCATGCTGCTCGCCGACCACCCACACCTGGCCGAACTCCGTGGCGATCACGTCATACAGACGGAAGCTCGTGGTGCACGGGTTGACACACGTGTTGTAAGGGACCGTCGATCGGTTGCGGAGCACCGATCCGTCAGTCGAGGACACACCAACGAAACCGTCGGTGTTGGTCTGGCCATCGACGGAACGGAACCAACCAGCGAGGTACACCTCATCGCGGATCGGGCTCGCCGACACCCCCCAGACACCGCCGTCTTCAACGGCGGGAAGCCAGCTCCAGTCGATGGCTCCGGTCGTTGGGTTCATGCGGATGGCACTCTGGACGGCCTGCGGGTTGCCGCCGTCTGATGCCGTGGTGAAGCTGCCAACCACATAGAGCCAGCCATCGCTTTCGAGTCGAACATCACGCACGACCGAGTTGCCGCCGAAAACCCGGCTGTTGAAGCCAGGCCACAGCTCGCCGGTCGACGGATCGATTTTCGCCAGCGCACCCAGTTGCTGGCCGTTCCACGTGTCCATCTCTCCACCGATGAAGACGCCGCCGTCAGAGCTGTTCTCGATCGCAAGCACGGCGCCGCCAGCAGCCGGACGCCACCACGGAAGGACATGACCTGATCCAGCATCGAATGCAGCGATCCACGGCTGCGCGACGACCTGGGACCCATTGGTGACCTCGAGGAACTTGCCTCCGACGAGCATCATGCCGCCGACCTGCTCGGTGGCCCAGCCGAGGGCATCCCAGCGATCGAGATTGTCGGTGTCGCCTTCGGTGGCGAGACCCCATGAGGTTGCCTGTGGGGGCGCCAACTCTGCTGTCGCTGGCGTTGCCAACAGCGTGGTTGCTGCGAGCGTCAAGACGACAAGAAGCGTGAATGGTCGGAGCCTGAGATGTTGCGTCAATCTGATGCCGTTCCGAGACGTGCCGCAACGACCCGGATATCGAGGCGACCTTCCAACTTCAATCGGCATCGGATCGACCCGAATGAGGGAACGAGGGGCTCAGCCCGATTTCGACGACGTCGACAGTGCAATCGGTCGAGGGAAAATTAGAATCAGCAGTCATGCCAAACGGACCGTTGCTCGAGATCGAAGGTATCTCGCTTCGTGTCGAGGCGGGTGAGCTGGCCGTTGTGACCAGCCCGTCGCAGTCCTGGGGCGGCATCGACAACCAGAAGGTCATCCTGAACGGTGACGATGTGACCAGCTGGGGAGCCGAGGTGCAGTTGCACGCCGGCCTGTTCGTCACCGCAGGCCATCCATCGCCCGTTCCTGGAATCCGAACAATCGACCTACTTCACCGCATCGGCGGGTCGGATCAGGGCGCTTCAGCGCGTCGGGCTCTTGTGGCCGAATGGTGCGACCGTCTCGACCTCGACCCCGAGGTCATCGAGCGCAATCTCGACGCCGAGTTCTCACCAAGCGAGGGCGTTGGTTTGGAGCTCATCCAACTCGCCTTGCTGAGCCCGGATATTGCAATCATCGACCTGCTCGAGACCCTGACGGACGAGGCGAGCCGCAATGCACTGGTCAGCGGACTGCGTCACATCCGGACCGACCAGCCCGATATCGCCGTGGTGGTCGTGACAAACGACAATGACCTGCAGGCCGGCCTGACCCCCGATCGCCTGCCCACCCACTCCTTGACCGATCTCACGCTCGCTCAAGCCCACCGAGACGAGGCTCTACTGTGAGCGGATTCGACCCCAAGGAGATCCGCAAGGATTTCCCGATCCTGAACCAACCCCAGACCGGACACGATGGCAAGGAACGCCGCCTCGTCTTCGTCGACTCTGCGGCCTCATCGCAGCGTCCCAACCAGGTCACTCAAGCGATGACCAAGGTCTACGAGACGGGCTACGCAAACGTGCACCGCGGCGTCTACCAGCTGGCCGAGCGAGCCACGAATTCCTACGAGGGTGGCCGTGCTGCTGTCGCACGATTCATCAACGCCCCCTCGGTCGACGAGGTCATCTTCACCAAGAACGCCACCGAGGCCATCAATCTTGTGGCTGGATCGTGGGGTCGAGCCAACCTCAACGAAGGCGATGCGGTCGTGCTCACACTCATGGAGCACCACGCCAACATCGTGCCATGGCAGATGCTGGCGGCTGAGCGAGGCATCGAGATCCGTTGGATTCCGGTGACCGATGACGGCCAGCTCGATCTCACCGATCTTGACCGGCTCCTCGACGGAGCGAAGCTCCTCAGTTTCACGTCGATGTCCAACGTGCTCGGCACGCTGACTCCCGTGCGCAAACTCGTCGATGCTGCCCATGCAGCCGGGGCACTCGCTCTCGTCGATGCCTGCCAGTCGGTGCCGCATCTTCCGACCGATGTCGTCGAGATGGGTGCCGATTTCTTGGTGTTCAGCGGGCACAAGATGCTCGGTCCATCTGGGATCGGCGTTCTGTGGGGTCGCAAAGAACTGCTTGACGCGATGCCGCCGTTCCTGGGTGGCGGCGGCATGATCGTCGACGTGACGACCGAGGGCTTCAAGGCCGATGTGACCCCGGCGAAGTTCGAGGCTGGCACTCCCCCGATCGTCGAGGCTGCCGGGCTCGGCGCCGCGATCGACTATCTCGAAGCACTCGGCATGGACAACGTCCGCCAGCACGAGGTCGAACTCACTGCGTACGCCTTGCGGACGCTGAAAGAGCGTCTGGGTGATGCGATCACCATCTACGGCCCGGCCGAGCCGGCTGCCCGTGGCGGCGTACTCTCCATCGAACTCGCGGGCGTGCACGCTCACGACGTCAGCCAGGTCCTCGACGAGCACGCCGTGTGTGTACGCCCAGGGCACCACTGCGCAAAACCGCTGATGCGTCGCTTCGGTGTCAATGCGACCGCAAGAGCCAGCTTCTACGTGTACAACGACACCGACGACGTCGATGCGCTCGCTGATGCGCTCGTTGCCGCCAACGACTTCTTTGCCATCTGAAACCGGAGCCACCATGTCTGGACTCGAAGATCTCTACCGAGAGATCATCCTCGATCACTACCGAAGCCCGCGAAACAAAGGCGAGCTCGAAACACCGCCGGCTCATCGGACCGAGGGGTTCAACCCGCTCTGCGGCGACGAAGTCGTTGTCTACGTCGACGTCACCGACGGCGTGGTGAGCGACATCAAGATCGGGGGCCAGGGCTGCTCGATCTCGCAAGCCTCCGCCTCGATGATGACCGCTGCGGTCAAGGGCAAGTCAATCGACGATGCTCGCAAGGTCATCGCTGCGTTCAAGCAACTGATGATGATCCATGAGACAAACGTGGGCGGCGACGGCACGGAAGCCGAATTCGACGGTGATGGTGAGACCAATGGAGAGATCGACCTCGGAGATCTCGAGGCACTCCAGGGTGTGGTGAAATTCCCGACACGCATCAAGTGCGCCACCCTCAGCTGGAACACCCTGAGCCAAGCTTTCGACGACGCTTCTGTCTAGAAAAACTACCTGCGGCGGAAGGGCCAGAGCTTTTTCCAGCGAGGTTGCCGCGCTGCCGCGTTCTCGGCCTCGATTTCACTACGAGTCGAGGCGCCGACGCTGTTGATGATGTCCTCGGCGGAATCAAGCAACGCTGCGATCGAAGGATCATCGCCGACACTTTCGGGAGCGTCCGGGGTTGCCGGTGTGATCAGCGAACCGTGTCGCCAATTGACGTCGGCCAGCCGGCGCTCGTAGCCCTTGCAATCCGCGGGGCAGTTCCATGGCGCTTCTGGGGCCAGGTCGAGTGAGCACTTTCGCATCGTGTCGCCACTGGGATACGTCCTGCTCTGGAAGTGTTTGCAATCCTGCTGCATCGCCATATCCGCCCCATTCTGGCATCCTTGAGCCATGACCACGCCTCACCTTGCTGCTGAACCTGGGGACTTTGCTCCCACCGTCTTGATGCCCGGCGATCCGCTTCGAGCCCGATTCATCGCCGAGACCTTCCTCGATGACGCTCGACTTGTCACCAGTGTCCGTGCGATGGAGGGCTGGACGGGCACCTACAACGGTGTGCCGATCTCGGTTCAGGGCTCTGGCATGGGCGTCCCCTCGTTCCAGATCTACGCCACTGAACTGGTCTTCTTCGGGGTCGAACGCATTGTCCGTGTCGGATCATGCGGCGCATTGCAGCCATCGCTCGACCTCGGCGACGTCGTCGTGGCCATCGGTGCTGGCACCGACTCGACGACCAACCGCACTCGTCTTCAAGGTCGAGATCTGCCAGCAGTTGCTGACTACCAACTCCTCGCTGACACGATGACCGCCGCTGCTGAACTCGGAATCGAGCCGAAGGTCGGCACCATCTTCACGTCGGACTTCTTCTACGACCCTGACCCCGAGAGCGGTGTCTTCGATCTGCTGACGAAGTACGGCTTCTTGGCCGTCGAGATGGAAGCTGCTGGGCTCTACGGCCTCGCTGCCGAACTCGGTTTCGCTGCACTTGCCGTTTGCACCGTGAGCGATCACATCGCCCTCGACCAGCAGATGAGCACCGAGGAGCGCCAGACCAGCTTCAACGACATGATGAAGCTGGTTCTGACGGCCCTCACCTGACACTCCCCTTCAGTGCTGTCAGGAGAACTGACGAGCTGCCTCGATCACTTCGGCGAGCTCATCGAGTGATGATGAGCGGCCGAGGTTCTCGATCTCTTCGGCGACGTCTTCGAGGTCGATGTCACTGGCAAAGGGGCTCTCTCGCAACACCTCGGCCAGGGCAGCAACGGTCACCGCAAGACGGAAGTCGTCATCGGTGTCTGACCAGCGGTCCTCGACGATCGAACCATTGATTTCGAGGCGAGTCTCGATGACGTCACCGTCATCGGGGTTCTCCCACCGCATCGAGACCGTTCCGAGGCGGTCAGAGCTGGCCACGCCGTCCTTCAATTCGACCTCGTACAGGGCGGTCACCTGGTGGCCGGCGCCGAGTTCACCAGCGTCCACATCGTCGTTACGGAAGTCCCGGTCGAGAACAGCTCGGTTCTCGTAGCCGAGAAGTCGGTATGACTCGACAACATCTTCATTGAACTCGACCTGGATCTTGGCGTCGATGGCGACCGTCAGGAGCGTCGAGACGAGATCGTCGCTGAAGAGTCGCTCGGCTTCCTCGACATCGTTGACGTATGCGTAGAAGCCATCACCGTCATCGGCGAGTGTCTCCATGACGACGTCGTTGAAGTTGCCCATGCCGACACCAACGGCGACCAGCTGGATGCCTCGATCGGCATCGTCACGAATCAGGCCGACCAAACCATCGGGATCAGTCAAGCCAACGTTGGCCACGCCGTCGGAGGCAAGGATGACTCGGTTGATACCGCCTCTGATGAACGCTTCGTCAGCCAATTCGTAGCCCCGAAGCAAGCCAGCCTCGAGGTTGGTGGAACCGTTGGTTCGCAGCTCGTCGATGGCGTCGAGAATCTGGTCACGGTCTCGGACCGAAGTGGGCTCGAGCAGGACTTGCGCCCCGTCGCTATACGTCACGATGGCAACAGAGTCTTCCTCATCGAGCTCGTTGACGAGCCGTTCCAGCGCCACCTTCACGAGGCCGATCCGGTTGTCTCGGTCCATCGAGCCAGACGTGTCGACAACGAAGGTGAGGCTCGCGTCAGGACGATCACGATTGGAAACCTCTTCAGCCTGCACGCCCAACCGAAGAATGATGTTGTCGGTGTTGAACGGTGACGGCCCGGCGTCGGCAGTGACATTCAGACCGTTGCTCGGGGCGCTGTAGTCGTAGTCGAACGAATTGATGAACTCCTCGACCCGAACCGAGTCAACCGGGGGCATCTGGCCCTCACCAAGCCACTGCTGCGCAATGCTGTAGCTCGCCGTGTCGACGTCGAGAGCGAAGGTCGAGAACGGGTCACGTGCGGTCTCGACGAATGGGCGAACGCCGTAGTCCTCGAACGTGTTGTCCTCGGCTCGATCTGCATCTACATCTTTGTCATCACCGAAGAAGCCACCCGTGTCATCCGTGGAAGAGTCGGCCGCCACCTCCGATTCAGCGTCACGTGGCGCCGCGACGGCAGCGTCACCCATCGCGTCTTCCTCCATGGCCTCCTCGGCGACCTCTCGGTCGGCCTGAGTCGTTGGCGAAGGGGCGAACTCGCCTTCTGCGTCAGTCGACTCGTCGTTGTCGAAGAAACCTTCGTCGACGCTTGAGTCCTCAGCAGACGAATCGTCGTCGGAACCGCCGCACGCTGCGAGGGTCATCGCCGAAGCCAAGATCAGCGCCGTCATCTTCTTGGTCGTGCTCGAATAGTTGTTCATGGTTGGCTCTGGCGAACCCAAACCCCGCACGGTTCCCGCTGTCATCGGTTCGTCACGATTCCGCCACGAAGTGACGCAAGGCGACGCCACCCCCGTTGATGTGTTGCTTCGACCGACAGGTCAGCCGATGGCGCCGTCGAGGTGAAGCTCGATGAGTCGATCCCACTCGACCGAATACTCGAGCGGCAGTGTCCTCGTGATCGGCCCGATGAAGCCACCCACGATCACCGCCATCGCTTGGTTTCGGGAAAGACCCCTCTGCATCAGGTATCGAAGGTGTGATGCTTCGATGCTCGCTTCCTCGAACGATGCCACGGTGGGTCGAAGACCAACACCCGTCTGATCCGTCAGCTGGTGCCGAAGCTGAGGGTCGCCATCGAGGCGAAGGGTGCGTGCCTTGGATTCGGCCGCCATCTCGACAGCACCTTCAATGGCGTGCCGACTCGTGGCCACACCGTCGGATGATCCGATCATCCTGGTCTCCATCGCCGAGGACGTGTCTGGCGCAGCGTGGAGCATCGTGGCGGCGACCTCGTGAGTCTGCGCTGAGCCAGCAATGAGCAACGAAAGGAACGACCCCGAGGCCCTCGAACCGGCGAGACGCGTGACGCATTTCGTTTTCGTCGAGCGAGATCCCAAGACCGCATCCACCCATTCGACGCGGCCATCGTGGTGAACGTTGGCGTGTCGTTCAACTGTGTTGTGTACGTTCGCTGACCAGTTCTGAATGGTGGTGTGCCTCACCACCGCCCCTGGCCCGACCACCACTTCGACAACCGAGTTCCTCTCGGAGTGCGGCGTGTACAAAGGGGCAGAACAGCCCTCGATGTACGACACATCCGATCCAGCCTCGGCAACGATCAGCGTCCGATGGTCTGGTGCCAGCCGTTCAGCATCGCGCCCAAAGAAGGTCTGTAGTGGTGCGGCGACACGAACGCCAGCCGCGACGTGCACGAAGGTGCCTCCTGTGCCGCCAACAGAACGGTCGGTCAACCACGTTCCCAGATGGGGTTCGACGAGCTGGGGAGCGTCGCGGCGGGCGGTCTCGAGGTCGGTGACCCAGACGCCCGCAGCAACGCCTTCAGACGCTGCCACCGGGTCTGGGTTGAATGAGTTCCTACTCAATCGACTCGGCGAAGGTTGTTCTTGAAGAACTGGGCGCGCTCGACATAGGCGGCCACGCCGAACTCGATCATGCCAGGTGGCACTGAATCGGGCCGGATCTTTGCCGGGACTCCCAACGCCATCGCACCGCTCGGCACCTCGGTGTCGTTGTTGACCACGGCGTTCGCTCCGACGAGGCCGCCGGAGCGCACGACGACGCGATGCAGGACGATCGCTCCGTTGCCGACGAATGAACCGTTCTCGAGCGTGCACCCTTCGAGGTGCACGATGTGGCCGACCAGACAGTCATCTCCGACCGTTGTCGGGTCATCTGGGGTGGTGTGCAGCACCGAGCCGTCCTGGATCGATGTGCGTTCACCGATCGAGATGTAGCCGCCGTCGCCTCGCAGCACAGCACACGGCCAGATGGAGGATTCAGCGCCGATGCGAACATCGCCGATGATCACCGCATCTGGGTGGACGAACGCTGTCTCGTGGATCTTCGGCTCGAGCTCGCCGAGGGCATAAATGGGCATGCCGGAAAGGTACCGGCTCAGCCAGATCCTCGGGTATTCCGAGTGTCAGCCGATGCCGACGTCGCGCAGGTCGAGCACCAAGGCACTCAGCGACAGACCGACCAGCACGAAGACGGTTGCATACGCCAATGGCTCGAGGCGCCGGACGTCGACGCGCACGGTGCGATCACGCTTGAGCTTCTGGCTGGCCCACTCCGAAGCAGCGACCATCGCATGGGCGCCGTCTAGAGGAGGGAGCGGCAACAGGTTTACCGCGCCAATGGCGCACGAGAGGATGCCGAACCAACGCAGCGAGGTGACCCAACCATCGGCGACTGCCGCACCTGTCACCTCGGCTTGCGAGACCGGCGACATGAATCGGACCGGCGCCTCAGTCCCGCCGGAGGTATCGAACACCGAGCCGACATACGCACTCATCGAGGTCGCCCACGTCCACAGAGCTTCGCCGGTGCCAGAAATGACAAACCAGAGATGATCGAACCCGGTGAGGACCGACCCGCCGATCGTTGCGCCGGAGAGCCTCGCCGCAATGGCAAACGCAATCACGGCCATCACGAGATTCACCGCGGGCCCGGCGAGGATCGTGGCCAGGCGCCCGGCGTGGGTCGCCCCGCGGTAGGTGTCCGCCTCGTCAACACCAGCTGGTAGGTCAGACGAGGGGGTCATTCCGTGCAGCTTCACATAGCCGCCGAGGAAGATCGCTTTGATGCCGTAGCGGCAGCCGTTGCGTTCGAACGCCACGATCTCGGGGCCGAAGCCCCAGAAGAACTCGGTCGGCTTCATGCCTGTGCGACGAGCAATCAGCAGATGCCCGGCCTCGTGGCACAGCACGATGATCCCGATGAACAACAGCAGCCAGAGGCCGCTCGGAGCGAACGCCCAGAGGAGCGCGAGGGACAACGCCGCAGCGGCTCCCCACTTCGCATCCACGTCGACTGCCAAGTGCTCTGTTGTCTGGATCGTTTGCTCCACACCAACAGCGAACCACACTGGACCGCCCGAATCACCCCCACAGTGCCCATCCGGGAGCATCTGCTCACCGCGAACGTCTGTGTGCGATCAGCCGAACGTGCCGTACTGCCCCTTGTGGAACACCATCGGTACAGTTTCGCCATCGAGATCGGCATGCAGGTGCTGCACCCGGCCGACGATGAGATTGTGATCGCCGAGCTGAATGACCTGCTCGAGTGAGCAGTCGATCATCGCATGGACACCGGGCAAGACCGGTGCGCCGGTGGAGGGCGCAAGGGTGATCTCGACCCCGTCGAACTTCGCCTCGGACTTCGATGCCATGATGCCACACAGCTCCAACTGTTCTGCCCCGAGCACGTTGACGCAGAAGTGGCCCGCTTCTTCGATGCCGGCGCCGCTGTTCGAGTTCGTACCCAAGAAGAACCCGACGAGCGGAGGATCGATCGAGATGGAAGCGAAGGAACCAATGGCGACGCCAATCGGACCGTTACTCGTCTCGGCGGTTACGACCGTGACACCAGTCGGGAAGTGACCGAGCACCCGGCGATAGTCGCCTGGATCGATGTCGGCATGGTTGGGATTGGCTGGCTCGTTCATGAGCCCCGACCTTACAAGCCGTCGGTTCCGGAGCGAAGTGACATGCCCTCGGATGCTGCCAGAACCTCGACTGCATCACCGGCAAGCTCTCTAGCGTGAACGACGGCATCGTCGACCCAGGCGTCGCTGTGGCTGGGGTCGTGGTGAAACAGCACGAGCCGTTTCGCCTCCGAGGCCACGGCCACTGCGACCGCGTAGTCAATGGTGGAGTGCCCCCAATCGGAGCGAGCGGCAAACTCCTCGTTGTCGTACTGGGCATCGTGAATCAGCACGTCAACCCCGCGGCACAGGTCCACGACGCTGGAGGGGACCTCGAGCGAGCCATCCTTGGGCGCCTGGTGGTCACTCAAGTACGCCACCGACCCGGTGCCGTTCTGGATGCGGTAGCCGTTCGTGGTGCCGCAATGTTCGACCTCAGCAGCGGTGATCGCCGCGCTACCGATGCTGAAGGTCTCGTTGACCGCTTCTCGGAAGGACAATGTGCCAGGTAGTTGGTCGACGTCGACAGGAAAGAGTGGTGGGCTGACGAACGATTCGACCGCTCGCTGCAACGAACCGCCCTCTTGGCGTGGTCCGATGATCTCGAGTGTTGCCTCGGGGTTCATCAACGGCTTGAAGAAAGGGATGCCCTGGATGTGGTCCCAATGCAGATGGCTGACAAGTGCAGTGCCGTCGAACGATTCCTCGCCCAACTCCTTGGCCAGTCGCTCACCGAGGTAGCGGAGTCCGGTGCCGAGATCGAGAATGATTGGCCTGTCACCATCGAGGCGGACCAGCACACACGACGTGTTCCCGCCGTATCCCTTCGTGCCGTCGCACGCGCAGGGAGTCGACCCGCGGACTCCATAAAACGTGATCTCGATCATTTGTGGCTCCCCAACTCGGCCTCGACCAAACCTAATACGCAATCGGGTGTCCCCGAAAGGGGGTGTGAAATACGTCTCACCTCACGTCGTGGTCGAGCGCTCGATTTTCGACGTTGCCTCGTTGATGAAGTCGATCCGATCGCGCAAGAGAGCGAGACCCGGCTCGGCCGGGTTCAGTTGGGGTCCTGAGACCGGGCGATCGAACACCATGTGCTTGGGCTCGGCTGGGTCGAAGAGGGGCCATGAGGCCCGACCTGGCGAGTCGGGGACATGGGTTGCAGCGAAGGCGAACCAGCGATCGCCCATGTCACGAGTGAGCAGATGGCCGTCGACGGAATCCGGCACGAGGGGGAACGACGTATCGAACACGTGGAAAATCTCAGCGGCGTGAAATGCGCCGGCGGTCTGCTTGGGCGATGCCGGAACCGAACGGAAGTGGTACCGGTAAGTCGGGTAACCGACGGCGGCGTGCTGGCGCGACGCATGATCGACGTGCACCCCGAACATGTGGTCTGCCAGATATCGCTCGATCGCCTCTTCATCGAGATCGGCGAGGCCTGGATACGCCGCCATCAACTGATCAACCGCTTGCTCAGAACCGAACGACTCGACAAAGCGCGCTCGCATCGCCGCCCTGTCGAGCGACGCGGCGCCAGCGAGTGCATCGTCTCTCGAGCCGAACTCGGGCCCTGCCGGGTGCACGAACTCAGCGAGAAGCGAACACTCGTCGGCGTTGTAGCCAACCATGAACGGCACGGGTGCCTGCGCTTGATTGGAGAACGCCGTCATCGGCGTGGTCGGCAAGATGGCGCCGTCGACGACGGGATAGAAGTGGCGGCCGGCATGCACGTCGGCCCGGTAGGCGTCGGAGAGCTCTTCGGGTTCCATCGCCCGAAGCCGCTCGATCTGGCCAGGCTCGCCACCGACGAGCGATGTGGCAAAGGCCGAGCCGGCATCGAGAGCGGAGTCGAAGCCAAGCACCGGCTGGTCGAGGTGCAACCACCGCCCGCTGTCGCTCGGGCTCTGAGCTATGGCAGCAGCGAAACGACCCCGAGACCGAGGTGACGTCATCAGGTTGAGGACGGCCTGTCCCCCCGCAGATTCGCCGAAGATCGTGATGCGTTCGGGATCGCCACCGAAGGCGGCGATGTTGTTTCGGACCCACTCCAGGGCGGCGATCTGGTCGAGGAGTCCGTAGTTGCCAGACACCGCCTGCGGCGATTCAGCGGAGAGCTCTGGGTGAGCGAGAAAGCCGAACAACCCAAGGCGGTAGTTGATGGTCACCACAACGCAGCCCCGTGACGGCAGCGCATTGCTGTCGTAGAACGGGTCGCTGCCAGAGCCGTCGGTGTGGTCACCGCCATGGATCCAGAACATGACGGGGAGGCCCGTCGCACCGGTGGGAGTGCGAATGTTGAGCGTCAGACAATCCTCGGTCTGCGGTTTCGGAACCGCTTTGACCGCCGCGCTGATCGCCTTCTGTTTCGGTTTCGACAACCCCAGCCCGACGACCAGGTTGCCGATGAACGAGTCCATGCTCTGGAGCCGCTGGAATGCCATCGCTCCAGCACTGGTGCAGTCGACGACGCCATCGCGACGGACGGCTGCTTCGGGGGCCCGCCATCTGAGTTCGCCGATCGGCGGCTTGGCGTACGGCACCCCGCCAAAGAATGTGATGCGTCCCTTGTCCAGCTTCTTGCCGAGTACGGGGCCTTCAGCTGTCTCGACAACGGGTCCCCGACGTGCGCGAACTGAGATCGGAAGCAGCTTCTTCGTGATGAACGACATGAGGCACGATGCCATCTTCGGTCAGGGTTCACCACCATCGAGTCAGTGACCGGCTCGACCGGCCTCGTGCCGATGCCTAGTGTCGGCCCCGTGACCGAAGCGACGACCACTCCCGCCCCCACCCTGCCAGACGGCTTGGTTGCCGTTCTCAAACATGACTGCCCAACATGTGAACTCGTCGTGCCAGCGCTCGAACAGCTGGCGGCTGGCGGTGCGCTGACCGTCTACACCCAGGACGACCCGACCTTTCCATCCTCGCTCGACCCTGTCGACGACACCCAACTCGAGGTTTCGTGGCACCACGAGATCGAGACCGTGCCGACGCTGATCAAGGTCGAGGCTGGCAAGGAGGTCGCCCGAACCGTTGGTTGGTCACGTGAGCAGTGGGAGGCGTTCACCGGCGTCACCGACCTGGCCCCCGATCTCCCCGAGATGCGACCGGGATGTGGATCGCTCTCTGTCGACCCGAACCTCATCGATGAACTCACCGTTCGATTCACTGGCTCCACTCTGACGAGTCGCCGCATCGAACTCGCGGCGATGGAAGACGAGATGGAGGCCGGGTTCGATCGAGGCTGGAGCGATGGCCTGCCAATCGTCCCGCCGACGGAAGCTCGCGTGCTTCGCATGCTCGGAGGCACCACCCGCGACGGGCAGGAGATTGTGGCAACCGTGCCCCCTGACCTGAACGACGTCACCGTCGAACAGGTGGCGATCAACGCCGTGATGGCTGGCTGCAAGCCCGAGTACTTCCCTGTCGTGCTGGCCGCAGTCGAGGCAGCGTGCTCAGACCAGTTCAACATGCATGGCTTGCTGGCCACCACGTACTTCTCCGGCCCGATCATCGTGGTCAACGGCCCGATTGCCGAACGCATTGGCATGAACAGCAAGGGCAACGTCTTCGGCCAGGGCAATCGAGCCAACCTCACCATCGGCCGAGCATTGCAACTCGTCGTTCGCAACCTTGGCGGAGGCAGGCCGGGTGGCGTCGACATGGCACTCATGGGTTCGCCAGGCAAGCTCGGCATGGCATTCGCCGAGCGCGAAGCTGACTCTCCCTTCACGCCATTGGCGTCCGACTTCGGTATCGAACCGGGGGTCGACGCGGTGACCATTTACGCTGGGCAAGGGCCGACGGCCATCGCCGATCAGCTGTCACGCACCCCGGAGTCGCTCGTTCGCACCTTCGCCCGTGCGCTGCTCAACGAGTGCCATCCGAAGCTCGTGATTGGTTTCGATGCGATGCTCGTGGTCGGCCCAGAACACGGCCGGATCCTCCGAGAAGCCGGGTGGGACAAGGCGCGCCTTCGAGCCGAACTCGCTCCGCTCCTCATCCGCCAGACCGACGATCTCATCCGTGGAGTCGGTGGCATCGATGAGGGACTACCCGAAGCGTTTGCTGGTTCCGAAGTCCCGAAGTTTCGCGACGGGGGCCTTCAAATCGTGCACGCCGGCGGTGACGCTGGGCTGTTCTCTGCGATCCTCGGTGGCTGGGTCGGCGGCGCCAAGGGCAGCGACCCGGTTGCTCGCGCGATCACCTTGTAGAAGGATGAGCCGATGACGGTGCTCCTGGACCCAACCGCAGGCAAGGCGGCCGCTTCCATCGAAACGGTTCCGCGCCCATCGAGTTTGGACGGCCTGACGGTCGGCTTGCTCGACATCTCCAAGCCGCGCGGCGCCCAGTTCCTCGATCAACTCGAGAAGCGGCTCGGTGAACAGGGAGCCATAGTCCAGCGCTACATGAAGCCGACCTTCGCCAAGCCAGCGCCGGTCGATCTTCGCCACGAGATTGCGAGCAACTGCGACGCAGTCATCGAAGCGCTCGCCGATTGAGGCAGCTGTACGTCGTGCAGTGTGCACGACATCGCAGATCTCGAGCGCCGGGGTGTCCCCGGGGTGTTCGTCGCCAGTGCCGTTTTTGTTGATGCGGCACAGACACAAGGCGAAGCCATCGGGTTCCAGCCAGAGCGTCTCTTCGTCGAGCATCCGATTCAGGATCGAACCGACGCCGAGATGGCCGACATCGCCGACCGGGCCGTTGACGCCCTGGTGGCCAAGCTGACCGGCACAAGCTGAGTCTCGAGACCCCAGAAGGGCTCGCTGCTCTCGAGCAGCTTCGATCGCTGTGTTCTGGCTATCCCGAGGTCACCGAGCGGCTGAGCCACGGCACGCCATCGTTCTTCATACGAGACAAAAAGACGCTCTGCAGCATCTGGGATCACCACCACGATGACGGCCGCCTGGCCATGTGGTGCCCGGCACCCGTTGGCGTACAAACCGAGCTCGTCGATCGTGAGCCGGAACGGTTCTTCGTGCCCAAGTACGTTGGCCACCGGGGGTGGATCGGTCTTCGCCTCGACGTCGACCCAGACTGGGACGAAATCGACGCCATCCTGCGTGACGCCTATCGCTGTGTCGGCCCCAAGACGCTCATCAAACTGTTGGACGCGTGATCGAGTCGGCGTTCAGCACTGCCGTACCAACCAACTGGTCGTGGAGACCTCGGCGTTGCGGGTCGAACAGAACAGACCCGACGAGTGCGGCCACGAAACAGACGGCAACGAGCTGACCAAGCAGCCACACGGATCGTCCGCCATCGAATGACCACCACAGGACAGCCAATACTGTCGACGGTCCGTCCTTGAGCATCCATCGAACGGTTGCTTCAGTCCACTGGAGCGAGCCGCCATCTGGATGTCTCACGACTCCACCGCCGACAGCCTTGCCGAGACTTCGGCCACGCTCGCCCAGTCCGACGATCTGGTTGGCCATCGAGACCACGATCGCGATGAGCGAGACGGTGCCGCCATCGAGCGATTGATCAGCGGCGAAGGTGACGGCTGCAATCAGGCCGACATCGATCACGACAGCGGACGACCGTCGTCGCAACGAGAACGGCTCGCCGCTGAGATCGACAGGCTGATGCGTGCGGCGCGACAACGACCCAGTCAGCACGAGGCGCAACGCGTCTTCGAGCTCCTCCTCGTACCCGGCTTCGGCCTGGATCAGCCCATCGCCAACCAGACGAACCGGAACAGGAATGACCTCGATGTGTTCGAGGAGCACGGCTTGTTGCTCTTCGGTCAGCGTCTCGAAGTCGATCACGAGCGGCTCGTCGGCGACTTCGAGATCGGTGCCCCGGACGGCAACGGGAACAAGCACCGTTGGCTTCTCGTCGACGAGGCCGATCAGGCAATCGACACACGAGTCGATGTCGGCCCGGTACTCATCACCGCACGACGGACACCAACGCCCTGTGGTCGGTTGTGAGGTCACGGCAGCTCCCAGCAGTCGTTGCCTCGCACCGCAAGGCCATCACCGATGAGTGTGGCGGCAACTCGCTCCGCACGCTCCTCATCGCCAGGCCACCCCATCACGTTCGAGAGCTGAGCGGGTGCGACCGAACCAATGCGGAGCGCATCGACCAGACGCCCCCTCCCCTGCCGATCCGATCCCTCGAAGCGGCTCTGCCCCTTCGAGACCGCCGCTGAACCAGCGGCAGGGTCTGGCCCATTGCCTTGCCAGCTGCACGCTTCGCTGACTGGGCAGCTCTCGCACGCAGGCATCGGACGGCACACGAGCGCTCCCAACTCCATGATCGCCTGGTTCCACTCCCAGCCGTGACCAAGCGGAACAAGGTCGTCGGCGAGCCGCTGAGCAGCGGCCGGCTTGAGTTGCTCGCCCCCGACGCGGGCGAGAACTCGGCCGATGTTCGTATCGACAACCCCGTCGTCGAATTCGTGAGCGAACGCACGAACCGCACGAGCGGTGTATGGGCCAACGCCAGGAAGCGCGAGCAGATCCTCGAGCGACGACGGCAGGACCCCGTCATGCTCGTCTCGCACTGCGACCGCAGCCAGATGGAGGTTGACAGCTCGCCGGTTGTAGCCGAGGCCAGACCATTCGTCGATCACGTCGCCGACCGGGCGGTCAGCACACGCGGTCACCGACGGGAACCTCTCGAGAAAGCGCGGCCACCGGCCAATGACCCTTGCAACCTGCGTCTGCTGCAGCATGAGCTCGGAAACAAGGATCGCCCAGGGGTCACGGGTGCGCCGCCATGGCAGATCCCTGCCCTGTTCGGCGAACCACCCGAGCAAGGCCTCGGGTGGCACCGTCGTCTCAGTCCTCAGACCAGATGCTCTCGTCGTAGGGACGCTGGCGCTTGGGTGCGTTTTCCTGCTTCCACACGAGCACCTTGCGCTTGAAGTAGCAGACCTCTTCGCCCCGCTGATTCAAGCCCTTGGTCTCGACTTCGACGATGCCGCGATCGCCCTTCGAGGTCTCGCGCTTCGCCAGCACGCGAGTCTCGGCGTAGATCGTGTCGCCATGGAACGTTGGCATGGAGTGACGAAGCGTTTCGATCTCGAGATTGGCGATCGCTGCGCCGGAGACGTCTGGGACGCTCATGCCGAGCACGAGTGAATACACGAGGTTGCCGACGACGACGTTCTTGCCGTGCACGGTCTCGTTCTCGGCGAACCACTGGTTGGTGTGGAGCGGGTGGTGGTTCATGGTGATCATGCAAAAGAGATGATCATCGGCCTCGGTGATGGTCTTACCCGGCCAGTGCTTGAAGATGTCGCCGGGCTCGAAGTCCTCGAGGTAGCGGCCGAACGGTCGATCATGGGAAGTCACGGGCGAGATCGTAGGTTCACTCACGGTATGAACACCACTCACTCGTCCAACGGAGGCAACCCCGCCGGCCAACCGTTGTCGATCGGCGACGCCCTTCCCGATGTCGATCTCATCGATCACACCGGCTCGGTCTGGAAGCCGAGCGATGCCATTGGCAAGCCCCTGGTGCTGATCCTGCACCGCCACCTCGCTTGACTGCCGTGCAAAGCACACATCGACGCCGTGCGCGATCGACGAGACGAATTGGGTGACAGCGAGATTGTCGTGGTCACCTTTGCCAACCCACGAGTGCTTGCTTCGTACCGGAGGCGCTTCGCCGACCCATTCACCGTGGTGAGCGACGAAGACCGCCTGACGTATCACGCGTTGGGTTTCGGCCGTGGATCGTTCTGGCGGATCTGGGGTTGGAAGGCAGCAAAGAAGTACGTGGAGTTGCTTCGTAAGGGCCACAAGCTCGAGCGGACCACAGCCGACACTCGCCAGCTCGGCGGCAATGCCATCGTTGGCCGCGATGGCCGTCTTGCGTGGGTCTATGCAGGAGCCGGCCCCGATGACCGCCCCGCAGTCGACGAAATCGTCGCTGCCGTGCGATCCTTGCCGAGTGCGAGTTCCTGAAGACTTCATCTGTGAGCACGGCATGCCCCAACCGTGGGCGACATGCACCGAATGCATGATGCTCCCCCGGGATGAGCAGCCCATGCCACCGAGGCCGAAACCGGTCCCCAAGCCCACCCCAGCGTCGAGGAAACGAGCAAGCGGGAGCACGGGCGAACCTCGAACCAAGCAAGCGCCCCGCCCTCGCGCCGCTCGGCTGCCCAGGCACGCCGATGAGCCCTCGCCAGAGCTCACCGGTGCGTTCGACCTGAGCTACGAGGTTCCAGACGAAAATGTGACCTTCCACGTGCGAGGCCAGGAGAGCGGGTGGCTGGCCATCTCGGCGTTCCCAGCCGCCTTGCGATCCGATGGATGGGTCTACCTGCAAGTCAACAGCGACGTGGTCGCTCGCGCCAGGGTGAAAGGAATCGGCTACCGAGACACGCGTTGGAGCCAGGAACCGACCGCTACGGCCAGCGATCTCGGCGGTGGCCCGACTCTCGAGCTTCACGAAGGCAGCTGGGAACGTCTCAGTCTCTGGCTCGGGCCCGAAGGGGAGCGGCCAACCAAAGGCTTCCGCTATCTGATCACCGAACCCCGCAGCACCGAACCAGCGGCGGTTCGTATCGCCGAGGTCGATTGACCGTTGCTGACGGGTCTGATCAGCCGACGAGGACCGGCTCGGCCATCTCGACGTCGTCGTTGATGCTGATCAAACGCCCGGCACGGTCTTCCATTCGATGCACGATGGCGGCGATCAGCGTGAGGACGCCGAGGTACACGACAACGTTGGGGAACTTGACGAACGGGTCGATCAGCGAACTCATGCCCAGGTCGACCTCTGCGATTCTCTCGATCATCCAACCAACCGAGACCACGGCGAGAATGACCGAGAAGCCAACGAAGAACGGCCGGTAGAAGCGGGTGCGCCGCATCAGGAAGAGCAGCGGGAAGCAGAGAAGGACAACGAGCGACTGACCGATCTCGATGCCGATGTTGCGTCCGAGCAGCGACAACAGCTGCGTCGACCGACCGGTGTCCAGGGTTCCAACGAGCGAGGCGAAGCCCATGCCGTGGAACAGTCCAAACAAGAACGACATCAACCATTCCCGGCCCTGGGTGATCGGCCAGATGTTGTGCAGGGCCGCTGCCGCGATCGATGCCGCGATGATCACCTCAACCCACTTCGACGGAGGAAGCGGGAGCAGATCGAGCCCGGCGAGCGTGAACGTGATCGTGTGGGCAACCGTGAACATCGTCACCACCTTCATCACTCGCCACAGAGCCGAGGTGAACGAAGGTGTCGGGGCCCAACCAACTGCCGACATGAGCAGCACCGAGGGCAGCAACAGCACCAGCACGAAGAGAATGTGGTCTGGTCCGGTTCGAATGTGGTTCACGCCAAGCTTCACGCTGGCGCGAACGGTCTTGAACCAACCGGTGTCGCCAAGGTCGATGACCTGGCTTCGGTTGGCGTTGGTGAACGCCGCCTGCACGTCATGGCCGTTGTCGATGACGCCTCCGGCCCAGTCGTTACCGATGAGCAGGAGCGAATCCCGTCCTTCGATCTCGTCGAAGAATGGATCGAACGTCACATCGAGCTCGCGAGGGACCGCTTCGCCGGCGACATCAGCGTCGAAGAAGACCACCACGTAGTTGTCATCGCGTTCGGGCAGGTCGGAGTAGAAGAGGTCCGCTGGCTGGAACGTGAGTGGCCATTCGTTGCCGTCGGCCCCGATCCGTATCTTGTCGGCCAAGTAGGCCGAAACAATGGACTCGTTCTCGAGCAGTTCGGCCGCGATGGCGTCGTCGTTTCCATCCAACTCGAGTCCGGTCGCGATCCTGAGGTCGCTGATCGGCAACTCGACTCGACCACCGAGCGCCGACGGAGTCACGTCGATGTAGAGATAGCTCTGGTCGCCGGTGTGGGCGCCGACCGCCAGTGCGCCCAGGAGTGTCAGAACACTCGCTACCAGTAACGCCGCGACGGCTTTCGACATGTGCCTACGAATACTCAACTGTCTTTGCTCCTGCGATTTCGAATTGGGCGGTCTGTTCTCAACAGACTCGCAACGATGTTCCTCTGAATGTCAGCGGTTCCGGAATAGGCGAGCCCACCCAAGGCGTCGATCACCTCGGTGTCGATGCCAGATGCGGCGGTGTATCCCTCGGCGCCGTGGAGCCGGAGCGTGTCGATTGCTGCCTCGACCATGGCCTCTGAAGCCTCGATCTTCGCCAAGGCAGCGGTGAGAGTGACGGCTTCACCTCGGTCGTACAGCACGCCAGCTTTGTACACGAGGAGACGCGCCGTCTCGTGCCTGCGCTTCATCTCGACGATGCGATGGGAGACCGCCTGGAAGCTGCCAATCGGTTTGCCGAACTGCTTTCGTTCTCTGACTCGTTGCACCGAGCGATCGATCAGTCGCTCCATTGCCCCGAGTTGCCCGGCGTAGAGAAACGCCCGTTCCGCCTCCACCGCAGAGGAGAAGATCGCCATGCCTGCGCCCTTGCGTCCAAGCAGCGCGTCCGGCCCGACGATGCAGCCCTCGAACCGTGCGAAGCCAGAGGGGCAGCTGTTGAGCCCGCCTTTGGGCTCGATGGCGCCGCGATCGAAACCGGGCGTCGACGTCGGCACCAGGAACGCTGAGATGCCCCACCGCCCGATGGCTGGGTCGGTGACTGCGAAGACGACCATCACATCGGCGACTGGGCCGAGAGTCACCCAAGCCTTTTCGCCATCGAGACAAAATCGCCCGTCAGGCTGGAGGTGTGCAGTCATCGAGATGCTTGCAGCATCGGACCCCGCTTCCCTTTCACTCATGGCGAAGGCACCAATGGCGTCGCCAGAGCAGAGCTGCGGCAACCATCGTTGCTTCTGGTCATCCGAGCCGGCCTCGATCAGCGCCGTCTGCATGGCGAAGGACTGAGCCGCCAGAGCGAACACCAAGCCGTTGTCGAGCGTGCCGTACCCCAAACCCTCGAAGGTCAGAAGAGCATCGACGGTCGAGCGCCCCGATCCCCCGAACGCTTCAGGAATCCTCAGCCCCTGGACACCGAAGGCTGCGCTCGCCTTCCACCTGGCCATGTCGAACGTGTCGGTCTTGCCAGGCAGGGCTTGTTCGGCCCACTCGGCGGCTGCCACCTTGATCGGATGGTCGAGTTCGAGCATGGCGCGAAGCTGATCGGCGGCGACCGCGTTGGCCTGGTCATCCTCGTTCCCATCTCGTCCCATGCCGCTCCTGTCGAGGGTTTCCGTTGCCGGAGTGCCTGTGTGGTCTGAAAGACTGTGCCAGATTCCCTACAAGGACCACACCGGGCGAGCAACTTTGCTGTCCGCCGCGATCGGGCCCCGGCACTACGATCGCTTCGGTGACAGAGCAACCTCAGGTCGCAACACTCGACCGTCTGCTTCCAGCCAACTCCACCCGGTTCGCCGATGGTGAAGCGATCGTCGGCGTCGATCAACGCATCACCTGGCGCGAGTATGACCTCCAATCTGCTGCGGTCGCCCGGTTCTTGATCGACCGAGGTATCGGCCGCGGCGACCGGGTTGCTGTCTCCCTGCTCAAAGACATTCCAGCCTTCGTCGCGGTTCATGGAATCATTCGAGCAGGGGCCGTCGTCGTGCCGATCGACCCGTTCGCTGGTACAGCGCTCGGTCGCAGCGCGCTCAGTGACGCTGGCGTCGAGGCCTTCATCGGATCAGCCGCAACGGGCACGAAGTTTCAACCATGGACGATCGAGGGTTTGGCACTCGACGCCATCATCACCGTCGGCGACGCGGGCGAATCGATGGCGGCGACTACGCCGTGGAGCGAGGTCATGGATCACGCCTCATCGACCCCTCTTCCGTCGATGACACCCGAGGATCCGGCATACATCATCTACACGTCTGGTTCGACGGGGCGCCCAAAAGGCATGCTACACACCCACGGAAGTGCCATCGCCTACGCAACTCGTGCCGCCGACGGCCGCTGTCTCACACCGCAAGACCGCGTCGCTGGGATGTCAGCGTTTCACTTCGACATGTCGACGCTGGAGCTCTACGCCGCGCCGCTCGCTGGTTCAGCCGTCGTGGTGATGAGCGAAGCCCATCTCCGGATGCCGGCGAGCCTCGTGAGCCGGACCGCACTCGAGAACGTGACGCTCTGGTACACGGTGCCAGCGTTGCTGAGTCAAGTGACGTCGAGGGGAGGGCTCGAGCAGCACGACATGTCGAACCTCCGGTTGATCTGCTTCGCAGGCGAGCCATTCGCCGCTCGTGCGTTGAACGAGACAATGGCGGCACTGCCGGCCTCGACATTTGCGAACATCTACGGCCCGGCCGAAGTCAACGAGTGCACGAATCACGTCCTGACCGAGCGAACGGTTGGGCTGAAGGGCGCACCAATCGGTCGACCGTGGCCGGACGCTGAACACCGCATCGAAAACGACGGACGCTCCGTTGGCGTCGGCGAACCAGGGGAACTCCTGATCTCAGCGCCGACCGCCATGCGCGGCTATTGGAACCGTCCTGACCTCGACGACGGCGCCTTCGTCGACCGGGAAGACTCCAAGAAACCGTGGTATCGCACCGGCGACATCGTGGTGGAAGATGAAGACGGCATTCTGTGGTTCCGGGGTCGACGCGATCACCAGATCAAGATCCGCGGCGCCAGAGTCGAGCTCGAATCGATCGAGAGCGTCCTTGCCGAGGCACCAGGTGTCGTCCACGCCATCGCTGGTCCCGATCGCACTGGCAGCGATGCCGTTTCGGTGATCGCCGCCGTCGTCTTCGATGGCCACAGCGCTTCATCTGAGACCGAACTCCGACGGTGGTGCGCTGCGAGGCTTCCCCCTGCAGCGGTTCCTCGCACCGTGCGGGTCCTCGACAGCGTCCCCATGACGGCGACGGGTAAAGTCGACCGCCGCAACGTCCGAAGCCAACTGCTCACGACTGATCCAACCGGCCCTGCGGAGACCCAACCATGAACGAACATCTCGAAGTCGAACTCCTCGCGCTGATCAACGAGGAAATCTCGCTCGATGCGGACATGAACGTGGATCGGAACACCGACCTGCTGTTGACAGGCGTCGTCGACTCGCTCGGAGTCGTCCAGATCGTCGACTGGATGGAACAGCGAACTGGGGCAGACATCGACCCGTCTGACGTCGTGATCGAGAACTTCCAAACCGTCGCACTCATGCTCTCGTACCTCGAGAGTCGGAAGACGACAGCCTCGTGACCGCAGCGCTGCTGGCCGCGGCGAAACCGACCTCGGATCGCCGATGAGTGAAACCAAGTTGGTGGCATTGCGTGCCGGTCGTGCGCTGACGCCGATGCAGCGGGGTCTGTGGATGTCGCAGCGCAACGCTCCTGACGCTCCCACACAGAACACGGCGTTGCTCACCCATATCGATGGGCCAGTCGACGTCAAGCGGCTCGCCGCAGCGTTCGCTGACGTCGTCGAGCGCTCCGACGTACTCCGATCCACCTTCCACGACCACCAGGGAGTTGCATCGGTCCGGATCGCTTCGTCGGCAGCCGCTTCGGCCACGATTGCGCTCTCGCGCTCCGAGCTCACCGCGTGGGCAGCTGATCGGGCAGCTCTGACACTCGACCTGACCCGCTGTGCATACGACTCAGTGATCATCGATCACGAAGACGGGACCGTCTCCTGGTTCTTGAACCTGCACCACACCATCACGGACGCGACATCGTCGGCGCTCGTGTTCGACCACACTGCCAGCGTCTATCGAGGCGAGCCTGCCGACATCCCCAGGTACTACCCCTGGGCCGAGACCATCGCTGAAACGCCAGCAAGCAACCGTGCGATCGATTTCTGGCGGGGCCGTCCGAGCGCCGCCAGGCTCGCTGGCCTCTACCAGCCGCACGACGAGCGGACCACCGCTGCCGCCCGGCTCCCGATCGAGTTGGAGCCGGCGCTGTTGTCCGCAGTTCAGGACGCGCTCGCTGGCCAGTATCGCCTGGTCAACGATGACATGGCGTGGACCACCTTGCTCGTCACGGTGTTGAGCGTTCACATCCACCGTGTCAGCGGTGCCACCTCTTTCTCGGTCGGTATTCCCGTCCACAACCGCAGGACCAGGGAGTCTCGAAGCCAACTGGGACCTCTCATGGAGGTGTTCCCCGTCGACGTCGAGATGGTCTCGGGCGAATCGTTCGCGGCGCTTCACAAACGAATCGCCAGGTCAGTGATGACCACGCTGCGCCATGCGCTGCCGGGCACAGCCCCCACACCAGACTTCCAAGCGGTCGTCAACGTGATTCCTCGAGCGGCGGTCGGTTCGTTCGGCTCTCTGGTCACGACGACTGAGTGGGTCCACTCGGGAGCCATTGATGCCGGCCACCTCATGCGATTCCAGCGCACCGGATACGCAGACGAGCTCGTCATCGACATCAACTCTGGAGCGGCAGCGCCTTCGTACCAGGCCAACGCCAAGGCCCACCTCACTCGGATCCTCGAGGTTGCGGTCGTGGATCCAGATCAAGCAATCGACCACGAGTCGCTGTGCACCGACGAAGAGCAACGAGTCCTCGAGCAGTGGGAGAACGGACCAGCAGCATCGAACTCGGTCGATGTCAGCGCTCAGATCCGCGCTGGCCTCGATACCGACGAGACCGTTCTCGTTCACGGTGACCGCACGTGGTCGGGGACCGAGCTGCTCACCTGGATCGACAACCTCACGGGCTGGCTCATCGACCGCGGCATCGGGCAGGGAACCCGCGTTGGAGTCGAGATCGAACGCAGTGCCGAGGCTGTGGCTCTCATCGCTGCAGTTCTCGCCGCCGGAGGGTCCTATGTCCCACTCGACCCGGCCCACCCGGCTGAACGGCGCGCTCGCCTCGCGACCAGGGCCGGATGCCAACTGATCGTCGACCGCTCCTCACTGGAGAGCGCTTCAGTAGAGCGCGCTTCGGTCGCGCCAACACCGAACTCGCCCCCAGCGACTGCGTCCGCCGACGAGGCATACCTGCTCTTCACCTCGGGGACAACCGGTGAGCCCAAGGGCGTTCCAATCACCCGCGGAGGGCTCAGCGGCTACCTCGACTTCGCTGCATCGCAGTACCTGGAGCAAGCTCCTCGGCCCGTCGTTGCGTTGTTTGGCTCGCTCACCTACGACTTGACCGTGACCAGCTTGTTCCTCCCGCTGGTGTCCGGCGGACGCCTCGTCGTCATCGATGAAGAGGGGCCAGCCGGCTTGGCAGCGATTGCCAGACGCAGCGACGTCACGTGGTGCAAGGCAACCCCATCACATCTCGAGATCCTGCATCGCCTGCTGCCAACCGATCATTCGATCCGAACGTTCGTCGTCGGTGGCGAGGCCTTCCGCTCTGACCTGGCTGATCGCCTGCTCATCGACGACCCGAGCCGTGGCATCTACAACGAATACGGCCCGACCGAGGCCGTGGTCGGCTGCATGATCCATCGCCATGATCCGGCCACGCCTGGAGCCGACGTACCGATCGGCAAGCCCGCCCCTGGAGTCCGGCTTCGCGTGGTCGACCGCCAACTGCACCGGTCTCCTCTTGGTGCAGCGGGCGAGCTCTGCATCGCGTCAGCCGGCCTCACGACTGGCTACCTCGACAACACGCCGCACGATCCCTTCATCGAGCTCGACGGTGAACGCTTCTACCGCACAGGCGACCTCGTTCGCCTCATCGATGATGCGACCGCCGTCTATCTCGGGCGGATCGACGAACAGGTCAAAGTCGGGGGTATCCGCCTCGAACCGACCGAAGTCGAATCGGCGCTCACCGAGCATCCAGCCATAGCCTCAGCCGCCGTTCGCCTGTGGGCGCCATCTCGTCGCGCTCCTCGTTTCCACTGCGTGCGATGTGGTCTGCCTGACAACGTTCCAGACGTCGACTTCGACCCCGATGGCGTCTGTTCGACCTGCCGAACCTTCGACCTCGTTGCCCCAGTCGCCACATCGTGGTTCGGAAACGAGGACGACCTCAGGTCCATTCGTGATGCGGCCAGAGCCAAACGACGAGGGGACTTCGACTGTCTCCACCTTCTGAGCGGGGGCAAGGATTCCACGTACGCCCTCTACCGCCTCGTCGAACTCGGCTTCGAGCCATACGTGCTCACGTTCGACAACGGCTTCATCTCCGACCAGGCCAAGGCGAACGTCGAGCGCACGATCGCCGACCTCGGCCTGCAACACGAGTTCGCTTCCACCCCAGCCATGAACGAGATCTTCCGCGACAGCCTCGACCGTCACGCCAACGTCTGTCACGGCTGCTACAAGACGATCTACACCCTCGCCACCGCTCGCGCTGACGATCTCGGGATCCCCACGATCGTGACGGGCCTCTCACGTGGTCAGCTCTTCGAGACCAGACTCATCCCGCAACAGTTCTCGCTCGAACGATTCGACCCCGCAGCGATTGACCACGCCGTGGTTCAAGCACGCAAGGCGTACCACCGGATCGACGACGCTCCGCGTCGTTTGTTGGACACCTCGGTGTTCGACTCTGATCAGATCTTCGACGAGGTCGAGTACGTCGACATCTACCGGTACCTCGATGTGCCGTTGGAGGAGATGCTCTCGTTCCTCGATCTCGAAGCCCCGTGGGTTCGACCGTCTGACACGGGGCGTTCGACCAACTGCCGCGTGAACGACGCTGGCATCCACACCCACCTGCTCGAGCAGGGGTATCACAACTACGCCGTGCCATACGCGTGGGATGTCCGGCTCGGACACAAGACACGCAACGAAGCGATCGATGAGCTCGACGATCATCTCGACCAAACCGAGATCGATCAGATGCTTGCCGAGATCGGCTACCAGCCCAGGATTCGCAGCGTTCTGACCGCTTGGGTCGAGCTGGTGGCCGGTGCTGACCAACCGTCTCCGGCCACGCTTCGCGCCCATCTGAGCCGGCTGCTCCCTGCCCACGCCATTCCGGCTGCATTCGTCACTGTCGATGAGCTGCCACTCGGAGACAGCGGCAAGCTCGACACCGCAGCACTGCCCCGGCCACGAATCGTGAATCGACGCGGGCCAGCGTTGCATGTCGAGGCCAGTACGCCGACCCAAGCGGCGATCATCGAGGCGTGGGAGGGCGTACTCAGCCTGGAGCCCATCGGTATCGACGATGACTTCTTCGCACTGGGTGGCGACTCACTCGCCGCGCTCGAAATGATCATCGCTCTTGGACTCGCCCTCGACCGGACCATTCGCGAAGACCTTGCGTTCGTGAATACGACGCCCCGCACACTCGCTGAGGCAATCGAGGCTGCAGAGCACGGCCCAGATCACGTCGGCCCTTCAGATCCACCGCCACGCTCCGATCCCAGCACCGCGCCTGTCGTCTCCGAAGCCGAACTCGCCATGCTCTTCGAGACTCAGCGGGCCGAGGGCTCGGCCAAGTTCAACGTCGGCCATCTCCACCGAATCGAGGGTGACGTCGATGGGGACAAGCTGCGCAACGCCGTTCTCGCTGTTGTGCAACGACATCAGCCGCTGACATGGACCTACCGATCCGAACGGTCGCTGCTTGCACCAGACGCTGCTGCGTCATTCGACATTTCGGACTCCCCAGTCAGTGAAGAGCAGCTCGAGGCCCTGGTCGCTGTCCACCACCGGGCTTCGTTCGACCTCGAGAACGGGCCGCTGCTTCGCATCGTCATGCGGCCGATCATCGATGGCACGACGGCAGTACTGCTCGCCGTGCATCACGTGTCAGCGGATGCTGCTGGGCTCGTTGCGCTCTGGCGACAGATCTCCTCCGAGTACGGCGGACATGAGGCATCGGAGCTCGAAACCGACATTGCGGGGTTCGCCGCATGGCAGAACCAGCAACATCACGAGGCGAGCCGAGCGTTCTGGCTCGAACAGATCGAGCCTGATGCTCAGCTGACGATCGCTCCTCCCCCAGCGGCGGAAGACGGATTCATCCGCCGCATCGCCAAGATCACACCGGACCAGTTGCGCAATGTGCGGGGGGTCTCCGGATCTGCGCTGGCACTGACCGGCCTCAGCGTCGCTCTGGCGCGACGGGCCAAGGGCGATCGACTTGGCGTTGGGCTCATCGCTTCGACCAGGACCCACCCAGCGGCGAACGAACTCGTCGGGTACCTGCTGAACACACTCCCCATTGCGTTGCCGCTCCCTGGCAACCACCACGACCAACTCAGCTTCGCGGAGTGGACCGCATCAACCGCTGCGGTACTCGCCCCTGCTCTTGGCCATCGCACGTACCCGTTCTCGCACATCATCCGCGATCGTCGAGCCGCAGGTCGGCCAGCGACAGTGCCAGACGTGCTCTTTGCATTCGACGAGCTGCCAGACCTCGAGTTCGGCGAGATGCGCAGTCGACACGAGGTGTTGTTCAACGGCGTCGCCGTTGGCCCACTGACCGTGTTCGTCGAGGTCCGTAGCGATCGAGTCGAATTCGCTGCCGAGCACCAAGGCACATCTTTCAGCCGCAGCGACGTCGAACTCCTGCTGGCCGACCTCGACCACGTGCTCTCGGAAGGCATCGCCGATCCATCCGCAGCGCTGGCGAAGCTTGCATCCGAGCTGCCTTCGAATGCGCAGGTCGTCGGTGGTCCACTCGATGAGCGGATCGACCCGCTGGCCATGATCGACGGTCATCTCGTAACGGGCTCGTCGACGCCGGCTGTTCGCTGCGGGAACCAGACCCTCACCTGGGCCGAACTCAACATCGCCTCTGGTGCGTTGGCCCACCGGCTTCAGGCGGAAGGAGTGCAGCCAGGGGACCGTGTCCTCGTCGCACTCCCCCGCTCGTCTGACCTCATCATCGCAATTCTCGGCGTGTTGCGGTCTGGCGCGTCGTACGTGCCCGTTGACCCGACCTATCCGCTCGAGCGTCAGCTCCTGATCGCTCGACATTCCGACGCTGTTGCTGCGGTCGTGAGCGAGGGTCGCGATGACGAACTGACCGCGAACGATCTCCATCTCCGACCCCCTCTTGGAACACCCGCTGCCCCGCTTCCTCCGCTCGCTGGAGATCTCGATCGGGAGGCATACGCGATCTTCACCTCCGGTTCGACGGGTCGCCCTCGTGGCGTGCCCGTCTCGCGACGAAACCTCAGAGCGAGCACTGCGGCCCGGTTCGCCGAGTACACGAACCATCCGGGGCGGTTCCTCCTCGTTTCGAGTCTCTCGTTCGACAGCAGTGTTGCCGGGCTCTTCTGGACCCTCGCAGCAGGTGGCGCGATCGTTGTGCCGACCGATCAAGAGGCGCACGACGTCGATGCACTCCTCGCGCTGATCGAAGCTGAATCGGTCACCCACACACTCGTGGTTCCGACGCTTTATCGAGCCCTTCTCGATCGGGGCGTCTCGCAGGCTGCGTGGCCCACGACAGCAATCGTCGCCGGCGAGGCGTGCCCTCCTTCGCTCGTCGATCGCCATGCAGCGCTCCGGCCGACGTCACATCTCTTCAACGAGTACGGACCGACCGAGGCAACCGTGTGGTCGACCGTGCATCGTTGTGAAGCGGGTCAGAATCCGCTGCCGATCGGGCACCCGATCGCTGGTACACGCCTCGACGTCATCGACGAGGCGGGTCGCATTGTTCCGCAAGGAGT
>RCMY010000881.1_pt1 | contig 38178 bp, 31 predicted proteins | sample 2041341 | NCBI WGS metagenome assembly RCMY01 (sample SAMN09708234, study PRJNA481090) | Marine sediment metagenome, whole genome shotgun sequencing project. | reverse complement strand
TATCCCGCCTAGAAGGGTTGCGGGATACGTTTTGTTTCATGGCATCTTTGACTTATCCCGCCTAGAAGGGTTGCGGGATACGTTTTGTTTCATGGCTTCTTTCACTCATCCCGCCCAAAAGCGTTGCGGGATAAGTTCCTTCACGAAATAATTTTCTTGTAAAAAGCACAAGAAAATTGTTTCTAAGTCACTAATAAGCGTTCATAGTCCAAATTCCACAAGGACAAGTATCTGCACAGAACCCGCAGGCGATACACTTTTTATCATCCGACACATATTCATAGTTGGCTTCCGAACCAAACTGATAGCCGCTTTCTGAGCCGAATTCAAGATCTCTTCTACTGATGGCGCCGGTGGGACAGATAGTCTCACAGAGGTGACAGTCGCGGCAAGAGGCACAGGAAAGACAACGGTTGGCCTGCTCCGTCTCAGTGCTGCCGGTTTCCATCGGAATGTAGTGGGTGATAGTCAAAGCCTTCTGAGGGATGACCGGCTTGTCGAAAGGTTTCCAGTCGATTCCTTGGCAATCGGCGATAATATATTCTGCCGCGGTTTTTCCGGCACCCAGAGCGTGGGTGGCAAGGCCGGGTCTTTCCACATCACCGATCGCAAGAACCTGTGCATCGGAGGTACGGTGCGCCTTGTCTGTGGTAACCCAGGCTGCTCCGCCGACGGTTATGGTCTCGACTGATTTCGGCAGAAAAGAGAGCGCGGGAATATCGCCTATGGAGATAATGACGGTTTGGGCCGGGATGAGGTCATTTTCATTGGTGAGTAACCCACTATTGGTAACTTTCTTGGTGATAACCGGCCATTGAAATTTGGCTCCAAGAGCCTCGGCAGCCTCTCTTTCCTTGCCAAAAGCGAGAGGTTTTTGAATATCCACCAGAGTCACACTTTCCGCACCGAGACGGTATGCCTCGCAGGCGACATCGCAACCAACGTTGCCGGCACCGATGACGACTACCTCTTTGCCAACCGGCAGAGGGGATGCACTTTTGGCTTTTTTGAGAAAGTCCAGGGCGGTAAGGACCTTCTCGCTGCCAGGAAAAGTTAATTTTCGAGGCACGTGGGTTCCGACTGCCACCACCACGTAGTCGAATTCTTTTTTCAGGGTGGTAAATTTTTCTTGAGTCATTGTAACACCCAGATTAACAAAAATATTGGGCATTTCAACAAACCGCTTCATTTCCTGGTCCCAGATGGCCTGAGAAAGACGTTCCCAGGGAATGACCTGGGCAAGTTTTCCGCCGATTTTTTCATCCTGTTCGAAGATATGCGCCTCAATCCCGGCCAAGGCCAATTGCCAAGCCGCATTCATTCCGGCAGGGCCCCCACCGATGATGGCTACTTTTTTATCCAGAGGTTCCGCTACGGCAGGTGCAGCAATGTGATTGACTGATCGGCCCAACACTTGCACATCGATGGAATCGTCTACTCCCCGGCGGGAACAGTTTTCCATACAGAGGTTGGGGCAGACTGCACCACATACCGAAGCCGGTAAAGGCGTATAGCGCAAAAGCATCTCATAGGCTTCATCAATCCGGCCTTCGCGAATAAGCCGCAGACGTTCAACGGTTGGGATATGCACCGGACAGTAGTAGGTGCATGGGGCAGCTGACTCACAGTTGGCCCAATACGGTTTTTTCCGGCGCAAATCGCCGGTAACAATGGTGTCGATGACGCTGCGATCAAGACCAGGTGCCAGATCGCGCAAAGGATCGCCGCCGAAGGCTTTGTTCCAGTGTTCATTTCTGAATTCGGCCATAGGCATGGGACCGGCAAACATCAGTGCTCTTTCCTGCGCAGTTATCGGTAGAAGCACCTGCCATTCATCGCGCCTGGACAAGGTCTCGAGAAGCTTGGGCTGCCGGATCTTGGTCAGGTAGTCGCCGATATTGGCCTGGAGCCACTGCCACTGTTCATCGTTTGGAACTGTCTGTTTGGCGTTTGTTTTAGAAAACGAATTATCGATCTTGCCGCGGAAATAGATCGTGCCGCCTACCATGCCGACACAGGGGCGGTAGCCGAGAATATTATTGGGGTTTTTGGGATTGACACCGCAGACAACGGCAATGCCGCCACAGTTGAATTCGGCAAAGGAGTCACCGGTGGAGCCCAGGATCCACAGCTCAGGGCGTGTGTATTCAGGGTTCCATTTGGTCATGGTCAACCCACGTGCGCCGATAGAGCCGCCGATGAATACTTTTCCATTGGCCATGGCGTTGCAGACACCGTTGGTCGCATCGCCGAGAACTGCGATCTCCGCACCAATGTTAAGGTATCCGACATCATCGGAACTCGAACCTTCGCAAATGATGGTGGTGCCGGGCATCCCCATACAGCCGAGACGCTGTCCGGAAGGCCCTTTTACGGTAATTTTTAGCCCTTCTTCCCGTTGGAGTCTGATGCCTATATTGTGCTGGCCATAAGATTCGAGGGTAAGGTCGACCGACGATGTCGCAGCATGTCGCACCATTTTCTCGAATTCCATTGAGCCAATCCGCTTACCTTGTTCATTGAGACCTTTTATAACCGTAGACCGTAGTAGCCACTGGAAACTCCTTAGTACAGAGGTGCCGAAGGGATTAGCCTCTTTGGGCACCACCTCTTTTAATTCTCTTATAATCAAACCCCACCAAAAAAGTCTTGCGGGGTGCAGTGCCTTCACAAAATAATTCTTTTTTAAAAACACTATAAAATTATTTCTAAGTTCCTAATCCCGCCCAAAAGCTTTGCGGGATAAGTTCCTTCATGAAATAAATTTCTTGCAAAGAGCGCAAGAAATTTATTTCTAAGAACAGACATATCTGATCTGTAGTCTATCTGCAGCGTCTTTGTCGGCAATACCGATGGCATCGGACATGCCGATCGGCAGACTCTGGGATCTCCCCAGTGGTGCCATTATTTTTTTTACCTCGGTGTTAATAGACATAAAAACGTCAGCAACCCTTTCGGCCACCTTGTCGGGATCGAGTCGGCGATACAGTTTGGCATTCTGGCTGGTGATTCCTTTTGGGCAGATGCCAAGATTACAGACATTGCAGCGGTTTTTTTCATTACCTAAACAACCGGCTGCTGCTTGCATGATATATTTGCCGATATGGACGCCAGAGGCACCAAGCATGATCATCGCCATGCCGTTCTGGGCGACGTTGCCGTTTTTACCGATACCACCCGCGGCAAATATAGGAATTTCATTCTGCTTGCCCTGTAAGGCAAGATCCAGATAGCAATCCCGCACACAGGAAGCGATCGGATGTCCGGTGGCGTCCATGGAGACGTTATACGCTGCACCGGTGCCGCCGTCTATGCCATCGATCATCAGACCACCGGCATAAGGGTTACGGACCAGGTTATTCAACACTGATTTGGCCGATGTCGAGGCAGAGATCTTCGGATAAATCGGCACCTTATGCTGGAAAGCGGTGGAAAGAGTCTGGATCATCTTCATGACGCTTTCCTCAATGGAGTATAAGGTCTGGTGCACCGGAGGTGACGGCAGATCTACTCCTTCGGGGACACCGCGCAGGCGGGCAATGAGCTTGGAGACTTTGTACCACATGAGCAGGCCTCCATCGCCCGGTTTGGCTCCCTGACCGTATTTAATCTCGATTGCCGCAGGGTCGCACTGCATTTCCGGAATGGCCCGGATGATCTCATCCCAGCCAAAATAGCCGGAGGCGATCTGTAGGATGATATATTTCAGGTAAGGACTTCTCAGAACCCAGGGGGGACATCCGCCTTCGCCTGTGCCCATGACAACGGGAATCCCGAGGACCTCGTTACAGTAGGCAACACCCTGCAGCAGACCAAGCCACATATTAGGCGACAAGGCACCAAAAGACATGGAGCCAATGATAAACGGGAAAATCTCCCGGGATGGCGGAATCCATCCTCCGTTCAAAGTACGCTCAAGGAAATCTTCAGGAGAGAGTATCCGACCAAGGGTCGTGGTGGTGGTAAACTCATGCCTGCCTGCGTCAAGCGCCGGATCGGTAAGCATGGATATTCGGTTGAACATGATCCGGTCAAGAAGGGTTGGTCCCGTTGTATTACGACGACCGCCACGCTTCATCGGCTCACCTTTCTGGTTTTGAAAGAAGGCGGTGCGGTTTTCGTTGGTGCCTGGTACGGGAGTTATCGCTTCATTGGGACAGACCATGGAGCACATGCCGCAACCGATACAGAGTTTTGCCGGATCAGTTTCTTGACGGATACCGGTGAAGGTTCGGTAGTCGTTGCCCCTGGTTTTGCTAAAGATATCAAGTTTCGGGACTCTCTGCCGCATATGTGCCAGCCGGATAGCGCCTTTCGGGCAAACAGCGGTGCACTGGCCACAGAGGGTACATCGGTCTTCCCGGTGTTCAATAATCCAGGGTAGATCTGTGGGGGTTAGGCTGCTAGGGGTAATGGAAACGGATCGTACTGAGACCATATTTCTAATTCCTTTCTATGGGGGGGGATGATAACTGTATGTTCACGCATAGGTTGAAAATCGAGGGATGGATCTCGATCCGGGATCATCGCATCAACACCACAGAGCTCAGAGGCGATAGCCCATACTCCATCCCGACCACCAACGGTCGCTGGGCGGAGCTTTTTTTGATCCATGACCAACAGGCAGGTCTCATCGGGAAGACTGCCGATAACCGCATTTGGGCCGTCGATGATAAGCCGTTTGCAGACCTGGCGAAGCCCGGCGAGGAACTCTCCCTGGGGATGCTCGCCGAGTTCTGTAGGATTGAGCGGCGTAATGATGTGCTTGTACGCCTGAAGAGGAAGCTTGAGCTTTTTCAGAGTATAGTGGAGGATGTGGGTGAACACCTCACTGTCGCTCTGATAGCCGGTATAGCCGGAAAATTTTTTGCCGATCAGCCAGTCGCGGATGGGCACGAAAGCGGTGTTCTCGCCGTTGGTCATGGTAGAGATACCCTGAATGAAAAAGGGATGACAGGCATAGAGATTAATACCGTAATTGGTGTTCTGCCGCCCCTGGGCCATACAGATGCGGGATTTGATCTGACCATCATGGAGACAAAAAGCATTGCCAATCTGCATTGGCCAGCCTATTTCCTTGATCATGGCGACGTCCGGGTAAAACGAGAAGACAGTAACGTTGTCTTCTTCTCTGCCAAGTTGTCTCAGCGCCAGTCTGGTTCGAAGCAGCTCCGCATCTCTGACCTCATCGCTTTGATCTCGGAAGGCAACCGGCATCCGGTATGCGCGAAGGAAATAACGGAAGCGGTCATCGGCTTCAATTAGTTCCGGTTGCATATGGAAACGGTGATCATATTTCAGTTCGTAACCCCGTTTTTCCATATATTCGGTTAGTCTTTTCCATGCTTTTTCGGTATGGGCGATTCCAGAGAGAATAGGGAATCTTGGATTATATTTAAAATCTTCAAACTCCATACCACGGAGCAACAGACCTAGACCAGATCCATCGTACCCTTCCTGCATGGCTTCCATTGCCGAAAGAACTTCGTATGGTGAAAACGGTTCATTGGCGGTTTTCAGGGCTAAACGACACATGCCTCTCTCCTGATGCTTGGCTAAATTGGTTGTGGAATACGGTAAACGTCTGTCGGATGCAGATCTGCTGAGGAATTCCTGCTGGACAAACAAAGACAAAAACGTATGACTGAACGGTTTTTTTATCCAGTTACGACAAAAAAGTCAAGAATATTGCTTACGCCCAGTATGACGTCGGTTTTGGCGAGATGCGATTGGGAACAATAGAAAAACGAGTCCGAGAGGTGGGCTTAAAAAGAACAAAAGCACAGCAGTTCCCTGGAAATGCGGGGAACTGCCTGGTAAAACGAGGGAAAAGCTGAGGGCTTGATTTTACTTAAGAATACTCCCGATCTTGCCCATATTTTTTACTTGATTAACCTGATGTTTAACTTCTGCTACTTCTTTTATTCCAGGGATGTCATTGATGATTTCTTTGCCGCTGTCTTCAACATCCCGCAAACCGTTTTTAAAAGAAGAAATTGCTTTGCCAAGACCTGCTCCGATTTCAGGAAGTTTTTTCCCGCCAAAAATAAGAAAGGCAATGCCTAAGATGACTATAAGCTCGGGGGTTCCAAGACCAAACATTTTTGTTTTCCTCCATGAATATGGCCCTAATGCCCGTACAGCGGGTACTAGGGCCTTGTGCTGGTTTTCAATACTTGATTTAAGCCAACTGCTTTTCTTGTATGTTATACCCCTTTGGGGGGTACTGTAAAGAGCACCCAAAAGGGGTACTTAAAAGAGTGATAGGAATCCAGGAGTAAGGCTCTAAAGTTACAGTTCATCTCCCATTTCTTGAGGAGATTTTCACGCCTTGTCATTGGGTTGATTTTCGTCTTTATCGATTTTTTCCGGCTCACTTTCTTTCTTGGTTGCCTCTTTGAAATTCTTTATCCCTTTACCTATGCCGGAGCCTATTTCAGGGAGTTTGCCAGCTCCAAAGATGATAACTATTATCACCAGAATTACGATAAGTTCCGGCATTCCTAATCCAAACATAACTCTACCTCATCAAAAATACTGTGAATAAACGGTAAGCGTTCACCAGCACCGAATCTGTTTTATCAGCGGTCGGTAAACGTACCAAAAGTACAGTTTAAAGACCTCTTTCGCGCATCTCCGACACTGGTAAACGCTTACAGCGCGGAGGTTATACGAGATTTTTTGGTTTTCTGGTGATCGGTTATAATAAACAGGACCTTTGAAATATCAAGGTTCCGTAGAATGTGCATGTAAATGACATTAGAGTAGTCATCTACACTTGTCAAGGTTCGCATCGGTCCGCGTCGATATGTTGTCTGTCTACACACTTTGAAGATGACAGCCAGTTATGGAAGCAGCGCATTTTTTCTAACAAATTCTTTTACTTGTTCCAAGTCGGCATCCATCAGTTCGCAACGGGAAGCTCTGTCGGTAATACCGATGAGACAATCCGGTTCATTTGGTGGGATACCTATAGCATCTTCCACCACGGTGCCGAACTTTGCAGGATGAGCTGTGGCGAGACAAATCATCGGCACGCCAGCTGTCCGGTATTGTTTCGCGGCCGTCACCCCAATTGCGGTATGTGGGTCAAGTACATAGTCATGCTCTTTGTAAAAAGATCTAATTGTCTCTAAAACAGTCTCCTGGGAGATTGAAGCGGCGACAAAATCCCTGCGAATCTGGTCCTGGTAACCAGTGAGATCAATCTTACCATTCCTGGCGAATTCTTCCATCAGTTCTTTGGTCCGTGCTGCATCACTGTCCATAAGATAGTATAGGTATCGCTCAAAATTGGAGGCGGTCCCGATATCCATGGACGGGCTGGAGGTTGTTTTTACTTCACCCAGGGAGTAATCGCCGTGGTTGACAAACCGGCTTAGGATATCGTTATCGTTGGTGGCCAGGACCAACTGGCGGATGGTGCCGGCGGGGAGTATCTTTTTGGCAATAAATCCGGCGAAGATGTCACCAAAATTACCGGTTGGGATAGAAAAATCGACCGATGAATCTTTTTCATGCATGGCGACATGCAGACAACTATGGACATAGTAAACCACCTGAGCCAGAACACGAGCCCAGTTAATGGAGTTGATGGCGCCAAGATTGAAGGTTTTTTTAAACTCAATATCATTAAATATGTTTTTTATGATCGTCTGGCCGTCATCAAAGGAGCCACGAATAGCGATATTAAAGACATTGTCGTCGAGCACCGTGGTCATCTGCTTTTCCTGAACCAAACTTACCCGATGGTGGGGATGGAGGATAAAGATATTCATTCTTTCCTTACCGCTCACCCCGTATATCGCTGCCGAACCGGTATCTCCTGATGTGGCACCAATAATATTGAGAACTGATTTATTTTTGGCCAGCATATACTCGAAAAGATTGCCGAGAAACTGAAGCGCTACATCCTTGAAAGCCAGGGTGGGACCATGGAACAACTCTAGGATATGCAGTCCGCCTTTATGGACCAGCGGGGTGACACTCTCGACGTCAAAAGTCGAATACGACCGGTTGATGATATCTTTCAAGTCGCTGCTGGGGATATCGTCGATAAACCGCGACATAACCTCGAAGGCAAGATCGGCATAGCCCATTTTTTGCCAGGAATTGAGAGTTTCACAGCCTATTCTGGGGATAGTGCGGGGAAGAAGCAGGCCTCCATCGTTGGCTAGACCCATCATTACGGCCTTGGTGAAGGAGATTGGAGTGATCCCTCCCCTGGTGCTTAAGTATTGCATAATTCTGATATTTTCTAATATGAGTTCAACAGATTTCTGCCTGGGCGGCTCTATTCTTTATGGCAATTCTATTTCTACGCGTTTTCCACCAGACCAGAGACCTTCCAGATCGTAAAATTTCCGCTGTTCATGGTAAAAAATATGGACGACAACGTCATCAAAATCGAGAAGAACCCACATGCCTTCCCGAAGGCCTTCTGCGCTTGATGTCCTTACTCGCTTTGATCGTAATTTCGCTTCGATTGTTTCGGCCAGGGCCTGGACATGGCGGGTCGAGGTGCCGTTCATGATTAAAAAATAATCAGTGAAGGTTGTCAGGCCACGGACATCGAGAATAACAAGGTCTTCTGCTTTCGTGTCGAGTGCAGCCTGGGCACATATCTGTGCCAGTTCATGACCTGACTTCTCTTGATATTCTTTCTTTATTTGTTTCATAAGCTCTTTTTTCCCTTCTCTATCAGGGCTGTCAATTTTTTTGTTGTTCGCGTTTTGTTTTTCTGGGTGGAAATTCAAAACTTACTTTACCATTTTTTGCAAGAACCAGATAGGCATCGAAGGGTCTTCTTTTTTTGGAGATAAAACCTTCAATCAATTCGGTCTTGCCGTTTGTGAGAAGCTGGGTGATGTTTTTTTCAGTAATTTCCTTGGAGAGAATTATACGATTTATTTTGAGCCCTTTATCTTCACCGTCGAGTGCAGATTCAGACATAAAAGCCATCGGTGTGCAAAACACTTTTGTTCCGTCAATCGGTGATATTCCGAGAGAAGCTTCCTTTTTAATGGCCTCAATATCGAGATCGGCGTTTGAATCGGCGAACATAAAATCGATTTTATTATTCGTAAGTTTAACCGAAGCCGTAAATAATTTGCCTTTTTTTGATCTGAAATTGCTGAAAGGTCCGATTGTTTCCCCTTTGAGCAGGGCCACCACCTCATCTTCCGCCAACATGCGGCCGCCGAGGATTTTGCGGATACTTATCTTTTGATCTTCCGAGATGTACGCAGTAGGCGAATCGAAAATGCGGATATCGTTGACAGGGCTGAAGGAGGCTTCTATGCGCACCTCGTTGTCTTCAAAGTTTTTCACCTGGTCAATGATATGACTGGTCATTGACCTGATTTCAGCCATGAATTTGTCACGGGTGAACTCACCTTTGAGGATTTGATTAAGTTTGAATTCCCATTCGCCAGTCATCTCCGGAGAGGCCAGCACTTCAATTTTCATGGCTTCCAGCAGCGCCAGGAGTTCAAATGCTTTACCAGTAGGGGTGAGGTCCTTTCCTTCTCGGACAACATACTTCTCCTTGATAAGCTTTTCAATGATGGCGGCCCTGGTTGCGGGTGTACCGAGACCCCGTTCTTTCATGGCATCGGCGAGTTCATCGTCTTCCACCAGCTTGTCGGAATTTTCCATGGCCGACAGTAAGGTGGCTTCGTTGAACCGAGCAGGTGGTTTCGTCTCTTGATTCTCTCTGTCGATTGCATGACAGGATATTGCGGCGTTTTCCGGTACAGGATCAATGATTTTGTCCTGTCCTTCGCCCCCGACTGCTCCGTAAATAGCTTTCCAACCTGCTTCCAGGAGAATTTTACCCTCGGTGAGAAACGTTTCGTTTTGGACGTAAGAATAGCGTTTGGTGTTTTGGAATTCCGCTGGTGGAAAAAACACCGCTAAAAACCGCTGTACCACCATCTGATAAATCTTGAATTCAGGTTCTCCAAGATTGTTGGGGAGCACGATAGTGGGGATAATAGCATGGTGATCGGAGATTTTGGCGTTGTTGAATATACGCTTGTTCGGTTGGACATATTTTTTTTCCAGCGCCTGACTGGCAAATTTACCGAGTTGCCAGTCAGATTGACTCTTCATGGTGTTTTTAACCGTCGCGACATAGTCTTCGGGCAGATGTTTGCTGTCGGTTCGGGGATAGGTTAATACCTTATGTCGTTCATACAGCGCCTGCGCAATGCCCAGCGTGTTTTTGGCGGAAAAGCCAAACCGTGAATTAGCCTCTCTCTGTAGTGAGGTTAGATCATAAAGCTGGGGGGCGCTCTGGGTGGTTTTTTTGCTCTCTTCTTTTATGGAAGCAGCTTGGCCGGTGCATTTCGCGATAATAGCGTCGGCGTCGTCAATATTCCAGATGCGATCTAGTTTTTTATAGGGATCGGCTGGATCTTTGACAAAGGAAAGGTCAATCCATTTGCCGTCGTATGATTGGTTGTTGAAAGTGAAATGTGCCAGCAGGTTCCAATACGGCCGGGAGACAAATACGTGACGCGCCCTTTCCCGCTTAACCAGGAGCGAGAGTGTAGGTGTCTGCACCCTGCCGCAAGGGGTAAGGAAAAAACCGCCGCGGCGAGAATTGAATCCGGTCAACGCTCTGGTTGCATTGATGCCAATCAGCCAATCGGATTCAGAACGACAGAGGGCCGTGTCTTCCAGCGGGACTAACTCTTCGTTTTCTCTCAGTGAAGCGAACGCTTTTTTAATTGAGTCGGCGGTCATTGACTGCAGCCATAATCGCTTCAATGATTTTTTAGCAACGGATTTATTCCACACATATTTCAATATATACTTGAAGATCAATTCACCCTCGCGGCCAGCATCACAGGCGTTGACGATTTCGGTGATATCTTTGCGACGGATCAGTTTCTGTAGCGCATTCAGCTGCCCTTTAGTGCCATCAAGGCCCTTTAATGGAAAGTTTTCAGGCAAAATGGGTAGATTGGCCATATCCCATTTCTGGTAAGCTGGATCTATTTCCTCAGGGTAACAGATGGAGACAAGGTGGCCAATAGCGTAAGAGACAACGTATTGTTCTCCTTCAAAATGGGTTTTTTCCTTTTTAAATTTGCCGGGTAGAACCTTAGTTATATCGGCAGCAACACTTGGCTTTTCTGCAATTATGAGAGTCTTCTCTAGCATGACATCGAAAGTTGTTTTTATGTAAAATTACAGAGGAATATGATGCTGCTTAGCTGAGATGCGGTAAACAGTGCAACATTGGAAGGTACTTTGAACAGAGGTTTTAATAAAGGCACAAAGGTTGTTTGTCAAATAGAATTTTTTATCTTTGGTCGTTTAAGATGAAATTTAATGCAGTGAATGGAGTGACGTGAAAAGCTCTCTAAGCCCCCGTAATTGTGCTAAATGAATTAAATTTATTGCTGTGGTACGTCGTGCGATTCGAAACAAATAACAAAATAGAACCTAATTAGTTTCCATCCTGAAACGAGACATTTTTTTCTCAATTGAGGCGTTCGATAAATTTAACCGCAGGCATATCATTGATATTTTGAGGATTAAATTTTGAGAATAACGAAGCGTTAAGGGAAAATGGCTGTTGCAGGATGGAAACTGATTTGGTATGTGCAGCCGACTTATATGGCAACCGATAGCATGGGGCTACTCAATGGAAAACATCCATAACTTTGTGAGCAGTTGACGTTCGACACGTTTGTTGTACTCATCAAGAGGACATTGCAGTAAGAAGAACACCAAAACGCCTTTCGGCTTGACATAATCGAAAATATATGGTTTGTTTGCTTGTTGAGTAATCTAATTTTGCTTTGTTTGTGAAGCCATTGAAGGCGGTTTCATTATGTGGGTCGTGTCTTGGTTTCTCGAACAGGCTTCGATTTTTGGATTACTTGGCCATACCTCCTGTTGCAATTTGCGATGGGACGGCTTTTGGAAGTGGGCTCTGCCCGCTTTTTTTTATGTCCGCATTTCGGTCGTGACATATATCTATTTTGACAAGGAATTTTTCCTTTGGTCTGCAAATAGCGTGCGGCTGAGGGGCGTGAGTAATGAGCGAATTAATTATCCATACAGTGCAGGACTTTCTTCGTGGCCTGTTGTCGGCTATGGAGCTTGAACTTTTTGATGTGCAGTTTCGCCGGGATGGTCAAGGTTGGGTTTTGCGCGTCTTTATCGACTCGGCAACGGGCGTAACACTTGAACAATGCAGCAAGGTAAGTCGTGAACTTGGGCGTTATCTCGATGTGGAAGATCTCATCGATCATGCATACAGTTTAGAAGTATCTTCTCCTGGATTGGAACGGCCGCTCAGATCAATTGATGATTTCCGTCGATATTGCGACAAAAAAGCCAAGGTTAAAGTACATGAGGCCATTGACGGCGAAAAAACTTTTGAAGGTGTTATTCAGGAAGTTGCTGGTGACTTGATACATCTACAACTCGATGATGGTCGTGTTATTGAGTTTTCATTTGAAAAGATAAACAAGGCCAGGCTGGCAATTTGAGCAGAACGGGTCCAATTTTTTTGAACAATGCAATGTTCTCCGCATGGCGGAGCTGCAAGTCATAATGACGGGGTAAGAGAATGCTATCAGATTTGAAACGCATAATCGACCAGATCAGTAGAGATCGAGGTTTTGATAAAACATTACTGATAGAAGCTATCGAAGAGGCGGTTCAGTCTGCTGCCAGGAAAAAATTCGGAAGCCGCCGAGATATGGAAGTTCGGTATAATGAAGAATTTGGTGAAGTTGAAATTTTTCAGTTCAGAATTGTTGTTGAGAAAGCTGAAGACGATCAGACTGAAATTTCTTTCAACCAGGCTATACAGCTTGATCCTGAAGTGCAGATTGGTGATGAACTTGGAGAAAAGATGCTTGATATCTCTGATCTGGGCCGAATCGCAGCCCAATCCGCCAAACAGGTGATCATTCACCGCATGAAGGATGCTGAGCGAGAAGTCATATATGGTATGTTCAAGGATCGTGTCGGCGAGGTGGTCAGTGGCATAGTGCAGCGCTTTGAAAGGGGCAATATGATCGTCAACCTTGGCCGGACTGATGCAATTCTGCCAAAAGACCAACAGATCCCCAAGCGTTCGTTTAAACAGGGTGATCGGATCAGGGCGTATCTGAAAGAAGTCCGCCAGACCAGTCGTGATTCACAGTTGATTCTATCGAGAACCTGTGATGAATTCCTCGGTAAACTGTTCCAGTTGGAAGTCCCGGAAATGGCGGAAGGGATTGTCCGGGTTATGGGCGTTGCCAGAGAACCCGGTTTTCGAGCGAAAATTGCTGTCAGTTCTTCCGAAGGAGATGTCGATCCTGTAGGAGCCTGTGTCGGGATGAAGGGATCCCGTGTGCAAAATGTTGTTCAGGAACTGCAGGGCGAACGTATTGACATTGTCACCTGGAGTCCTGATCCTGCTAAATACGTCTACAATGCCCTTGCTCCTGCCCATGTCAGCATGGTCATGGCCGATGAGGACGCTAACTCACTATTGGTTGTTGTGCCCAACGATCAACTTTCGCTGGCCATTGGTCGTCAGGGGCAGAATGTTCGACTGGCTTCGAAACTCATCGGCTGGCGAATAGATGTAAAAAGTGAACAGCGATATAACAATCTGCAGGATGAAGGCTATCAGTCTCTTCTGAAATTATCCGGGGTTGATGAATCCCTCGCTGACCAGTTTTTCGGTAAAAATATTTTCTCAACAGCGGTACTCGCGGAAAAAAACGTTGACGATCTGATGGTCATACGATCCATCAATGAAGAATTTGCTGAGAGACTTATAGCAGAAGCCAAGGTGATCCCTTTTGTGGTACAAGAAGGTTCAAAAAGCGATACCTCAGAAAAAGATACCGAGAGCACCATTGAGCCAGAAGATGGCGAACTAATAGTTGATGCAGAGAAAGAAGGTGAAGTTGAGAGCAGTGGCGAAGAGGCAGAAAAGACGGAACCTCTCGATAAAACAGATGAATGATGGCTCCATTACGAACCTGTAGCTCATGCGGAACTAAAAAGCCGAAAGACTTGCTTCAGCGTTTTATCTGGAAAAATGAGATGGTAGAATGCGATCCCAGGCAGATACAGCCGGGGAGAGGGACTTATTGTTGTAAAAATGAGCAATGTTTTCGACTTTTGCTGGATAGAAAAAAAAAATGGAAAAGATTGTTTCGTCTTTGAACAAAGAGATTTAAAATGATTTGTCAAGAGTCAGGTGGTTTTATGCACCTTGTAATTGATGAATGAAATGATTGTTGCGTTGCAATACGGGAGTAAAGGATGAGCAGAATCAGGGTTTATGAGTTGGCCAAGGAGGCCGGCATGAGCAGTAAAGCGTTGACGGATAAACTGATTGAACTCGGCTTTGATATTAAAGGCCATAGTTCATCTGTTGACGACGAAACAGCTGAGACGATTCGGAACACGGTTCTGAAATCGGCAAATACCGAGCTTATCGAAAAGCGTATTGATAGCGATAAAGATGGTCCAACAGTAATACGGCGCAGGGCAACGGTAATACGCCGCCGGCCTGCCGTTGTTGAAGACATCCCGGAAGTTACAGAAGATACAGCTCTGGCTACAGCACACACGGAAGAAGATTCTCAGGAAGAACCTGCACTCGTGCCTGAGATTACAGAAGAAAAACAAATCGGAGAGGTCTCTTTGCCGGAAACTGCAACCGCTCATGAAAAAGAGCAGCCACATACGCCTCAGGTAACAGAATTAACCGCTCCAGAAACACCACTGGTAGATGAGGCTGAGAGCATCAAAGAACCGGAGACTGCTGCATCCGAAGTAGCAGTAGAGGCAGAAAGTGAAATGCCGGCTGTTGTTTCCGCTGCTGATGTCGATGACGAGCAGACGACAACTCCTCTGCCACCAGCAAATGGGGTAAAGGACGAAGCTCAGGAACGAACGGTCTCCCGGCCTGCAAAAAAAGAAAAACTGCCTGCACAGAGAAAACCCATGGCCAGAGTAATTCGGACCATAGAACTACCGAAAGTTGAGGCTAGGCCGCCCCGTCCAGTAAAGAAAAAAGCGGTGAGACCTGTTCAGCAGAGAGATTCCGCTTCTGGTCCCTCAAGAACACCTGTTGCTCCTACCGTTGACGATACCGGTAGAATAAAGAAAAAAGGCAAGAAAAATGTTCTGGTAAAAGATGAGAAAAATGTAGATCCTCGTCGAGGAGGAAAAAAGGGCCAGAAAAATGTCAAATTCACCCATTTTTCTCAAGACTATCAAACTAAAGAAGGTGGACGGCGAGGCAAGAGAAGTCGAAAAGCCTCAAAGGTGATTTCACCGGCAGCGGAAATGAAGGCGAGTAAAAAACGGTTTAAAGTATATGACGCGATCACGGTTGGCGATCTTGCTCAGCGGATGAAGATTAAAGCCAGTGATGTCATTGCCAAACTGATGGGGCTTGGCGTTATGGCCACTATTAATCAATCGGTTGATGTGGAAACCGCCATACTCATTGCCTCCGATTTCGATTATGAGGTTGAGCAGGGGATAACCGAAGAACTTGGTATGCAACTGCTTAACGAGGCTGAAGAAGGTGGCGTGCAGAAGACCCGGTCGCCGGTAGTTACGGTAATGGGCCATGTCGATCACGGCAAAACTTCAATCCTTGACGCTATTCGTAAAACCGATGTTGCTGAAGGAGAGGCTGGCGGTATTACCCAGCACATCGGCGCCTACCATGTACGGTCTGCTTCAGGCGATGTGACTTTTGTCGACACCCCTGGACATGCCGCATTTACTGAAATGCGTTCCCGCGGCGCCCAGGTTACCGATATTGTCGTGCTTGTCGTTGCAGCTGACGATGGCGTTATGGACCAGACCAGAGAGGCTATACACCACGCCCAGGCGGCCGAAGTGCCTATTATTGTCGCGGTCAACAAAATAGATAAAGACAATGCCGACATAGACAGGGTTAAACGAGAACTTTCTGAACTCAATCTGATGCCTGAAGATTGGGGTGGCGACACAATATACTGCGAGACTTCAGCCAAGCAACATATCGGCATTGACAATCTTCTTGAGTCAATACAATTACTGGCCGAAGTATTGGAATTGCAGGCTGACAACAGTCGGAAGGCCAGAGGCCGGGTCATTGAAGCGCAGTTGCATAAGGGCAGAGGTCCGGTGGCGACGGTTCTGATCCAGGACGGCACCCTGCACCTTGGCGAATATTTTGTTGTTGGCCAGCAAAGCGGTAAAGTCAAATCCATGCTCGACGACAAAGGTCGACGAATTAAAGAAGCCGGGCCCTCTATTCCCGTAGAAGTTCAAGGACTTTCAGGAGTGCCGAGCGCCGGTGACGAATTCATTGTCGTACCTGATGAGAAAATGGCCAGAAGTGTTTCTCAGGTCCGCTCCCTTAAAGCGAGAGAGAGTGAACTTGGAGCTAACAGTAAGATTTCTCTAGATAAGTTGTTCGAACAGATGAGCGAAGGTGACGTTCAGGAACTGCGTATCGTGCTGCGGGCAGACGTGCAGGGCACCTTGGAGGCTTTTGCCAAGGCCGCTGCCGACCTTTCTACTAAAGAAATTAAGGTAAGGCTCCTCCATGAAGGTACTGGTACAATCACCGAGTCGGATATTCTGCTTGCTTCCGCATCAGATGCTATTATCATCGGTTTCAATGTCAGAGCAAGTGTTAAGGTTAAGGAACTTGCGGTCAAAGAAAATGTCGACGTCCGGTCCTACGATGTTATTTATCATGCCCTTGATGATATGCGTAAGGCAATGGTCGGCTTGCTTGAACCCACTTTCGAAGAAGAAGTCATCGGTCTTGCTGAGGTGCGTGAAACCTTTAGTGTGCCGAAAATTGGGACAATAGCCGGGTGTTCAGTTATAAACGGTAAGATTCTCAGGACTGCCAAGGCTCGGGTCTTGCGGGACGGTGTGGTAATTTATACCGGCAAGATTGATTCTCTGCGGCGATTCAAAGACGATGTAAAGGAAGTGACATCGGGGTATGAATGCGGTATCGGCGTCGAGAAATTTAACGATATTAGAGTCGGCGACAATATCGAGGCTTTTATCATGAACGAAGTCGAAGCGACTCTCTAAAAAAAGGTTACACAGTGCCAATTTGGGATCCCAAACAGACACTTGATTCCATCGGTATTGGTGGGAAAAGTGAAAAGAAACGTTCATCCAGGGTAGCTGAGGCTATCAGAAATGAACTGTCGACTTTGCTTTTAAGCAAGGTGAGAGATCCTCGCATGCAGGGGATCAGCATTTCAAGGGTGGAAGTACCCGATGATTTGAGCACGGCTCTCATTTTTTTCACCGTTTTTGGGGGGAAAAAAGAAATTAAAGAAGCGGGAATTGGCCTCGAGTCAGCCAAGGGATTTATGCGCAGTCATATTGCTAAAACGCTTAATCTGCGTTTTACCCCAGCTCTCCAGTTTCGTTATGATGATGTGGTGGAAAAGGTAGCGGAGCTGGAAGAAATTTTTCAGGAAATAGCCAATGAAAGAGGATCCAGAGAGGATGATTCCTGAACGGATAATTCAGGATATCAGAGCAATTGATAATATTGTTCTTTTCACACACTCACATCCCGATGGAGATGCTTTAGGGTCACTCTTTGGTTTAGCGGACATTCTGGAAACTCTCGGCAAGAATGTCTTCTGTTATCTGGAAGAACAAGTCTCGCATCTCTATGACTTTATGCCGGATATCGGCAAAGCTCACATCAGGCTTGAGGAGTATAGAGCTTTCGTTGCTGCGGCCAGTGGCAATGTCATGAGTATCGCTCTGGATTGTGGCGATGATGATCGCCTTGGTAAATCAAAGCAGGAGTTTTTGCAGGTTTCTCCTTTCGTGGTAATTGATCACCATCAGTCGCATAGTGAGTTCGGCACGGCCCGTTGGGTCGAAGCTGGACGATCGTCTACCGGTGAGATGGTGTATGAGTTGGCAATGGCTCTTGATGCACAGATAAGCTACAAATGTGCCTACAACTTGTATGTTGCTATCTGTACTGATACTGGTTCCTTTCGTTATGAGGGGACCCGAACGAGAACTATGCAGATTGCCTCCGAACTCCTGGCGCAGGGGGTTCGACCAGAGGAAATTTGTAGTCATCTCTATGATAATTTCAGTCGGGAACGGTTGAAACTGATGGAGATGGTACTTGCGACTCTGTGTCTTTTCGAATCCGACCAGATTGCTTTCTTGCATGTGTCACACCAGATGATACAGGAAAGTGGCGCAACACTGCAGGATGTAGAAGGTTTCATAGATTTTCCTCGATCTCTTCGATCAGTCAAAGTTGCAATTTTCATAAAAGAAACAGGTAATGGCTTCATCTCCGTCAGTATGCGCGCTAAAGGTCAGTGCAATGTTGCCGAAGTCGCCAAGTTATTTGATGGCGGTGGTCATCGGAATGCCTCTGGATATAGTTGCCAGGGCAAATCAATTGAAGGGGTACGTCGGGAATTAATCGATGTACTTGCCAAGACCTTGAATGAGAAAAGTTGAGTACTGTTGGTGTTCAATTTTTCTTTGATCTGCTGACCCGCCGACAATTATCATGATCCAGAATATACTTCCCGACTTCGTCGCCGGTGTTTTTCTTGTCGATAAACCGGTCGATATCACTTCATTTAGGGTGGTGAGCAGGTTACGCCGAATCCTCAATATAAAAAAAGTCGGCCACGCTGGAACTCTTGACCCTTTCGCTACCGGCTTGCTAATTGTCTGTGCTGGGAGGCCAGCAACGAAGTTGATCTCACGGTTCATGGACGGAGAGAAAGAATATCTGGCGACGCTTCGGCTTGGGGTTGAAACCGAGACGCTTGATACAGAAGGGAAAGTGACTGCACGCAGTCCGGTAGGTGAGATATCACACGTTCAGGTGGAGCAATGTCTGCAAGCATTCAGGGGCAGACAGATGCAGGTGCCCCCTGCATATTCCGCATTAAAGCATAAAGGCAAGCCCCTCTACTACTATGCCCGCAAGGGGATCGAAATCATCAAAGATTCGCGGGAAATAAATATATCGATACTTGAACGTACTGATGGAATGCTGGCTCTGAGTGGCACAGAGGCTGATCTTTGTATCAGGGTTGTGTGCAGTAAAGGCACTTACATCCGGACACTAGCCGCTGATATTGGCAGGTCTCTTGGCTGCGGTGCCCATCTGGTACAGTTGCGAAGGACGAGAAGTGGCTGTTTTACAGTCGATAAGAGTTTGAACTGGGACCAATTAAATGACGATGACGCATTGAATCATTGTCTCCACCAGATGATAACGGTAGAACAGGTATGTAAACTATTGCAATAATCGCTTTAGTTAGCTATCATAAAAAGTTTAGAGGAAATATGTCTAGCAGAGGCATTGATTCTGTTTGACAGGCAAGAGACCGGGGTTGGTCATAGTTTCTTTAGCAATGTAAGAATTTCGTTACAGGTTGTTCTTTAATAGATTATCATTATAATGATCCTGAGGATTCTATTTCCTGTGCTAAAAAAAATATTTGAAAAAGCAGGAGTATCTAAGGTTCTAACCCCGTCAAAGAGCGTTGCGGGATAAGTTCCTTCACGAAATTCTGATCCTTGAAGAGCAGGAAAGAATTTCTAAGGTTCTAACCCCGCCCAAAAGCTTTGCGGGATAAGTTCCTTCACGAAATAATTTTCTTATAAAAAACACAAGAAAATTATTTTTAAGTCACTAATAAAGTATCTAGCAGGTCTGCAGGTTTCGCCACCGATTGCGCGGACTAATTGTAGTTATATGTGAATAATTCGTATTTAAGATTATTGAGTGTTTTGCAATATTGATTCTAACTATCAGGTATTTATTATAAAGTTTCAGGAGGAGTGTCGTGGCACAATCAGCAGTCAGTAAAAATGAAATAATTGAAAAATTTAAGGTCCATCCGACCGACACCGGTTCATCCGAGGTGCAGATAGCTCTTCTTACTGATCGAATTCAGTACCTCACCGAGCATTTTAAAATACACAAAAAAGATCATCATTCAAGGCAGGGCCTCCTAAAACTTGTTGGCCAGCGACGCAGCCTGCTTGATTATCTGAAGAAGAAAGACGTCAACAAATATCGAACGATGCTGCAGGAACTTGGTCTTCGTAAATAAAATTTGTTGCCGGCAGGTTCACTTGTTGAACCGGGCATAGTGCCATTTTACCTCAAATAGTCCCTGCGGTTAAGGACTGTTTGAGGTTTTTGTTGTTTAAGGAAGTCCGCGAAAATAAAGCATACGGGGCTGGTGGATAATCCAGTCGGATACATTGGCGCTGCGCCTTTCCCTGATGCTACACATCTGGAGAAAACATGTTTAATAAAGTTGAAACTGAAATTGGTGGCAAAACAATATCCATCGAAACAGGTAAAATTGCCAAACAGGCATCAGGATCGGTTGTTATGCGATCTGGAGAAACTATTGTACTGGTCACTGTTGTCGGAGCAGGCAAAAGTAAACCGGATGCCGATTTTTTACCACTGACTATTGAATATCAGGAAAAACTTGCCTCGGTTGGCAGAATACCAGGAAACTACTTTCGACGAGAAATTGGTAGGCCAAGTGATAATGAAGTGCTTACCTGTAGAATTATCGATCGCCCGCTTCGACCTCTTTTTCCAAAGGGATATTCTGCTGAAACGCAGGTTATTGCAACAGTTCTATCCGCTGACAAGAACGTCCTTCCGGATGTTCTTGCGCTTACCGGTGCATCCTGCGCCTTGACTATTTCCAATGTACCGTTTGCCGGACCGGTAGCCGGAGGCCGTATAGGCCTAATCGATGGCGAGTATATCCTCAATCCGACAATTGATGAACTGGCCAAATCTTCCATGGATATCGTTGTCGCCTGCACCCGAAAAGCTGTGGTCATGGTTGAAGGAAAGGTTGATGAACTCAGCGAAGATGAAGTCCTTTCCGGTATTTTTTATGCCTTTGAACATTTGCAGCCCCTTATCGATCTTCAGGACGAGTTACAGAAATCGTGTGGTAAAGAGAAACAGCATGTTGAGAATCCAGTCATTGATGAAGATCTACTGGCAAAAGTACGAGAAGTTGCTGCAGCAGGGATGGAAAAGGTCTTTAATACCTCCGATAAACTTGAGCGGGGTACTGTCTACGATATTCTCAAGGAAGAGGTCCTCGCCGCGATTGATCCTGATGGGGAAATAATCAGTAAAGTAAAAGACTTACTGTCTGCCTATAAAAAATCTTTCATGCGCGAGAAGATAGTTAACAGTGAGATCAGAATCGGTGGCAGAAAATTTGATGAAATTCGCTCCATCAGCTGTGAAACTCAATATTTGCCACGTACCCATGGCTCAGCATTGTTTACTCGTGGGGAGACTCAGGCACTGGTGACCACCACACTCGGCAGTGAGCGTGATAAGCAGCGTGTTGAGACCTTGCAAGGGGAACATCTCAATCGGTTCATGCTGCATTACAATTTTCCACCCTACTGCGTTGGGGAAGCACGTTTCTTACGAGGACCGTCCCGTCGCGATATTGGTCATGGTACTCTGGCCACGCGGGGGCTTGAGGCGGTACTGCCTGCGGAAGAAGATTTCCCCTATTCAATCAGGGTGGTTTCAGAAATTCTTGAGTCGAACGGCTCGTCCTCCATGGCTACAGTTTGTGGTGGAAGTATGGCAATGATGGATGCCGGTGTGCCCTTGAAACGACCGGTATCTGGTATTGCCATGGGCTTGATCAAAGAAGGCGAAAAAGTAGTGATCCTCTCTGATATTCTTGGTGATGAAGATCATCTGGGCGATATGGATTTTAAGGTTGTTGGTACCTGTGATGGTATTACCTCGTTGCAGATGGACATTAAAATTGATGGAGTCGATCGAGCAATCATGGGCAAAGCCCTTGAGCAGGCCAGAGACGGTCGTATTCATATTCTCACTGAAATGGAGAAAGGCATCGCGAAGTCGCGCGAGAATGTTGCAGAACATGCTCCTAAGTATATGGTTCACAAGATCAACCCGGATAAGATTCGAGATATTATTGGCCCAGGTGGTAAAATCATCAAGGAACTTTCTGCTGAATTTGATGCCAAAATAGAAGTTGACGATTCCGGGCTTATAAAAATGTTTGCTTTGAGTGGTGACCTTGCCGATGCCCTGGTCGCTCGGGTGAAGGCAATTACTGCCGAAGCAGAAGTCGGAGCCGTATACAAAGGGGTCGTTAAAACCATTAAAGATTTTGGAGCCTTTGTCGAGATACTGCCCGGTACGGATGGACTGGTGCATATTTCCGAGTTAGATACCAAGCGGGTGGCCAAAGTCACGGACGTCGTAAAAGAAGGCGACATTATTGAAGTCAAAGTTCTCGACGTTGATAATCGCGGCAGAATCCGCTTGAGTCGTAAGGCCTTGATGGAGGAGTAAGCCTATCACAGGTGTATCTTTTTGACTATAAGCCGACGTTCTGTAAAGAATGTCGGCTTTTTTATTAGGTGACGAGCGTGGGACAAGGACAATAAGGTAACGGTTATGACGCAAAAAGAAGTGAAATTGTGCTGGCTGATTCCAGAAAATGAACGTGATCTGCACCTTCCTCACTATGCAACTTTCAGTGCAGCGGGGATGGACGTAGAAGCCGGGGTCAAAGAGAGGGTCATGCTGCAGCCAGGGGAACGTGTATTGATTCCAACGGGTTTCGGTGTTGCTCTACCAGAGGGATATGAATTGCAGGTGCGCCCCCGCAGCGGCCTTGCCGTGCAACATGGGGTAACTGTTCTAAACAGTCCCGGCACAATAGATGCCGACTATCGGGGTGAGGTGAAGATTGCCTTAATCAACCTCGGCAGGAATCCATACCCCATACACAGAGGCGACCGTATTGCCCAGCTTATCCTGGCCCCTGTTGTCCGGGCAACGCTTAAAGAAGTGGCCGTCCTCGACAAGACCGACCGGGATACCGGCGGCTTTGGCCATACCGGGAGTTGACAGCGATGCGTTTTTCAGTTCTGGGCAGCGGAAGCCAAGGCAATTCCGTTTATATTGAAAGTGGCAGGACCGGTATTTTAATTGATGCCGGGTTTTCCGGTAAAGAAATTGCGACCCGCTTGCAGTCGATTGGCCGTGATCTGACCAGGGTCCATGCCCTCTGTGTTACCCATGAACATAATGACCACATCTGTGGCGTCGGTGTTCTTTCACGGCGGTGTAAATTACCCACCTACATTAATGGCGGGACCTTTTCCGCTGGAGAAAAGAGAATAGGTAAACTCCATGTGCATAAGGAGTTTGAGACCGGCGATATTCTGGAGATTGGCGATTTGCAGGTTCGATCATTCCGGATTTCCCACGATACCGCCGATCCAGTCGGGTATGTGGTCAGTGATGGCAAGAGCAGTGTCGGTTATTGTACCGATACTGGCAAAATTTCTCATCTCATAGGCCAAAGACTGGCACAATGTAATGGACTCATTCTGGAGTTCAATCACAATCTGCAGATGCTGAAAAATGGACCCTATCCGTTGTCGGTCCAGCAGCGGGTTCGTTCCAGTCGCGGCCATCTCTGCAACGAGGACGCCGCAGTCTTTCTGGCTGGCCTTATGAGTTCACATCTCCGTACGGTGGTCCTCGCCCATCTCAGTGCCACCAATAACACTCCCGAACTTGCCCATGCAGCTGCTCTTCTTACAGTACAGGAATGGGGTGACACCTCGTTGCTTATAGCCAGCCAGGAAAAAGCAACCACGCTGCTGGAATTATGATATCGGTGGAAGCATTCCGCCTATAGTTCCATTCACTGTGATGCTGTGGCTTTAGGAAGAAGGATTCTTTTCTCTTTGGCTCTTTTGGGGTTAGGCTTGTAGAGCACGATTGTCTTACCTATCAATTGAACGAGAGCACTCGCCGTCAGTTCAGAGAGGGTTAAGGCAGTCTTGTCTTTGTCAAGGTCGCAATTACTGCCGATCTTCACCTTAATGAGTTCATGATGGATCAGTTCGGTTTTGATAGTTTCTATAACACCCGGACTTAACTCATCCTTACCAATCTGGACAAGGGGATTGAGTGGATGGGCAAGACCTTTGAGGAACTGTTTTTGTTTGGTGGTCAAATTTGGCGCTGGTTGAGTCTTCTTTTCTGACATTGAAATGATACCTTTTTGCTGTAAGTTATAATAAATGGAGTGGTAGAAATTATCTGCCCCTGCTCAATGGGAAAGAAGCAGGGATTCTTTGAAATACTTGCTTGTTGGGTGCCTTTTTCAAAGCCCGTTAACGGGTTAAGTGCCTTGGTGGTATCTCAGAATGCATTCTAATCTGTTCTGCGGCGCAATTAACCGACCAGATTCTTGAATATCTCATAGCCACCTACCCAGGTTCCTATGGCAGAGCCAACACCGGTAAAAATAAAAACAAGAAAGACCCTGAGAAGACGGTTTTTCCACCATCCGGTAAAAGAACCGATATCTTCACCGGCTGTTTCAAATTCCTTAACCACCGGTGGGCAGGTCAGGACCTGAATAAAGGCGGTAACATAGCCTGCACCGATTACCGGGGTCAGACTGGTCAAGGGTGCCGAGGCAAAGGCGCTCAATGTTGTCAATGGGTGGGCGAGAGCCAGTAGGGCGCCGATAGCAGCGGGGATTCCATTGGCAAGAATCCAGAAAAGAATATTGTCAGCTGCCGCAGAGACCCCTTTCTGGGAAGCGATCACTCCGATCGAGCCGATTATGAGCAAAGGAATGGTCCAGCCGGCAATTTTGTATCCTTTTGATACCGGAGGAATCTGGGTGATCTCCGGTATTTTGTGCGTATTGTCGATGCCGAATTTCTCGAGCATACCGGCAACATGGCCGGCACCAACAACAGCAACTATCCGTCTACCGGGAGACGATTTTATTTTTTCGACAAGATATAGATCTCGCTCATCGATTAAAACTCGTTTCAGGTCGGGCAAGGTGTTGCCCATTTCTCCCATTAATTCGGAAAGGACATCTTTTTGCTTAAGTTCCTTAAGTTTTTCCTCTGATATGTCACTTTTATCAAAAAGACCGGCGAGCAGTGACGCTATTAAATAGCCTTTTTTAAAAAAAGAGGTCGATTTCCACGCCCGTCGAAGAGTAATACGGACATCACGATCGCAGAGAGAAAGAGGGATGTGCAGGTCGCTAGCCGTCTGGGCGCCCATCAGCAGTTCCGCTCCAGGTGTAACCCCGAGCTTTCCTCCCAATCGCTTCTGGTAGGAAGCCATGAGAAGACTGATGAGCAAGGTTGAGAGCTGTTTGCTTTTAATGATTGTTTTTAAGTCGAGTGAATCCCATTTTTGTTTTTGAGTCAGCGCTTGATATCTATTGTCATCGAGCTCAAGGCAGACACAGTCAGGTAGTTCCTGTTCAATGACTTTTTTTACCAGATTTACAGATTCCTGGGAAATATGGGCCGTTCCAACAATAATAATTGTCTGTTCACCGTGTTCGACTACATGAACATCATCACCATAGTCGTCATGGGCTGGAAAGGGTGCATCGGTTGTTGACATGAGTATTTACTTTTGTTCAGGGGAGATGCACCAATTGGGTGCGAGGCGTGGTCTTTCAGAGAAACTCTATAGTTCAATTTGCTTGCAGCATGTATCAAGGTAGGCATTATTAAACCTTTTGTCATGCTTTATTCATGTTGCTTTTACAGCTACACCTTCTTTAGTTTGAGTATGGAACCAGGCTGAATCAAATCAGAGGTTAAGTTATTCCACCTTTTGATCTCTGCTGTTGAAGCACTGAATTTTCTCGAGATGGTCCAGAGTGAATCACCGTCTTGTACACTATATCGTGCAAAAGGGGAACTCGTTACCGGTTGTACCCGTAAGTTTTTGTTGGGCTTTGGTGCGATTAATTTGATGGTCTTATTGGCTGCAAGAGTCGTTTTTAGTTTGTTATCCTTTATCCCGGGACGATCGATATAGAGAGATAACTTTTGGCCTGCCTGGATGGAGTGGGCGTTTTTAAGCCCATTCCAGGTGACTATCATTTGTGGTGGAATATGATAGAGGCTGGCTATCCTGGAAAGAGTCTCGCCCTTTTTTATCCGGTGTAGGACGAGGTTGTTTTTATCTGCAATTTTAGCACTCGCTACCCCTTCAGGGAGGAGTTGGTAGTTGATAGTATTATAAGGAATCCTTAAGCTCCTGCCATAGGCCAGTTTTTTGCTGTGCAGAGCGTTTACTTTAAGGAGAGTTGTTCTATTTACGTTATATTTCTTACTGATTTTTGAAAGGGTATCTCCTTTGGCTACCTTGTGGGTTTTGTAGTGGACGCTGACGACACGATGTAACCGCGACAGATTCTTGATCGCCAGATCCCGAGTTGCTACAGGAATTCTTGCTTGGTATTGAGCTGTATTAAGCGGCGTTTTACCAAGCCGCAATTCCTGATTCAACGATTGTATCTTTTTGGTTGTGCTGTTACTGATCAAGGCAATGGCCTCAAGGCTGATGCCTGGTCCTACAGTGATAGTATCAAAGCTCAGCGGGGCCGCGTAGGCTATATCTGTGAACCCGTATTTTTCAGGGTTCTTGGCGATCAAGAGTGCTGCAATCAGTTTTGGCACATAACGTTTGGTTTCAAGACTTAAATACTCTTTGCTGGCAAGATCCCAGAAATTATCCACATTGTGCATTTTAAGACCGTTACGGATGGTGCCTGGTCCACCATTATATGCGGCTACTGCAAGATGCCAGTCGTTGAACTCATCATAGAGCTCGGATAGATACGTGACAGCGGCCTTAGTTGATTTAATTGGATCGCGCCGTTCATCGACATATTTATTTACCTGTAAATCGTATTGCTCCCCGGTGGGCTGCATGAATTGCCAAAGTCCGACTGCTTTAGCACTGGAACAGGCTATTTGACTATAACCGCTTTCTATCATTGCCAGATACAGCAGATCTTTTGGCAACCCGGCCTTGGCCAGTTCTTTTTCGACCAGAGGTTGATAAATAGCCGATCTCGCTAACCATCGACTAAATTGTTCTCTCTGAGAGTTTTGGAACAGCTCCAGATACATCTCAACTTTATTATTAAAAATCACAGGAAAATCATACCGCGTCCTAGCGGTTAGCGGGTCATTGTTCAACGACATCCTTTTGTCCCATGAGCCTGTTCGACTGAGGGCCCCCAGTTCTTCATCAAGACATGTCTTGGATTCAACATTTTCCAGCTGCACATCGTCTGTTTCGGAAGAAACATCAGAGTTAATGCCTAAATTTGAGTTATTTGCGCAACTTGATAGGAAGAATGCGAAAAACGCAAAAGTGCAACAGGTAACGAGAGTTTTAGATAGTGAAGTCATTTGTTGGTATACTTGTTGTTTGTAACTGGAGTGGTTATGAAAAAGACAGGAAATTTCATAATTAGCCTGTTGAGATATATTGGTTAACCATGTACTATTCTTAATAGTCCGAAAAAAACAAACTTATCTTGCATTTAAACCCGAATTGCTGAGTAATTGCAAGGTTTATACCCCGTTCACCCTCAGGGCAACATTGTATACCCTGTTAAGGTGTCTTGTGCATTAAAAACATTTTTGGTATTGCGTTGAAAAAGTTATTTCTCTTAGTAACAGTTATTTGCCTCATTACAATAGCTGCCGTAACGACAAAAATATATCAGTTGGTTGTCCTTGAACCAGGTGATGAAATAAAGATCGAAAATATTCATGAGATTCTTGCCAAAGAGAGTCCTGTTTTTTACAGTGACGGCCAGACAAAACTCGGGGTCTTTTTTGATACGGCGCACCGTCAGTATGTTTCCTATAGCGATATTCCCAAGAACTTCGTCAATGCCATGGTCGCCTCCGAAGACAACCGGTTTTTTACCCATATTGGCTTTGATGTTGTTGGAATAGGGCGGGCAATGCTTAAGAATATTCAGGCTGGACGAGTGGTCCAGGGAGGCAGTACCCTGACGCAGCAAACAGCCAAGAACCTCTTTAAGCGAACGGATCGATCTCTTGAGGCAAAGCTCAAAGAACTGCTCTTTGCCCTACGGCTAGAATACTATTATCCAAAAGAAACGATCTTTGAATTTTATGCCAATCAATTTTATGTGAGCGGCAATGGGCATGGCCTCGGCATCGCTGCTCGCTATTATTTTGATAAAATGCCGAGTGAATTATCGCTGATAGAATGTGCTTTTATTGCCGGGAGTGTCAAGCAGCCGAATTACTATAATTCTTTTATTAAAAAAACCGAACTAGCAGCGCAACTTGCCCGAGTGCGCGCACAGGTGCGGACCAGGTATGTTCTCGATAAAATGCGCGATTTAGGCATGATCGACGTTGCTACCTACAGCGAATCAGTTGATAAAATAATTGAGTTTAAAAACGGGAAAGTCGGCTATGATCTCGATTATGCTATGGAATTGGTTAGAGATGCGGTTTCTTCAACCGAAGTACTTGAGGGCCTAGAGGAACATGATATCAGCAATATTGCCAGTTCGGGATTACGGGTAATAACCACTATAGATCGTGAATTGCATGAAAGTACACTTGCCGCTCTGCGCCACGAACTTTCGCGGTTGGATGTTCGTCTCAGGGGGTATGAACGGCAGGAGGTGCAGGCAGAGTTGGCTCAACTTGATTACTCCGGGGATTCAATACTTCGTAAGGGGGCTTTTCTTTTTGGTCATATTGAAAAGATTGAAGAAAAGGCTGCTAACACTCAAATTTTTGTCACACTCGATAAACAGTTGGGGCAAGGTGTGATCGATGCAGAAGGATTATCCGGACTTACTACGGCGAGGGTTCGATGGCAGGAAGGTCGCCGTAGCAAGAGCGCGAAAGGTGATCAGGCTAAACTTGTCAACCAACTACAGCTCGGTGACAAGGTGTGGGTGAGTGTACGTGAAATGGTGGAAAACGAACCTGTGTTACTTGAATTGCAAAAATATCCACAGGTACAGGGGGGAGCCCTGGTTATCAAAGACGGCACTATTAAGGCGGTGGCGGGTGGCTCCGAGAATCGGTTTTTCAATCGAGCAGTTCATGCCAAAAGGCAAATGGGTTCTGCCCTTAAACCACTTGTTTACACGGCAGCACTGCAGTTGGGTTGGAACAGCGCCGACAGCCTGAAAAACAGTCGAAGTGTCTTTTCTTATCACAATCAAACTTATTTTCCACGACCTGATCATGTAAGTCCTTATGACTGGGTTTCCATGAGTTGGGCTGGGGTCCTTTCCGAAAATGTTGCCTCTGTGTGGTTGTTATCCCATCTCTGTGATAAACTGACCACCTCTCAGTTAGGCGAGGTGGCGGAGATGGTCGGCTTAGGCCCGAAAACAGCGGAAGGGGCAGAAGAATCGTATCGAAGCTATCGGGCAAGAATTCGTGACCAATACGGCATTCAGGTAACTCGTGATGTCCTGAGGGCTTCAGCGTATCGTCTGGCGATTGAAAATGTGGAGACCGATTTTATTTTTGATGGACTGATGGGTGACTATGAGGTCTTGAAAGGACTGCCTTATGGACTCAACTACCCGGATTATTCGCAAGATATTGACCAGGAGAGAAAACGATCAAGAGCGAAACTTACCGGCTCCGAGGTCAATGAACTCTGGTTGCGTAAATCATTGCTGACTAATAATTATCTTTTACTCGAACCTCTCAGAAAAGAACTGAAAACCTATAAGGCGTTACTCGAACCGGCAGCGGGAGCTGAGGCGGCTGATTTTTTTGACTCTGCGGGTGGTGCTGCCCTCTATTTAGACAGACAAACCAGGGAATATTCTTTTATGAGGCTGCAAGGTGATAAAGGAAATTTGCAGCGGATGGATCATGCCGAACTTCGCAATCATCTCACTTGGCTGAACTATGGGGAAAACTCTCGTTTCTGGGAAAAGATCAAGCTGAATGGGGTGCTGACTGTAGGTGCCTTTGACAAGATGGCAGAGCAGCTGGATTCTGAATATGAAAAGCTCAGCGATGAATTACCATATAGTATTGAGGTGCTTTCCCAGGTTGAGGATTTTCGCATCACAGTTGGGCTGTATTATCTCATTCGATTATCCGAGCAGCTTGGCATTAAAAGCAGTCTTGCCCCCGTGCTTTCTTTTCCACTCGGCTCGAATGTCATAACTTTGCTGGAAGCCACAAGAATGTATGAAGGGCTGGTTACCGGGCATGTTACCACGTTTGGCGACAGTAGCAAGGACCAGGAGGAAGGGGAGGGGATTAATGATTCAATGGCGATTCTTGATCGAATTGAAACCGCTGATGGAGAGATACTTTTTCAGCCGAAACCACTCAAGAAACAGGTGGTTGATCCCAAAACCAGTCTGGCTATTGGCAGCATCCTCGAAAATGTCGTTAAATTTGGTACAGGAAGAAGCGCAACAAAAGACGTCAAGTTGCGCGCAGATGACCAGGGTGTCGGTGCCAAAATTGCCACAATGAAGCTCTCTGTTCCCTTACTTGGCAAGACCGGTACCGCCAATAATTATACCAACGCATCGTTTTTTGGTTATTTACCCGGAATTGCCGAAAACGGAGTGGCGTTGGATCTTCGAGATGGGTATGCTGTTGGCGTCTATGTCGGCTTTGACAATAACGAATCCATGCATCGAAATTCAAGTCGCATCAGTGGGGCAGCCGGTGCTCTTCCCACCTGGAGCGAGATTGTCAATGACCTGATGCAGGAGCAGCACTATTCTGCCAGACTTGATCCAGTGGATATATCGTTTAATGGTCTCGGTATACAAAGAGACGATCTCGGTCAAATCAATGTCGGGGTGGATACTAATAATGGCGGCAGGGTCATTGAACCTGTTGTGCAGATAAATGATAAGGCGCGTCTGCAGCCTTCCATTCAGACTTTTGGCAGAAAAACTGAAACGGGGCGATTTGTCGTGGAAAGAAATTTTCAGCCATTTTGGAAAACAACTGCTGAGGCAGTGCAATGACACAGGAAAGGTGTTTCTGTTCGGTGTGTCATATACTGATAAGGGTTAAATTATTAACATTAGCATGATCGGGATAAATATGAAGAAGCTTGTATGGGGTGCGTTTATTGTTTTTTGTGCGGTCAATCTTAATGGCTGCGCCTTGCCCGAGAAGCCAAGAGTGTATTCTCTCCCTTCAACACCCTCTGATCAGACTTCATCCGTTCCTGATTTGCTGGAGCAACCAGAAATAGTTGAAAAGTCTTTGGAGACGACTGTACCTTCGCCGGGCTATCTGAACGATAGAATTTACGAGTATGGGCGAAAGCTTGATCGCTGGAAGGAGTTGGATAATCAATCGGTGACTACGAAGCTGAGCGAGAAGGATACGGCGCTGATGATAAGCTGTTTTCGCCAGCTTCAGGATGTATTGAACGGTTACAGCGATTTTCGTACCAGGACGCTTCAGGTCCAGGCAGGGGGAGCTGCGGATGGGATCGGCAATGATGATTTTTTCCGACTCCAAAAAAACGATATTGCTTTTATAGAAGGAGCATGCAATGGGTTACTTGCCGAATCACAAGAAAAAAGTGTTGCCTGGACTCCACCGGTAGGAGGTGCTGATCTGACGCAGTTTGAAATGATGATCGATCAGTATGCAGAAAAGAAAGCATATGAAGACGTCATTCAGGTTTGGTCGAAAATCCCCGAGTCGCAGAAAAATCAGACGCACTTTCGAACCAAAATTCTCTCAGCGCAGGCCATGACGTATCTCCACCAGGAGCAGAAGGCGGCAGAGATATATCTGACGGTGGTTGATCAGATGGCCAATTCCAGCGAACAGGCCACTGATCTTGTTTCTCTGCGCAAGGTTCTGGCAGATCTTTATACTGTTTCAGGGGATTACAGGTCGGCGACCAGTCAATACCAGAAAATTTATGAAGACTATGAAAAACTTGGTCAACTAGAAGAGTGGTCTAAGCTTCAGCTGGCGTTGCTGAGCCGATCTAGTGACAGTAGTCCGGAGCTGATTGATTATTCGGCTATACTCAGGGATTATTTAGGATTTGTCCCTGAACGCGATGGGTACAAGATACTCTCTCAAACGGAAAAATTTCAGACTGACTATCCATATTCCCCGGTCACTAGCAATGTTGATTTTATAAGAGATTCTATCAAAACGGCAGCTGACAGGTGGTTTAACGGCTTAATGACTGAAGTTGACAAACTCGGTAAAGAACAAGATATTAACAATGCTCTTCGAATTCTCGAGAGCATCCCCGGCAACATTGTCGGCCCTGAAAAGCAGCTGGCCATTAAAGTAAAAATAGATCAACTCCAAACGGAGGAGGCAGTTGCCAACGAAGCTGGCAAGATGGCCAAGGTTCAAGATCTGCAGAATCAGTGGAACAATGGCATGCTGCTGACTAACGGGGGAAGATACGAAGAGGCACTTGCGGTTTTCACGACTCTGCTCGATACCGAATACTCCAGCAAGGCGAGGACAAAAATTGATGAGTTGTCTCTTGAGGCGGCAAATGCCGATAGAAAAAAAGCCGCTGATTACTATATACGATTTACCAAAACCTCCGATGTGGAGAGTAAAAAGAAGCTGCTGGTGGAATCCCGTAAACTGTTAAAAAATATTCTGCTCAAGTATCCTCAAGTAGAAATCGCCGCAAAGGTGCAGGGCAATATTGAGCGGGTAGAGCAGGAAATGAACGCGATCGATCCCAACCTGGTGTTTATGGCAGACCAAGGCAGCACGTCTGCAGCTGATGAGAACGATTCCGGCAGCAGATATACAGCGCCTGAACAACCTGGAGCAACGAGGACGACGACCATGGAGCAAGAGCCGCCGATTTTTGGAACAGGTATATTGCCACCAGTCAATTAGGAGAGGGACGTAAAGACTACCCAAAAGGGTATGGAAATCATCATCTGCTTTCCTGTGCACCCGCAGGGAAGTGCCCTTTTGGGATAACTTTCTATCAGTATGACGTGCTAAGAGTAGGTCGTACTGATAGAAAAAACTAACGCCTTTTTCGCCTAGGGAGCTTCTAGAAGTCTAAGCTTCTCTGTTGAGCCAGCTTGAAATTGAAACTTTTACGAGATCATCAATGAAGAGAAAACGAGAGCGTCTGCAAGATGTTATTTTTTCAGTTGAACTTTGAGACGACCTTCTACCACCTCGATAGAGTCGACCCCATCAGCAAAGGTCTTCCAGAAACCTTCTTGGGCACCATATTCCTTGATGAGGTCGATGTTTTTTATTCCACCCAGCCAAGCATTGGGCATGGGGATCCCCATGAGACTGATGCCCTTTAATTTTAGCACCGGCCTTCCGTCCCGATAGGCAAGCTCCGCTCCTGCTTTTATTTTCAGAGTCTGGCCGCCAAGCACCGGAAGATCAGGGTCAAGGGGAACGAGCAATTTAAGGCTGACCATGTTGGTGGCAAGATCAATAGCCAGTTTTTTTGCCAGATCGGTGTTTTTGGCAACAAGGGCATTAAGTTCCCGTTCGGTGAAGTTAATAGCCCGGGATTCCCCCTCTTCCGTGTACTTTTCTGGTATGAGAGTACCGGCTTTGGTATGCTCACCTTTCGTCGGTACCGCCGGCTGCTTGAACCCTGCAAACATTTCCAGTTTTGCCGCCAGTTGTTGTGCCTCTTTTGGTGACAGTTCAACAGGGGAGAAGGACGACGGGAAGAGATAGAGTTTAATTATCAAAAGGGTAGTAACAACGGCAATGCACGTTGAAACAAACACCATCCCCAGTACCTGCATTGCCGAAAAACCCTGCTTTGGCTTTGGCTGTGGTAGTGTTTGCTTGATGATTTCTTCTGCCATGGTAATTTCTCCGGTCAGTGTCTGTCTTGATGCCGATGCTTCAGCTATGGCCATTTTCCAGCGAATGGGAAAGAAGATCGACCAGAGAGACAAAATTCAGCGCAATTTCATGCGTTGCAGCTAGATTGACCAGTGGTGCAGCACCATGATCGAGAGCTTCTTTCCAGCGAGATGCACAAAGACACCAGCGGTCTCCCGGCTGTAGTCCTGGAAATCCGGCCATGGGCATGGGGGTTGAGAGATCATTGCCCTGACGTTTGGAGAATTCGAGAAACTCTTTGGTTACCTGGACGCAGACGCCGTGGACGCCGTAGTCGTCGGACGTGACTTTACAACTTCCGTCCCGGGTAAAACCGGTCATTGGTTCGATGCTACAGATTTCTAAAAGGGTACCGAGAACATTTTTATATTCAGGCATAGGATCTCTCCTCTTGTGTGGCTCGTTGATTATAAACAGGCGTATTGGGTATTGTATACACAGATTTTCATATTGTACTATGAGACTGGAGGTTCATGGCAAACTATTTGTGGTCTTTGTCCATCTGCAGAATAGTCAGCAGAAGTCTATATGTGAATCCCCATAGATAGTAATCTTCCAGGGGGTAGGTTGGAAAAAGCCGACCTGGAAGCATCTCCACACTCTTGTGTAGTGCAGTGTTTTGAAACTGTTCAATGCTGAGCCAGCAGGCGCTCTGTATTTCTTCCTGGCAAAGAGTGAGGTTCGGCCGATTTTCTATGGTGAACAAGAAAGGCTCAACCAAAAGTTGGTTCTGCGATTTCTGGCCGGCAGTCTCTAGAGGGAGACGCTGCTGAAGTTGGTCGGCATGTAGAAGTATACCGGTTTCTTCTCTGGTTTCTCGCATACAGGTGGCGAGAAGGTCCTCGTCTATAGCGTCTTTTCTGCCGCCGGGAAAGGAAAAATGACCAGACCAGGGATCATTTGGATGAACAACTCTTCTCAGGACGAGAAAACTCTCTCTGGGGACAAGGCTCCTGATGATGGCGACGGCCGCGGTGGCTGTTGTTATAGTAATCGACATGTGTTTCACAATATGGTTGCAGACCAACAAATGCCTGGCAAGGCTTTTTTCAAGCGTCATTGCAATGGTTCTTCTTATAAAGTACCCTTTTTCTTTGGATATGCAACTGTCATACGGTTTTATAGCGAGGATACAAATTAACAGAAAAATTGTTATAGTTTTTATTATTTGTCGGTAGACGAGAGGCAAAAGTCTGCGTTCATTGCTACTATAAGGAGAAAAACATGCATCACGATGTCACTGTTTTCAAGTCGTATCCGTTTCGGGTAGGCCAGAAAATCCGTATTGACGATTCGCGTAGGAAAGGGGACTGGGAAATTGCGGCTCTCGGTGAAAATACTGTAACTCTCCGGTGTCCTCTATCAGGAAAAGAGTTTGAATGGGCCAAATTCTGCTATCTGATTGACGAAGAAAAAGGGGTGGAGTGGCCTCAAGTTTCATAGAACTGGACGAGTATATGTGTCTGTTGTTTTTCTCCTATAAATCAACACCCGGCTATCAGTTGGTCGTTGCAGCCAACCGGGATGAATTCCTCTGCCGACCGACTGCACCTCTTGCTTTTCTGGATGAGGACAAAACGATCCTGGCCGGGCGGGATCTGCAGGGTGGCGGCACCTGGCTGGGGATTACCGCCCAGTTGAAGTTTGCTGCCCTCACGAATTATCGCGATCCACAAGCACATCGAGCTGATGCTCCTTCTCGCGGCGAGATCTTGATGGACTATCTTACTGGGGAAATGGATGCAGGTCACTCTATTCGAAGACTTGCAGAAAGCAGTAAAAGATATAACGGCTTTAACCTGATCTTAGGTGATAGAGAAGAACTCTATTATTATTCCAATCAATTAAAAGAGGTGCAGAGACTTGGCCCAGGGTTTTACGGCCTCAGTAATGGTCTGCTTGATGTTCCCTGGCCCAAAGTGGTGCGCGGCAAAAGATTGCTGTACCCGCATATGGTTGATTCCGATCATATTAATGCTGCTCTGCTGTTCAATCTCCTGGCAGATGCTTATCATCCTCCGGATGATCAGTTGCCGGATACCAAAATAGGAATGGAGTGGGAGCGGTTGCTAGGCTCCATCTATATTAACGGGACCGAGTACGGTACACGATCTTCGGCTGTAATAACGGTAATGGATAGCGGGAAAATCACCTTTATCGAAAAAACGCTACTGAGATCATCTGCAAAAGGAGTTGTCGCCAATTTTCAACAGCAATGTATGAATGACTAGCATTACCGACAAGCGGGGGGCCGGCGCTTAATTAGTTGTCTCTGATGACGACCTGTTGGTCGAAATTACCAAGCGGTCGGCTAAAGGTGTATTCGGCCGGTGCCACCACCAGAGTGTCCCAGGCTTCGTTGCTGTTCCCGCCTAGAGCGGAAAAAGGCCACGATACCACAAAAACCAGGGTGCCACCAACCATGGCTACAAAACCGAGTGGTCTTGCGGCAATAAGATCAACGGCCATAGCCTCGGCGCTGCTGGTCTGTTTTTCAGAATACTGTTCAACCATTGCTGCTGTAGCAGCATATGAGGACATGAACAGTGAAAGTATCACAAGACAAGCCACAAGCGTGTTTTTAGACCCGAGCATTGAAACTCCTTTATTGTAGCGTACCGCATCCGTTTGCTTGCCACATAACTTATGGAATGTGGCAAGTAGCTTATTTCAATTTGAATAAAACAACCAAGAATTGTCAAGAACTATAAATGACATTACAGCGTGGGCCATCAGGTTACTCCTCAAGGTTTTTGTCACGTATAAACTTATATACAGACCTGAATTGGGTGAATAACTGTTTTTAGAAAAAAGCCGGCACTGAAGACGATTTGATGGTCGATTTTCTTGTTGTATTTGTTTATCATCCATATTCTTCAATCTTTTTTCATAGTGTATTTCGAATAAGAACTGCACTTCCACCAACCGACATTCTTTTTTATCAATGGATGTGAATGATTTTTACCTGAAAGGTATGAAAATGGATAAAACAGATGAACGTCGAGTATCAGTACGAATGCCTTTTGTTTCGAAAGGTTTCTGCTCTATACCTTCGATCGGCAAAAAATATAGTGGGACCCTCCGAGATATCAGTATCACCGGTTTATTTATGGAAATGAAAGAACGTCCGGCTGTCGGGCATCGGTGTGAAATTGATATTGTTTTTGAGGGGGAGCACAGTCGTTTGAAAATTGAAAACGTTGTTGGCAGCGTAATACGTTGTGAGCAAGAAGGGATGCAGTTCATTTTGCTGATCGCCTGGAATGGTTTATCCTGATTCCCCTGTATTATCGAAAAATTCGCGATCAGTCGCGTCCGGAATGAACTCACGAAAAAATTCGTTGCTCTCACGGTTGTATTTTCATGCAGGAGACCTGTCGTGAATAGCGTGACCAAATTTTGCACGCCAGTGTGCAAAATCTGCAGTTGGGTGCGAGTGAAATTTTCTGCTACCAATGAGGATGTAGGCCTGATACCGGTTATTGCAGCTTGATCAGTTGGCATGAAAAATGCTCTTAATATTTGTTACAGGAACATCAGGGGGGGCCTTGGTGCTTTGAACTGGTATTCATTAGAGATGCACACGAGGAGGTGATGCGCACAACATCGAGCATATTTGCAGAATTGGGTCAGTCAGAGGATTTCAGGGAGCTCTTCCCTGAAAGGAAATCCAATAAAGAACAGCCACAGATCAATTGACCGGTCGGCCTGAGTCTTCATTGGACCGTCAGCTATTGCTTTCAAAATGGAGAAAATAATGAAACGATTAACGCAAGTTTTGTCTTTTTTTGCAGTACTCTTTGTTGTTGCAGGTGCCTGGGCGACCGATAAAGCTGCCATCTCGCAGAATGTGGATGCTATTGTCGCTGAACTCGATGGTGGTAAGGCTGCCATGGAGTTTAAAGCCGATGCGTATGACCCATATGCATTTATTATGGAAGAAGGTGGTATGATGCTTGTTCACCCTACACTTGCCGGAAGTAATTTAAGTGATAAAGCGCCTCCAGTCTTTGAGGCTGTCATTCAGGCGACGCCTGAAGGGGCATGGGTAAAATACGAGTGGAAAGGCAATGAAAAAAACACCTATGTTAAAAAAACCAAGAGCAACCTCATTGTCGGCAGCGGGTATTGATCTTCCGTTAATCTGAGAATGCCTGCGTTGAACCAGATGATTTCCAGCGGAGCTTGTCTGGTTCAACTTTCCAGCCGTAGCAGAGCCGTCGGATTTCAGCAGTACAATATTTTATCTCTTCTTTCCCTAGGTTAAGGTGCCGAGTCGGGCACATATACCCACCGCCAGGGCCCACACGATATCCAGCGAAAGCTGTTCCGCTATAGAACGATCATAGAGAATTTTTGCCTCCGGCGGAAAATCCTCATCTCCTGTCCAAT
>RCMY010000460.1_pt1 | contig 38182 bp, 30 predicted proteins | sample 2041341 | NCBI WGS metagenome assembly RCMY01 (sample SAMN09708234, study PRJNA481090) | Marine sediment metagenome, whole genome shotgun sequencing project. | reverse complement strand
TATGAACCTCATATCTTACCTCGCCAAAAGCACCCAACTCCCCCAAAAAAGCATCCAAAACACGGTCGAACTCCTCGACCAAGACTGTACAGTTCCCTTCATTTCCCGCTACCGAAAAGAAAAAACAGGCAATCTTGACGAAGTCCAAATTGGGCATATAGTAAAATTCAAGGCCGAATTCGAAGCCTTGATAAAACGAAAAACGACCGTCTTAAAAGCTATCGAAGAACAAGATGCCTTAACGGATGAGCTTCGCCAAAAAATTGAAAGTTCAGAAGATGCAACGCGTCTAGAAGATCTCTACCTCCCCTTCAAGAAAAAACGCAAGACCAAAGCGGAGACCGCTAGTAAAAACGGATTGGAGCCTTTGGCGAAAATTATCATGTCCCAAAACCATGACGATATCGATCGTGTGACATCCAAATATTTAAATCAACAGGTTCAGAACGCGGAGGAGGCCTTCGAGGGTGCGCGCCATATCATATCCGAATGGCTTAATGAACGGATTTCGATACGGAACCAAATTCGAAACCAGCTAGAACGCTCGGCCATGCTAACGACAAAAGTGATTTCATCGAAAAAAGAAGATGAAAAAGCTCAAAAATATCGGGATTATTTTGATTGGAGCGAGGCCTTAAAACGTTGTCCGTCACATCGATTATTGGCGATACTCCGGGCAGAGAACGAGGGCTTTATCCGGGTCAAGATCGAAATCGATGATGACTATATCCTATCCAAAATAGCGGACCGCATCCTTAAATCGGATAATTCTTGTACGCCGCATGTTCGTTTGGCGATGGAAGATGCTTACAAGCGATTGCTCTTTCCATCCTTATCCAATGAAATACTGAAGTCCGCCAAAGAAAAGGCGGATGATGAAGCCATAGAAGTATTCTCAAAAAATCTTAAACAACTCCTTTTAGGGGCACCCCTTGGCGAAAAACGCATTCTCGCCATTGACCCTGGCTTTAGAACAGGCTGCAAGGTCGTCTGCTTGAGTGCCCAAGGCGAGCTGGAACATAACGAGACCATTTATCCGCATGCGCCCCAGAACAAAAGTACGGAGGCCATCAAAAAAATCAGCTCGCTTTGTGATGCTTATAAAATCGAGGCCATTGCCATTGGTAACGGAACAGCTTCTAGGGAAACGGAGCGATTGGTAAAGCGTGTCCATTTCAAAAACCCGGTCGAGGTATTTGTGGTGAGCGAGGCAGGTGCGTCGATATACTCCGCTTCTAAAATAGCGCGGGATGAATTCCCTAATTACGATGTTACCGTCCGTGGCTCCGTATCTATCGGACGACGCTTGGCAGATCCCTTGGCGGAATTGGTGAAAATCGATGCCAAATCCATCGGTGTGGGGCAATACCAGCACGATGTGGACCAAGGCAAGCTGCAAACCTCGTTGGATAGTGTCGTCGAAAGCTGCGTGAATTCCGTCGGGGTCAATATCAACACGGCAAGCGTTCCGTTGTTGAGCTATGTATCGGGTATCGGACAGAAATTAGCCGAAAATATTGTTACCTATAGAAACGAAAATGGCGCATTCGCGGATAGGGCTAGTATCAAGAAAGTCTCGCGTTTAGGCGGCAAAGCTTTTGAGCAAGGCGCTGGATTTCTTAGGATAAAGGACGGCAAGAATCCTTTGGACGATTCGGCCGTGCATCCTGAGAGCTATCCCATTGTAAAACAAATGGCGAAGGACGGTGGAATAGCTATAACCGATTTAATCGGAAACAAAAAAGAACTGCAAAAAATCGACCTAGGCAATTACCACACGGAAACCGTCGGCCTCCCCACCCTTCAGGATATCATTGAAGAACTTGAAAAACCTGGACTCGACCGCCGTGAAAAAGCCAAAGTCTTCAGCTTCGACCAAAACATACGCAATATTTCCGATTTGCGGGATGGGCAATTACTTCCTGGAATAGTAAATAACATCACCAATTTTGGATGCTTTGTAGATATCGGCATCAAAGAAAGCGGACTCATCCACGTTTCCAACTTATCGGATACCTTTGTAAAGGATGTCAACGAACATGTGCACCTGCATCAACAGATAATCGTAAAAGTTATATCCGTAGATATTCCCAGAAAACGGATTCAGTTGGCATTACAGAAGAAATAGTGCCTAGAACGAAAAGACCCCAAAGGTTTCTACCAATAGAATGAGTTTGGGCCATTCGTTTTTTCAATTCCAAAAACAAAACCTCTGGGATCGTTATCCATAAAGCTTTTATACCATGCTCAAATTCGCCTTCCACCCTATCTATAAACATCCCTTGCCCGAAGGCCATCGCTTTCCGATGCTAAAATACGAGTTGTTGCCTAAACAATTGTTGCATGAGGGAACATGCACGCCCGAAAACTTCTTCGAACCTGAAATTCCCAACGATAAATACATTGTCGCCGTTCACGACCCGGAATATTTCTATGATTTAATGAACATCAAGATTCCGCCAAGGGAAGCGCGGAAAATCGGTTTCCCGTTGACGGTAGATTTGGTACGGCGCGAGCGTATAATCGCCGACGGCACGATGAAAGGCTGCGAATTCGCCCTTGAAAACGGTATCGCCATGAACATCGCCGGTGGCACCCATCATGCCTATACAAATCGGGGCGAGGCGTTTTGCATGCTAAACGACCAGGCCATCGGGGCACGTTATCTTCAGGCAAAAAAACTGGCAAAAAAAATCCTGATCGTAGATCTTGATGTACATCAGGGTAACGGCACCGCGGAAATTTTTCAGAACGATGCTTCCGTTTTCACCTTTTCAATGCACGGAGCAGGGAACTATCCCTTTAAAAAAGAAAAGTCGGACCTAGATATTCCCTTGGAGAAAGGCACTGGTGATTCCACATATTTATCCATCCTTAAGAAAACCCTTCCCAAACTAATATCCACCGAAAAACCGGATTTCATCTTTTACCTCTGCGGCGTGGACGTTATCGCCTCCGATAAATTAGGAACTCTAGCCCTTACCGTAGACGGCTGCCGACAGCGAGACGAATTTGTGTTGGAAACCTGCCATAAACTCCAAATCCCCATGCAATGCAGCATGGGCGGGGGCTATTCACCCGATATCAAGACTATTGTAGAAGCACATGCGAATACTTTTCGAGCTGCCCGGCAGATTTTCTTTTGATCGTTGACTCGAGACCTGCCACAAAAATTCGAAAAACGGTAATGATAGCATTTCTGCATTTGGCCGGCAAAGCGCAGCAATCTGTCGAAACCTATCGGACCGTTCGGCAGAATGCTTCCCTCCGTTCGAAAAAACGAGGACATTTTTGTAATTTCCCGTCCTGAAAACGGTTTTCCGAATAAAATCTATCCTTTTATGCAGTCAAAACCCTTTATAATAGTATCCCTTGCTATTTTAGCTTTTCTCTTTTCCTGCAAAGAAATACAGGCCGAGAAAAATCCTGTTGAAAATATCCCTAAGGAAAATACTTCCGAAAAAATAAAGCTGATTTTGGACACCGACGCCAACAACGAACTCGACGATCAGTTTGCCCTTGCCTATATGTTATTAAACGGCGACACTTTTGATGTCAAAGGCATTACGGTGAACGCCACGCGAAACGATAAAAACGTTCAGGGCCATTATGACGAGGCCGAACGCATTATGCAACTTTGTAATCTAAAGGGAGCGGTGCCCCTATTGAAAGGAGCGGAAGGAAATTTTGAGGAAATCGGCACCAATTTCGACCCTAGCAACTATGAAGGTCAAGATGGGGTAGATTTTATATTGGAGGAGACAAAAAAAGACTCGATCATCGTCGTGGCTGTAGGAAAACTGACCAATATTGCCCTCTCCCTTAAAAAAGATCCATCTTTTGCCGAACGCACGAAAATCGTATGGTTGGGAAGCAATTATCCCGAACCTGGCGAATACAATCAAGACAATGATACCATCGCCATGAATTACGTATTGAACAGCAAAATTCCGTTTGAAATGGTCACCGTACGCTATGGAAAACCTTCGGGAACGGATGCCGTCGCCGTGACCAAGACTGAAGTAAATGACAAACTACCCGGTTTGGGGCCGAAAGCTACCGAGCCTATTACGGGAAGGCATGGCGGAACCTTTGACACTTTTGGTGATTATGGGGTCAACCTTTTCGAACATATTTTCGATCACATCAACACCTCGCAGGTTACCCCATCGCGCCCACTTTCCGATATGGTCGCTTTGGCCATACTTAAGAATCCGGGGTGGGGCGATACAAAACGTATTCCGTGTCCCATTTTGATAGACAACTAATGGATAGAAAGACCTGAAAACAGTAGGACTATTCTGCTTTGGGAGAATTTTGAAAAGCAGCCGATCATGGCCGATTTTTATGAAACTTTAAAGCATCCGACCCTTTTAACACCTTCTAATTAGTCTAGAAAGGCCGAGTAAATGCTTTTTTATTCGATGGCATTCTTGCCCAATAGGATAAATCTATATTTTTACGTTTTTTATGAAAATTATTTTTCCTTTATTCCTCTTTATTTTCGTCAATATTTCGTTCTCACAAGATACGATACCCGTAGCCGATGATACCCGATGGGATATGTTCAAATATGATTTTGGGAACATATTCAAAGGTATAGGCTATTCCTATGCAAGACCTTTCCATTGGCAAGGCAAGCAATGGACGCAGTTCGGCGGAGTCGTTGCTGGTACCGCGCTGGTCTATACCGCCGATTATGAAACCTCGAGGTTTATAAGGGCGAACCGTGAGAGCGTACCGAATTGGGTGCGCGACTATGGAGAGTTCTACGGCAGTCCACAATACAAATTTCTGGCTACTACCGGGGCTTATATGGTCGGCCTATTTACGAAAAATGAAAAGTTGAGACGTACCGGAGTATTGTTGGTGTCCTCCACCGCTTCTACGGGACTTTTGCAACAAGTTCTCAAATCTGCGGTAGGGCGCGCAAGACCCGAAGCCGGACTGGGAAAAGACACTTTCGACCCGTTCAATTCGAACCGCAGATTTCATTCATTTCCTTCCGGCCACGCCATAACAGCCTTTACCAACGCTTATGCCATTGGTAAGCAGTTTAAAAGCCCGTGGGTCAAAGCGGGCTTTTACACCATCGGCGCCATCCCTGGGGTATCCCGCCTGTGGGACGGCCAACACTGGCTCAGCGATTTTGTAGTCTCCATCGCCATTAGCGTAGCCACAGTGGAGTCAATTGATCGTTACCTCGACCGGAAATATGATAAAAAGTATAATGATGAAGCGGAAGGACAAGCGTATCTCAAAGACAAGAAAACGAGCTGGGACCTAAACTTTGGGGCAGGGACCGTTGGGGTAGCGATTCGATTTTAAATATCAAAAGAATTTTTCATGAAAAAGCAGTTTAAAAATATTTTCATCTTTTTATTAGGAAGCACTCTTCTTATGGCGCAAGAGGGCAATACGTCAGAACTATCCATCAAACAGATTATGCAGGGCGATGATTTTGTGGGGCACCTACCTTCAAATGTGCAATGGTCATCCGATGGAAAAACCATTTATTTTGACTGGAATCCCGAAGCTGTGCATAGCGACTCGCTATATGCCTACCAACTTTCAACCGAAAAGATTCAGAAAGTGGACTTCGACACGGAATATAACCTACCCTCGACACGGGGCATCTTTAATACCAAGAGAACCAAAAAAATCTATGCCAAAAACGGCGATATTTTCATACTAGATACTGCTTCAAACACAATTACCCCGATTACCCGAACAAAAGAGCAAGAAGGCAGTCCGCACTTTACGGGAAATGAATCAAAAGTCGCCTACATCAAAAACAAAAACATTTTCACTTGGGACATCGCCTCCGGAACAACTGCCCAAATTACGGATTTTACCGAAAAAGAAGATGAACCCGAAAAGAAAAGCAGCAAAGACGAATGGCTTTACGAAGACCAATTGGCACTATTCGACGTTTTGCGCGAACGCAAGGAAAAAGCAGATCGGCATGATACGCTTATGAAACGCAACGAACTGCAAAGGCCGCTCACCATTTATACGGGCGAGAAATCCGTCGACAAGCAGCAAATGAGTCCTGATTCCAACTATGTAACCTATCTTACCGTGAAAAAGCCCGAGAACAAGGGTACTATCATGCCGAATTACGTTACGGAATCAGGCTATACCGAAGATGAAAAAACCCGAACCAAAGTGGGTGATGAACCTGATATATATCAAATGTTCGTCTATAATATTACCAAAAGAAAGGTAGACTCCGTTAACCTGAGCAATCTGGAAGGTCTCGATTATATACCGGAATTCACGAAAGACTATCCCGATAAACCCTATAAAAACGACAATAGAATAGGCAATATTTCCGAACCTGTGTGGAGTTCCGATGGTAAGAATGCGATTCTGGACATCACTTCCAATGACTACAAAGACCGATGGATCGTATTGCTCAATATCAAGGATGGTACCGTTACCAATCTCGACCACCAACGCGACGAGGCTTGGGTCGGTGGCCCGGGAATCAGCGGTTGGGGCGGAAGTTCGTTGGGGTGGATGCCCGACAATCAACGCATTTGGTTTCAATCCGAAAAAACCGGGTATTCGCATGTATACACTATGAATGTAAATACCAAAAAAACGGAGGCATTGACCTCAGGAGATTTCGAAATCTATGACCCAACGATTTCCAATGACAAAAAGCGTTGGTATTTTACGGCGAACAAAAACCATCCGGGTGACCGACAGTTTTACAGCATGCCCATCAACGGTGGAAAATTAACCCAGTTGACCACCATGACCGGGAACAATGAAGTGACCCTTTCCCCCGATGAAAAGGAAATGGCCATTTTATTTTCCTATTCCAATACCCCTACAGAGCTGTTTGTATCAAAAAACCCTATGTTTTCTAAAAAGGCGGGAGCAGCAAAACAAATTACCAAATCGACCACTGAGGCGTTCCAAAAATATAATTGGAGAGATCCCGAAATCATAACGTTCAAGGCCGATGATGGGGCCGATGTGCACGCGCGATTATACCGACCAAAAGAAGATGTAAAAAACAAGGCTGCCGTAATTTTTGTGCACGGTGCCGGCTATCTGCAAAATGCCCACAAATGGTGGAGTTCCTATTTTAGGGAATACATGTTCCATAATTTACTGGTCGACAATGGGTATACGGTATTGGATATCGATTATCGCGCCAGTGCCGGGTACGGTCGTGATTGGCGCACCGGAATTTACCGGCACATGGGTGGAAAAGACCTATCCGATCAAGTCGACGGGGCCGAATATTTAGTAAGCGAACACGGTATCGATAAAGACAAGGTCGGAATATATGGCGGTTCGTATGGCGGTTTCATAACCTTGATGGGCATGTTCAACGCACCCGAAACCTTTTCCGCGGGCGCAGCAATCCGCTCGGTTGGCGATTGGGCGGCCTACAACCATGGCTATACGGCCAGAATATTAAACACCCCGGTAACCGATAGTCTGGCCTATCGCAAAAGTTCGCCCATCTATTTTGCCGATGGGTTAAAAGGGGATTTACTGATATTACACGGTATGATCGATGACAACGTACATTTTCAGGATATGGTTCGTCTATCCCAACGCTTGATCGAGCTGGAAAAACACAATTGGGAAATGGCGGTCTACCCCCTAGAAAGACATGGCTTCGTGGAACCCAGCAGCTGGACGGATGAATATACCCGTATTTTTAACTTGTTTCAGGAGAGTTTGCTCGATAAGATGTCTAAAAATTAAGCGTTGCGTTGCGTTTCATAATTAAGATTTGATGCGAGCAAAACAACATATTATTACTATCGTCAATAAAACAATTTGCCAAAAATGTTTGCTGAAATGTTAAGCAATTGTTTACTTTTAACAGAATATTTTGAACGTGCGCATTTTACCTACCCACAATTATTGAAAAACAGCATAACCTTTAAATGATACAATAAATTCCCCAATTCACTAATTAACTCACCTAAACTATTGGATTATGAAACAAAAAATTACATGTAAAAATGGATTTAAAATCCCTGGTTTCCTATTGGTTTTAATGTTGCTTTTTGGAATTTCCTTAAAAGCACAAAACATAACTGGAAGCGTATCTGATGCGCAGGGGCCTTTACCGGGCACTAGTGTCGTTGTAAAAGGCACTACTTTAGGCACGACATCTGATTTCGACGGAAACTATGCCATTGACGCACCGGAAGATGCCACTACCTTAATTTTCTCTTATGTCGGATATTCAACGCAAGAAGTTCCCATCGACGGAAAAACAGTTATCGATGTCACCATGTCGGAAGATGCTGAAGCCCTTAGCGAGGTTGTGGTCGTTGGTTATGGCACCCAAAGAAAGGCAGATTTGACAGGAGCCGTAGGTTCATTGAGTGCGGATCAAATTGTTTCCAAACCGATTACTAGTCCCGACCAAGTGCTGGCGGGTACACTTTCTGGAGTAAATATCACCAATCGTAGTGGTGATCCAGGTGCACCTATCAACGTGCGTATCCGTGGTATCGGTACGCCCGGGGTCAACGACCCGTTATGGGTTATCGACGGGGTGCCAATCGTACAGACCAGTAATATTACGGTTAACACTTCCTCAACTACCGATTCAAATCCCTTGGCGGGCATCAACCCAAGTGATATCGAATCCATCGACGTACTAAAGGATGCTGCATCGGCTGCCATTTATGGGGCCAGGGCGGCAAACGGCGTTATCATCGTGACCACAAAAAGAGGTAAGGCCGGTGACGCTATAGTAAATTATGATGGCTATACCTCGTTCAGTCAAGTACGGGATAGGGTCGACGTACTCAATGTTCAGGAATATATCGATATTCAGGGACAATTGGGAAGGGACGTGTCGCAGTTCAGTGGCCAGCCTTTTATAGATTGGCAAGATGCCGTTTTTCGAACTGGTTTCGTACAGAACCATAATGTTACGGTTAGCGGCGGTAGTGAAAAGGCCAATTACCTTATTTCCGGTGGCTATTTAGATCAGGAAGGAATAGAGCCTGCCCAAGCCTTTAAACGATACTCCTTTAAGGCCAATTCTGATATAAAAGTCGGTGACAGATTGCGCTTCGGCGAATCATTGCTCATTAGCCAGACCGACCGCCTAACTCAAAGTGAGGGTGCCTTTTTCTCGGGCTTTAATTCCGCCTTGAATGCGCCCTACTATAAAATTTACGGTGACGGACCGTTCGGTTATAATTTAGAAAACCCGGATACCAGAGGCGATGGCAGAGGTAATAACTATTTATACAGAAATGATTTAAGGGTGAATAGCACCACCATTCAGAACCGTAAAGTACTTGGCAATTTCTATGGGGAATTGATAATACTTGAAGGCCTAAAGTTAAGAACTTCTCTAGGGCTCGATTATAACGTGGGTACGGGTGACTTTCTGCAATTGCCCACCGATTTTTCGGGAAACGACCCCAGACAATCCCTATTGGTTTCTTCACGGCCGATTGAGTTAACACTGACTCCTTCGGTAACCCTTTCCTATGACAAAACCTTCGGCAGTGACCATAACCTATCGGCTATATTCGGCTTTGAACAGACTGAATTTCGATTTGACAAGGTAAGACTACAGGGTCGAGAGCTTTTCAACATAAATTTTGCGGGGACGGGTTCGACCGTATCCGGAACCAACGAGGCCGACAACTGGGTCTTACAGGGATGGCTGGGTCGTTTAAGCTACAACTATCAAGGTAAATACTTGGCTACCGTTAATATGCGTCGCGATGCTACATCCCGTTTTGCGGCAGGTAATCGTGATGACATCTTCCCTTCTATTTCTGCAGGCTGGCGTATTTCTCAGGAAGATTTTTTTCCAAAAGAGGGGTTTGTCGACGACTTGAAAGTTCGTGTCGGCTGGGGACAGTCCGGCAACCAGTTTACCGGTCTGAATTTTGCCTACTTACTGGCTTTGGAAAGTAACATCAGGTACGTTATCGGGGACAGTCAGAACACCGTCATGGCGCCTGCTCCTACCAACTTTGCCAATAAAGACCTGAAATGGGAGACCAGTACCCAATGGGATATCGGTATCGACGGTGCCTTTATGGGCGGAAAATTGAATATGACGGCGGATTATTACCATAAGACGACCGAAGATGTTTTAATTGGTCTTCCCGTACCTTACGTTTCAGGATTTTTCTTGCCTGTGGATGCCAATATTGGCGAAATCGAGAACTCGGGGATTGAATTCTCCGTTAATTATGTCGATGAAATAGGCGATTTCAAGTATACTATTGGAGCTAATATTACTACCGTCAAGAACGAGGTGACTGATTTGGGACAGATTTCACAAATTGTTACGGGGCTCGGAGGGCCTGACACGCACAGAACAGTTGTCGGGGAGAGCTTAGGCCATTTTTATGGATACAAGACTGACGGCCTGTATCAGAATCAGGCCGAGGTTGATGCAGCAATAACGGATGCCAACGGAACACCTGAACCAGGTGATATTCGCTTTGTGGATGTCAATGGAGACGGTCAAGTTAATTCCGACGATAGAACCTATTTGGGCAGCCCGTTCCCAGGCTTTTTCTACGGGTTTAACTTTCAAGGAGAATATAACGGTTTCGACTTCTCGGTCAACCTGAGAGGGGTCGGCGATCAACAGGTTTACAACCAAGCGCGCACGAGTTTGGAGAGTCTTACGGGAAACAACAATTTTAGCACCCAAGTTTTTGACCGTTGGACCGGCGAGGGAACCACCAATTCTAGTTCAAACCCTCGATTGACCAGAAACGATCCCAATAGCAACACTCGTTTTTCAGATCGTTGGATCGAAGACGCTGGTTACCTGCGTATCCAAAACATACAAATAGGTTATAGTCTGTCTCCGGAAAAGTTGACGAGCTGGACCAACGGATTTCTAACACGGATGCGATTTTATATCGGTGCCCAGAATTTGGCCACCTTTACCAATTATTCAGGTTTTGACCCCGAGGTAGGCCGTACCCAAAGTTTCCAGAAAGGGGATTTTACGTTGGCCAGCGGACAAGATGCCGGTGCCTCCCCCTTACCTAGAATCATTCAGCTGGGTTGGTCGGTAACTTTCAATTAAGATAAATTTAGTCGCACTTTATTATAAAATATGACATTATGAAAAAATATATGATTCTTGCAGGCATCTTCTTCGTGTTCTCGTGCGGGGAAAAAGAACTGGACCTTTTACCCTTGGACAGGGTAACAGCGGACACCTTCTATAAAACCCGAGGTGATTTCGATGGTGCAATATTTGCTTCTTACTCCTCGATACAGGATTTTTGGGGTATCAGTGCAGAAACATTGGGCGAAAATGGGGAGTACTGGAAAATTTCCGTGGTTATTTCCGATGATGCTAACGCCGATACCGAGCAAGCTGACGGAGTTTCACAAGATATTGACTTATTACAGATACGCGCAAGCGATGTACCCTATGGAGCGGTATATTCCCAAATTTATGAAGGGATTTACCGCGCCAACCTGGTTTTGGATAATTTGGCAAAGGAGAACGAGTTGACGGAAGACGATAAGACGATATTGGAAGCAGAGGGCAAATTTTTACGAGGTTGGTTTCATTTTCAAGCCCTAAAGCTTTTCGGCACACCACCTTTAGCTTTGGAAGTGAAAACGGATCTTACCGACCTTGCGCTTCCCAATGCTACCCAAGATGAACTTTACGCCTCCATATTGGACGATCTTGCAGTTGCGGCTGCAGGCCTTCCCGAAGACTGGGGCAGCGCGGACAGAGGTAGGGCTACGGCATGGGCGGCCAAATCATACCTCGGAAAGGTAAACGTATGGAAAAAAGATTGGCCAACTGCGATTACCGCTTTAGAAGACGTCGTGCTTAATGGCCCGTATATGCTAATGCCGAATTACGCCGACAATTTCAACTATGATACGGAAAACAATATGGAGTCCATCTTCGAGATCCAGTTCGGAGGACCTTTTTCTGACGATAACATTTGGGTCTTCGACGATACCCATTCCGAAAACTTCAAGGCCTCACAAGGGTCCACCAGAAGCTATCATTGGGGCGCAGGGAACGGTGCCCCAGGAGGGAAACGCGGTTGGTTTATCCCTTCCCAAGATTTGATAGATGCTTATGAACCGGGAGATGTTAGAGCAGAAGAAACTTATTACAAAGACGGTGATACGTACTATGTTTGGTCGAACCAGATGACGCAGGAATTGCCGTATGATATCGAATGGTCCTCCAATGGACTGAGCGGAAAAAAATATCTTGGCGGGCATAATGCGGTCGGTGCCAATCGTTCTCCAAACGGGGCGGCCGATTTTAATAACGAGCGTTGGTTCCGGTTTGCCGAACTCAAACTCTTGTATGCCGAAGCGCTAATAGAAGGTGGGGGCGATCAGGCTATTGCCAAACAACAGATTGATGATATCCGTGTGAGGGCGGGCCTTGCTATTTTAACTGCCGATAGTGGTCTTACCGAAGCCATGCGGCAGGAAAAGAGAATGGAATTGGCTCTCGAACCTCACAGATGGTTCGATATTACGCGCTGGGGCATCGGTCCTGAAATTTTCGGTGCGGTCTGGAGCGATAATTACAACGTATTTCCGTTCCCATTGACCGAAATCGATCGCTCCGATGGTTTGTTGAAACAAAACCCTGGGTATTGAGTGCCACGAACTACTGAGAAGTTCATCTAAAGCAACCCTAGGTGTTATATAAGTGTTTGGGTTAAGTTTTTACCTATATAGAACGTGATGGGCCTGGAAATTATTCTTTATGAACAAAAGTCCTCATGAATGATAGTCTTTCCGTAATTTGTAATTCAGGAAAACCAAAAGGTAATTCTTCAATTAAATTTCTTGGCCCTCTCTACTTTTACCTTTAATTGGAATAGTCTGTGATTTGAGAAATTCAGTTACCTTGGATTAATAGCGACGCTTTTAAAAAAGTAATTTTATTACGTATTTTAAAGGTGTCCTTTATTTCGGCTATTTCAAACATGTCAAGCATTTGTTATGAACCTCTGTGGTTTTTTTGGATATCGTTTATCTCTCCTATGTTTTTGTTTCATGGGGCTAATCTTATCATGCACAGAGATGGAAAAACCGCTCTTTCAAAGGATGGCCGCCAAAAATACCAACGTAAATTTCAACAACAGACTTGCACCAAACGACACATTGAACATTCTTGATTTTGAATATATGTTTAACGGTGGTGGCGTAGGCATCGGTGATATTAATAACGACGGTCTTCAGGATATTTACTTCACTGGAAATCAGGTGTCAGGAGCACTGTATCTCAATCAAGGGGACTTCAAATTCAAGGATATCACCCAAACGGCACAAGTCGGAACAAAGGGATGGACAAACGGCGTTTCCATGGCCGATATCAACCAAGACGGGCTATTGGATATCTATATCAGCAGGGGCGGCCCCAGAAATACGCCGGAACGGGAAATGGCCAATCTTGTCTTTATCAATCAAGGAAACAATACCTTCGAGGAAATGGGCGAAAAATTGGGCATCGCAGATACCGGATACAGCATTCAAGCCCTTTTTTTCGATTATGATCAAGACGGCAACGATGATCTTTATGTCTTGACCAATGCTTTGGTATCTTTTGATCGCAATACCTCAAGGCGTAAACTGGTCGATGGGCAGGCCGCAAGTACCGATCGGCTCTATAGAAACAATGGCAATGGTACGTTTTCGAATGTATCCAAAGAGGCGGACATTACCATTGAGGGCTTCGGTCTAGGGGCCAATATCTGCGATATTAATAATGACGGGCAGCTCGATATCTACATCTCCAATGATTTTTTGACCAACGACATCCTCTATATCAATAATGGGGATGGAACGTTTACAGATAGGATATCGGAGTATCTCCGCCACCAAAGCTTTAACGGTATGGGATCGAATATCGCCGATATCAATAACGACGGTCTTTCCGATATCGTTGTTTTGGATATGATGCCCCAGGACAACAAAAGATTGAAACAGACCATAGGCTATTTCAGCTACGATAAACACCAAAGGGATACCGATTTCGGATACACGCCACAATACATGCGCAACACCTTACAGCTAAACAATGGCAACGATACTTTCAGCGAAATAGGCCAGTTATCGGGCATTCATAGTACCGATTGGAGCTGGTCTCCCCTAATTGCCGATTTTGACAACGATGGCCTAAAAGATATTTTCATCACGAATGGTTACCGCCGTGATGTAACCAACCTTGATTTTATCGTTTATGGCCAACAGGCATCCTACTTTGGCACAGAGGAGGGAGTTCTAAAAGATCGATTCGAAAAACTCAAATCCTTGCCCGAGGTAAAACTGCCTAACTATATGTATCGGAACAACGGCGACCTTACTTTTAGCGATACTTCAAAAGATTGGGGAATTACGGAGCCCAGTTACTCCAATGGCGCCGCCTACGCCGACCTGGACAATGATGGGGATTTGGACCTCATCGTAAACAATATCGATGACAAGGCGCATATCCTTAAAAACAACACCATAGAGCGGGATGGAGCCAAGATTGATTCAGCACATTATATTCGGATACGGTTAAAAGGATTTTCCAACCCCATAGGTACCGAACTTTTGGTTTACAGCAAAGGTATGGCCCAAAATAAATTATTTTCCCCGGTGAGCGGATACCTGTCCACCATGGACAACGTGCAACATTTCGGATTGAAAAATGACACCCTCATTGATTCCCTTAGGGCAACTTGGCCAGATGGTCGAACTCAATTTTTGGAAAATCTAGGGGTAGACCGTACTATGGAACTGGATTATAAAAATGCTGTGGATACTATTTCCGATAAAACTGGTCCCCCACCATCTCCAAGCCTATTTACAGATATCACTTCTGACATCAATATCGATTACACCCATGAAGAAGATGATTTCATTGATTTTGGAACCAGTCCGACATTGATACACATGAATTCTAAATTAGGTCCTGGACTAGCTGTCAGTGATGTCAATGGCGATTATTTAGAGGATTTTTATATCGGAGGTACGGAGAAAAAGCCCGGACAGCTTTTCGTTCAAAAGCCCGATGGTACATTTTCGGTAGTGGAGCTTCATAAAAGAAATACCCAAGAAGATATGGGCACCTTGTTCTTGGATGTTGATTCGGATTCCGATTTAGACCTGATCCTCATCGGAGGCGGCGATGACCCCGAGGTAATAATGAACAAGTATATCGACAGGTTGTTCCTGAACGACGGCTATGGCAATTTCATGGAAACAACTATGTTCGAAAGGGAAGATAGCGGTTCTTGCGTGGTCGCTGCGGATTATGATAAAGATGGCGATCTGGATCTCTTCATCGGCGGGCGCTACGTACCGAAATCGTATCCATTATCACCAAAAAGCTACATCTTACGTAACGATAAAGGCCACTTTACCGAGGTAACCCAAACGGTTTTTCAAAACGATGGGGAACTGGGAATGGTTACCGATGCCCTTTGGACCGATTTTGACAACGATTCTTGGGTCGATCTTATCGTGGTCGGGGAATTTATGGCCCCCAGATTTTTCAAAAATGACAAGGGTATTTTGAAAGATATTTCTGAAGAAACCGGACTTAAAAATACCAGCGGTTGGTGGAACAGTATCGCCTCCGGTGACTTCGACAAAGATGGGGATATGGATTACCTGCTAGGAAATTGGGGCCTGAACAGCACCTATAAGGCCAGTGCCGATGAGCCCATTTCGATCTATGCCAAAGATTTTGATAACAATGGTTCGCTCGACCCTTTGATAACTTGCTATCGCCAAGGCGAGGAACATCTGATCTATGCCCGTGATGTACTGGCCAGTCAGATAACCGCAATGAAAGGCCGCTTTAAGACCTATGAAGCCTACGCCGCCGAACCTTTCAAGAACATGTTCTTGAAAGAAGAATTGGAAGGCGCCTTTTCCCTTAACGCCAAAACCCTCGCTTCCAGTTATGTTGAAAACTTGGGAAATGGTTCGTTTAAAATATCTCCCTTGCCTTTAAAAGCACAATTCTCCCCAATATTCGGTATGAACGTTGGCGATTTCAACAACGATGGCAATCTCGATGCTCTTTTAATCGGTAATTTTTATAGTACCGAGGCCTTGATCGGTCAATATGATGCCCTGAACGGCCTTTGCCTTTTAGGTGATGGTAAAGGAAGCTTTAGCCCAAAGGATACGGCCGACAGCGGACTTAAGATTAAAGGTGATGCCAAGGGCTTGGTACAATTGCAATCTGCCAAGGGGCGGCCCCTGTTATTGGCCGGCCAAAACTCCGGCCCGATGATGGCCTACACATACACTTCAGAAACCAAATCAGTAGCCATAAACCCGGATATTGCCTATGCCATGGTCCATCAAAAGGACGGGGTCGTATACAAACATGAATTTGCCTATGGCGACTCTTATTTGAGCAATTCCTCCAGAAGATTGATGCTGGTTCCTGAAAATATTGACTTTGTAGAACTATTCTCCTATATGGGACAACGAAACCGAATAAGTTTTGATGATGCGAAGTAAGAATAACATCAGGTTGCTTATATTGGCATTGCCATTTTTTCCTGTATACATGATGATTCCTTGTTCGTTTCCATGCCATAAAAAATGAAACCTTTTAGGACACATATCGTGCTTTCGCTTATTGCGCTATCGATTGTTGGTTGTGGGCGGAACAATTTCGAACGCTTTCAGTTGCTTGACGCATCCAAAACCGGAATTGATTTCGAGAATACCATTGAAGAAAACGATAGCATCAACGTTTTCGAATACATGAACATTTATACCGGTGCCGGCGTTGCGGTAGGAGATATTGACAATGACGGACTCACAGATGTCTATTTCAGCGGCAATATGGTATCGGGAAGGTTGTACCGCAACAAAGGCAATATGCAATTCGAGGATATAACCGAAAAATCCGGACTGCTCAATGACCGCTGGGGTACGGGAGCGACCATGGTCGACATCAACCAAGATGGTCTTTTGGATATCTATGTCTGTGTCTCCGGAAGTGCCGCTGAACCGGAGAGGGCCAACATGCTGTATATAAACAACGGGGATACCACATTTACCGAAAAAGCCAAGGAATACGGCTTGGCCGATACCCGCCAAAGTATGCATGCCGCTTTCTTCGATTATGACAAAGACGATGATCTCGATATGTACCTACTCGTCAATCAAGCGGCCTACGAATACGAGGTCAACGTTAGCCGACCAAGGGTGCTCGACGGCTCTTCGGTTACCAACGACCGCCTGTATCGCAACGAGGGCAACGGAAAATTTACCGATGTCTCTATGGATGCGGGAATTCTCGTGGAAGGCTACGGTCTTGGTGTGGGTATTTCCGATATCAATGGCGACCATTGGCCAGACATATACGTTTCCAACGATTTTATCGGAAACGACATCATGTACATCAACCAAAAAGACGGGACTTTTGAGGATAGAATTTCCAATCAAATTAAGCATACGTCCTATGCAGGCATGGGTAACGACTTGGCCGATATAAACAATAACGGCAGACCCGATATCATGGTGCTCGATATGCGCCCCGAGGACAATGAACGGCAAAAACTGATTATCTCCTCAACAGGTTACGATCGTTTTCAATTGATGTTGGATGCCGGTTATGACCCCCAATACAGTCGAAATACATTACAGATAAATCAGGGCGGAGGCATGTTCAGCGAGGTAGGTTTTCTGGCAGGCATCAGCAGTACCGATTGGAGCTGGAGTCCACTTTTCGCCGATTACGACAACGACGGGCATAAAGATCTGTACGTAACGAACGGATTTTTACGAGATCTCGGAAATTTGGATTACATAAATTACCAAGGTATTTACAACAATGCCATGGGCGATGTGGAAACTAAAACTCAAAAAAAACTGGCTTCCATCAAAGAGTTGCCAAAAGCAGATTTAGTAAACTACGTCTTCCGCAACACGGGTAGTATGACCTTCGAAAAGGTCTCGGAGGCCTGGGGGATCAAAGAGCCCAGTTGCTCCAACGGTGCGGCCTATGCCGATCTCGATAACGATGGCGATCTCGATCTACTGGTCAGCAATGTAAATCAACCCGCCTTTGTGTATGAGAATTTGAGCGATCAACGGAAAGACAATAATTTTCTACGCGTAAAACTAAAGGGAAAACCGGGTAACCTTAACGGAATAGGCACTAAGGTCAAGATTACCGTAGCGGACAGCGTCCAATATTATCAGCATTTTTTGAGCCGGGGCTACGAATCGAGCGTAGATCCCATCGTCCATTTCGGATTAGGTAGACACCAAAAGATCGACACCCTTGAAGTTACATGGCCTGACGGAAGCTATCAAAAATTAACTGAGGTTCCTCCCGATCAACTTTTGCAAATCGCTCAATCGCAGGGCAGCAAACCTAAACCTAACGCGAAGAGCCAACACGACAACACCCTCAAAAACCAACACAAAAATATCCATTTTACGGAAATGGCGGACAGTTTGGGGGTATCTTTTATGCATCGAGAGGATAATTTTGTCGATTTTAAGCTACAGTCCATTCTTCCCCACATGCATTCCCGGAACGGTCCCGGAATAGCAGTGGCCGATGTCAACTCAGACGGGATAGAAGATTTTTATGTGGGAGGTGCTGTCGGCCAGTCCGGACAGCTCTTCCTACAAAAATCGGATGGTAATTTTGAGCCTGGAGCATGGTCCGCCGATGCTGGTTTTGAGGATATGGGCACTTTGTTTTTCGATGCGGATGGCGATGGCGACCAAGATCTTTATGTCGTTAGTGGAGGCGTTACCGCGTCTACCGACCCCAAACTATATCAAGATCGCTTATATCTGGGTGATGGAACTGGAGATTTTGCAAAGTCGGATCTGCTTCCCGAAATCACGGCAAGCGGATCATGCGTAATTGCTAACGATTATGACAAGGATGGGGATTTGGATCTTTTTGTGGGTGGTAGAGTTAGTCCCGGTACATATCCCATGCCCGCAAAAAGCTATTTGTTAGAAAATCGATCCGATTCGAACGCCACTAAACCCGAGTTTTTCGATATTGGAAATTCGATAGAAGGCTGGGAAAAACTGACCATGGTAACTTCAGCACTTTGGACGGATTACGATAACGATGGATGGACCGATCTGATCGTTGTCGGTGAATTCATGCCCATAACGTTTTTCCATAACGAAAACGGAAAACTTGTACTTCAAGAGTTTGTTCCGGAACTGGCGAAGACCGAAGGATGGTGGAACAGCATCAATGGTGGCGACTTCGATCAAGATGGTGATACCGACTATATTTTGGGCAATCTTGGTCTGAATTCCAAATACCGCGCATCGGCTGAAGAACCGCTCTGTATCTATGCCAGCGATTATGACAAAAACGGGCAGGTTGATCCCGTAATGAGCTACTATATTGATGGCGTAAGCCAGTTGGTCCATTCAAGGGATGAGATAATCGGGCAAATCTACGCCATGCGCAGCCGTTTTAAGACCTATAAATCTTATGCGAAGACTCCACTTGAAAAAGCTTTTTTGCCCGAAGAACTCGAATCCGCATATATCGTTAAAACTCATAATTTTGCAAATAGTTATCTGGAAAACCTGGGCGAAGGAAAATTCGAATTACGTAATCTGCCGTTGGAATTGCAGACTGCGCCGATAGAGGGTATAGTTGTCGCAGATTTTGATTATGATGGAAATCTCGATGTAATTCTCACAGGAAACTCATATGCCACCGAAGCGGCCACTGGTAGGTACGATGCCTTTTTAGGAGCTTTTTTAAAAGGGAAGGGCGACGGCACTTTCGAAAATATGCCGGTAGAGACCAGCGGCTTCGTAAACCAATGCGATACCAGTGGCCTGGCATTGATGCCAGGTGCTAGCGGAACCATTGCTGTTTTGTCCGCAAACAATGACGCACTCCTGAAGCTGTTCGTAACACAACCCAAATCCGAAAAACACGAGTGGCTCATTGCAGCGCCGGATACACAATTCGCGAAAATCGAACTGAACGATGGTAGTACCAATAAAGTGGAATTTTATTATGGATCGGGCTATCTTTCCCAAAGCAGCCGAAGTATTCGGATTACCGAAAATATAAAGGAAATTACTTTTACCGATATTGGAGGAAATACAAAAACGATGTATTCAAAGGAAGCCACTCAATAGTTTTTTTTACTTGTGTTTAAGACCTGTGCTCCGAAGCAGAACGAAAAAAGATTGGATGTCTATTTCGCAAGAAGTTTGTGGGAAATGACCAACAAGACAGGATTAATTGGATGGGCAAGATTATTTAAGCCACAAAAAAACTAAATTCGCTTCGCAGATTACTCCAACTCAAATTCCATAATCTCGTTCGAGATATAAACAACAATAATCATGAAAAAAACTATCACAGCCTTCCTCCTAACCCTACTAACACTAACCCTATCAGCCCAAACAAAATCCGCCCAGACCACTCCCTCACTTTCGGAAGCTACACCTGAAAGCGTAGGCATGTCGCCCGAGCGCCTGTCCAAAATAGATGCCATGATCAAGAACGCGATTGCCGAAGATCAGGTGCCGGGTGTAGTAGCCCTTATCGCCCGAAATGGAAAAATCATTTTTCATAACGCCTACGGCATGGCGGACAATAAAGCTAAAAAGGAGATGCAAAAAGATGCCGTCTTCCGAATAGCCTCCCAGACCAAAGCTATCACCTCGACCGCGGTGATGATGCTTTGGGAGGAAGGGAAATTCCAATTGGACGACCCCATTTCAAAATACATTCCTGAATTCGGGGAGGCGCAAATTCTCGACACTTTTAACGAAGCTGATTCCTCTTACACCGCCAAGCCCGCTAAAGACCAGATTACCGTCCGCGATTTGATCACCCATACCTCCGGATTGGGATATGGCGTTATCGATGGCGATGAGCGCTTTAAAAAAATCTATGCTAAAGCGGGAATTACCGATTTGTTTACGACCGAGGATATCACTATCGGGGAAAGCGTCAAGAAACTGGCCAAATTACCCTTGCACCACAATCCCGGCGACGCCTATTCGTATAGTGAGGGGTTAGACGTGCTCGGGTATTTCGTCGAAGTGATTTCCGGCCTGCCTTTCGACCAGTTCTTAAGAACCCGTATTTTTCAACCGCTCGGAATGACTGATACTTGGTTCTATCTTCCCAAGGAAAAACACGATCGACTAGTCTCGGTACAGCAGATAAAGGATGGAAAATGGGTAAAGTATCCCGCAACTTTTTACGATACCGATTACCCCATCAAAGGGGCTAAACGTTTCTTTTCCGGCGGGGCTGGACTATCGAGTACGGCAAAAGATTATGCTACTTTTCTACAGATGTACCTTAACAACGGTGAGCTGAACGGAAATCGTATCTTGAGCCGAACAACAGTACAAAGTATTATGGGCGACCAGACAAAAGAGCTATGGGGCGGTGGACTAAAATACTATGGTCTTGCCTTTGGCGTGGTCACCCCTAACGGACAGAATACCGGTGGTATCGGAAGTACTGGCACCTTCGATTGGGGCGGATATTTTAACACCTCGTATTTTGCGGACCCCAAAGAACAGATCATCGGCATCTTGATGAAACAGACCCAAGGCGATGTGCCCGATGAAACGGGATGGAAGTTCAGGCAAATGGTTATTGCGGCGGTTGACGATTAGATCTCGTTAACCTTATCAATTCAGTTTCATTAAATTTGAAGAATATTTAATCCTAAAAAAAAACATGAAGAATTTTGCAGTAATGGCCATACTAATGCTTGTTTCAACTACCCTAATTGGACAAAAATTAAAAGTACAAGAAGGTGATCTTAAGAATTTAAAAGACATAAAAGCATATACGATGGAATTTGATTATACCGATGTTCAGATCCCGAAATTCGATAATGAAGCCGATTTTTTGAAAGATAAAATGGATAAACGCGAAGAAAAGGAGGCAGGAGATGGCGAGCGGTTCAAAAAATCTTGGTTCGATGATCGCCCGAACCGATATCATCCGAAATTTATCGAATCTTTTAACAAGCGTTTCGATGACTCCGAAGTACAGGTTCAAGAAGAGGCCGCCGATTATACGATGAAGGTACATACCACAAAAATATATCCCGGATATAATGTGGGCATTGTGCGGCACAATGCAGAAATCGATGCGACCATAACCGTTTTTGAAACCGGAAATGAATCAAACGTACTGTTCTCAGGTAGCTACAAAGATGCACAAGGCAGTGGAGCCTTTGGCAATGATTACAATTCTGGGTATCGAATTTCAGAATGTTATGCAAAGTTGGCCAAAACTTTTGCCAAAGACTTAGAAAAGAAAGCATTGTAACGAAACTATCATTCCGCGGAACCTGCGGAAGCTCCCCTAAAATCTAATGTTTTCGGAGTTTCGTTAATCTGTTGAACCTTACTGCATGGGTTCAACAGATGCTGACGTCGTTATATATATTTCCCCCTGAAATCCACCGACCACACGGCTCCTCGCAAAGACGTAACTGATTGGCAATGATGTTAATCAAAGTCCCCGCTCCAGTTCCGCAACCCGCGCAACGGTCTTGACCAATCGATGATGATTCTTAACAAACGGGTTCGTACGATCCCAGACATAGCCGGCCAGCACCGCACAGATCTGGGCCTTAATTACAGGGTTTTCGTTGCTATCGAAAAAAATGGTCTGCAGGTTTCCCGTATACCATTCCTTTACATAGGTGGAAAACACCTTTACGCCCTCCTTCATGTGTTTGACGTAATCGTTTTCCCAATCGACGGCTTCGCCGTTCAATTGTCGGGCTATCAATTTGGAGGCCACCAATGAAGATTCGGTGGCAAAAGTTACCCCTGACGAAAACACGGGGTCCAAGAACTCGGCACTGTTTCCGGTGAGCACATAGCCCTCTCCATAGAGTTGTTTGACCGATTTGGCAATATTCTTGAGCATTATCGGCTTGAATTCGTAGTCCACTCCGTCGAACCTATCAAAATAGTAGTCCGACAACTTCATCATTTGCCGAAGTTTTTCGGTGTTGTCACCTTCGAAGGATTCTAGATACTCGGTAGGGCCTACGTAGCCAATGCTGGTAAATCCGTTGGAAAAGGGAATGACCCAAAGCCAGGTTTTAAGACTTACGATATCGAAGGTGATGATGGTACCTTCCCGTCCTTCGGGGCGTTTCACGTCCTTGACATGGGTAAATATTGAAGAGTGTTTGGGGATTTCGGAAGGCTTGTCCAGATCCAACAATCGCGGAAGCACCCTTCCATGGCCGCTAGAATCGACAATGTGTTTGGCGGAAACGGTCGAAAGTTGTCCATCGGCATCCTTAATGGTCGTTGTTGAATCGCTTCCATTGAAATCCACCGCAACGACTTCCTGTTCAAAAGCTATGTCCACGCCCCATTCTTCCAAGGTATCCGTCAAGGTCTTATCGAAATCGGCCCTGGGTACTTGCCACGTCCAGTCCCATCCTTCCGTATATTTTTTACTGAAATCAAAATTGCAGATTTTATCACCCCGCATAAAACGGGCGCCTCCTTTTACTTCGAAATTCTGTTCTTTTAAGGCATCTAACAGTCCGACTTCCTCAAAATGATCCATGCAGCGAGGTAAAAGGCTTTCCCCGATCACGAACCTGGGAAACTTGCTTTTTTCAACAACCTTTACCTTTAGTCCTTGTTTATGGAGATAGGCGGCAGATACCGCTCCCGATGGCCCGGCCCCGATAATCAGTACATCTACTTGTTCGTTCGTCATTTACATGTATTTATCCGTAACCTCTGGGGTATCCAATTGAAATTCAAAGTAAAAATACAATAATCATGGTTCAAATGTTATAAGTTTGCATCTCAAAACAGCTATTTTTGCCCCCCGATTAACGGAAACACGTATAGAAGCCTAATGCGCTTCCTCAGATTCAACCGACCGCAAATGCCAAAAATCAAGGGAAAACTAGGAATTCAAGATTTTTACGATACTATTTTTGAGGGACAACCGATCAGTGTTGACCAAAAAGTTATCGAAACCGTACAGAAAAGTTTCGATTTTCTTAAGGATTTCTCAAAGAACAAGGTCATCTATGGCGTTAATACGGGCTTTGGCCCCATGGCGCAGTATAAGATCAAGGATTCGGAGACCATCCAACTACAGTACAACCTCATCCGAAGCCATGCTTCCGGTACGGGAAACCCTATTCCACCGAAATACGTAAAGGCCGCTATGTTGGCTCGTTTGAACACCCTAAGCCTGGGCAATTCGGGCGTGCATATCTCGGTTATCAAGACCATGACGGACTTGATTAATAAAGATATTACGCCGTTGATATATGAGCATGGCGGAGTCGGCGCAAGCGGAGATCTCGTACAATTGGCACATCTGGCCCTGGTATTGATCGGCGAAGGCGAGGTTTTTTTCAAGGGAGATAGAAGGCCTACGCAAGAGGTATTTAAGGAAGAAGGTATCAAGCCCATTTCGGTAGAATTGCGGGAAGGTCTGGGCCTGATCAACGGCACTTCGGTCATGACGGGTATCGGCATGGTCAACACCATCTATACCAGACGTCTGCTAGAATGGATGATTGCCTGCTCATCGGCCATCAACGAAATCATGCAGGCCTATGACGACCATCTTTCGAAGAACCTCAACCAGACCAAAAAACATAAGGGGCAGCGTGAAATCGCAAGGTCGATGCGGAGCCACCTCAAAGACAGCACGTTGACTCGTAAACGTGAACACCATCTATACACTGATAACAACGGGGTTTCGGTTTTCGAGGAAAAGGTTCAGGAGTACTATTCCATTCGCTGTGTGCCCCAAATTCTTGGGCCGATACTCGATACCCTGAACGAGGTCGAACGCATTCTTATCCAAGAGGTCAACTCGGCCAACGACAACCCTATTGTCGACGTCGAAAGAAAGAACGTCTACCACGGGGGCAATTTTCATGGGGACTATGTATCCCTCGAAATGGACAAGCTAAAGATCGTCGTGACCAAAATGAGCATGCTCGCCGAAAGGCAGTTGAACTATCTTTTAAATCATAAATTGAACGATATACTTCCGCCTTTCGTGAATTTAGGCACTTTGGGATTGAATTTTGGTATGCAGGGCGTACAATTCACAGCAACCTCTACGACGGCAGAAAATCAGATGCTGAGCAATCCGATGTACGTGCACAGCATCCCGAATAATAACGATAATCAAGACATCGTGAGCATGGGCACGAACGCCGCCTTAATTACCAAAAAAGTCATTGAAAACGCCTTCGAGGTCATTGCGATAGAGATGATTACCGTGGTGCAGGCCATCGAATATCTAAACGTACAAGACAAGGTATCCTCGAAAACCAAAAGCATGTACGATGCCGTTCGAAAAATCGTTCCCCCGTTTAAAAAAGACATAATTATGTATCCGTATGTTAACCAGGTGAAGGATTTTATCACTAACCATAAGAACGGTTAAAAAACCTTAAAACTACTCCTTATGAAAACCATGTACACTTTACTCTTTACATTATTTATGACCTCTTTTACCGTTTTTGCCCAAGAACTGGCCTTGGTGCGAGAAGGTGGCAATTTTGGTTACATCGACAAATCCGCGAAATATGTAATCGAACCCGAGTTCCAGGATGCCAAATCGTTTTCCGATGGATTGGCGGCGGCCGTTCAGGATAAAAAATGGGGCTTTATCGATGCTTCCGGAAAATGGGCCATCGAACCGCAATACGACAAGGTCAAATATTTTAATTCGGGATTCGCTTTGGTTTTAAAGGATGACCAATGGCAATACATCGATAAAAAAGGCCAAGCGCTGGAAATTCCCGAAACTACCGAGAAACTCTACGATTTTGAAGAAGGGGTCGCCTTTTTTAAAGAGGGGGACAAAGTCGGGCTCTTGGGGACGGACGGAAAACTTGTTTTAAAACCCACTTATAGGTCTATCAAGGATGTCAAAAATGGTCATGCCAAGGTTCAAAAAGGAGAGTTATGGGGTATGATTGATACGAACGGCAAAGAGGTGATTCCCACAGAATATGAAGATATCGGCAATTCTTGGTCGCCCAACGGGGTTTACGGAAAAAAAGGAGGGGTTTATGGCATCATCCACAACGGGAGCTTCAACCCCATTGATGGTGCGACAGATGTTTGGGTTTTCCATGGGGACTCCAAATTGACCTATGCCAAAATAGACAAAAAATTAGGCTTTGTAGATAGTAGCGGAAAATGGGTCATCGAACCCGCATTCGATAAGGTCAGGGCTTTTTCGGATGGATTGGCCCCTGTCGCTAACGGCAAGACTTGGGGTTATATTAATGAGAAGGGTGAAATGGTTATCGAACCGGAATTCCGCGATGCGGAGGTTTTTTCGGACGGTCTAGCTCCCGTAAAGGACAAGGCCTGGGGCTTTATCGATACCTCCGGGAAATTGGTCATCCCCATGGATTATGATATTACTGCAGGACTCGCATTTTTGTCCGGAAATAACGAAAAAGGCTTTATCAACGGCTTCGCCCGGGTAAAGACCAAAAAAGGATGGGGATTTTTGGATAAGAGCGGAAAACTGCTTGGGGATAAGTGGTTCCAGAATGTAGAGCCATTTGTTTCGGTAAAATAGTCACAATTCTTCGTATACTGCCTCAGTGGCTTTTGTGCCTTCTATTATCCCAAGTTTCATCCAAATTCGGCATAAATCCTCAAAGTCACCGCGTTGACAGATGAAATTACTGGTTTTCAGGTATTTTACGGTATCCCAAGAATGTATATCTTTAATTTATGGAAGAAAAAAAAGCGGAAAAACTAAAATTCGCATTGGTAACGGGCGGATCTCGCGGTATTGGAAGAGCAATCTGTATACAATTGGCGAAGGATTCCGATTATCGCATCCTAATTAATTATTATAGCAATGAAAATGCGGCCAAGGAAACCCTAAAATCGGTCAGGGACGCTGGTGGCGAGGGAGAACTTTTACCCTTCAACGTTACCGATGCCGCAAACGTAAAATCCGCTCTGGACGAATGGCAAGAGGCATATCCCGATGCCATTATAGAAGTTATCGTAAACAACGCCGGCATCACCCAAGACGGTATGTTTATGTGGATGAAGGCAGAAGATTGGTCAAAGGTCATCGATACCAGCCTCAACGGTTTTTTCAATGTAACGAATCATCTGATTCAAAAACTGCTGATCAACAAATACGGCCGGATTATAAACATGGTCTCCGTTTCGGGATTAAAAGGCACTCCTGGCCAAACCAACTATTCTGCCGCAAAGGGCGCCGTCATCGGGGCGACCAAGGCCCTTGCGCAAGAGGTCGCCAAAAGAAACGTAACGGTCAACGCCGTAGCTCCGGGATTCATTGCCACGGATATGACCCAGAACCTCGACGAAAAGGAGCTAAAAAAAATGATTCCTGCCAATCGTTTCGGTACGGCGCAAGAAGTGGCCCATTTGGTTTCCTTTTTAGCTTCCGAAAAGTCGGGATATATCACCGGTGATGTAATCAATATCAATGGAGGTATATATTCTTAAAGAATAGTCCACAGACCTGCTTGTCAGACTGGTAACGAATATCAGGCAAATTTGGGAAGATAGAATCGTAATAACTCATTGAAATCCACGTCATCTGCTTTCCATCCCAATGGACAATTTTCAAGCTAAAGCTTCGTTAGAGTACCAAACTTTAGTATCTTTAGGTAACCACCAATCAGCCACAGTAAAATAATGAGGAGAGTAGTAATAACGGGCATGGGGATCTATTCCTGTATCGGCAAGAATCTCGATGCGGTCAAGGCTTCGCTCTATGAAGGTCGATCAGGTATCGTTCACGACCCTGAACGTGATGCTTTTGGCTTTCGATCTCCGATTACGGGCCAAGTAGACACCCCCGACCTAAAACCCCTATTGACAAGAAGGCAGCGTATTAGTATGGGAGAGGAGGCCCAATACGCATATATGGCCACTATCGAAGCTTTACAGAATGCCAAGATTGACCAAGACTTTCTCAACGCCAATGAAGTCGGCATTCTATACGGTAACGATAGCACGGCTAAATCTACCGTTGAATCGGTCGATACCATGCGCGACAAGGGCGATACCACTTTAGTGGGGTCGGGGGCCATATTCAAGGCCATGAACTCCACGGTAACGATGAACCTTTCCACAATCTTCAAACTAAAGGGCATTAATTTGACCATCAGTGCAGCCTGTGCCAGCGGTTCGCATTCGATTGGACTGGCATATCATTTGATCAAAAGCGGGCTCCAAGATTGCATTATCGCGGGCGGGGCACAAGAAATCAATCCTTTGGCGATGGGCAGTTTTGATGGTTTGGGCGTTTTTGCTACAAATACTGAATTTCCTGAAAAGGCATCGAGACCGTTTGACAGGGATCGTAACGGACTTGTACCTAGTGGCGGCGGCGCAACCCTGATTATAGAAAGTTATGAATCGGCCGTAAAACGCGGCGCTCCCATTTTAGGTGAGATTGTCGGGTACGGTTTTTCCTCAAACGGCGACCATATTTCAACACCCAATGCCGAAGGTCCGACAAGAGCGATGCAACGGGCATTGGCGGATGCGGATATGCCAACTTCCGCCATCGCCTATGTAAACGCCCATGCGACCTCGACGCCGGTCGGCGATGCAAACGAAGCCAAGGCCATATTCGCTGTTTTCGGTGAAAATCATCCTTTTGTAAGCTCAACAAAATCGATGACGGGTCACGAATGCTGGATGGCCGGGGCTAGTGAGGTAATCTATTCGATGTTGATGATGCAGCACGACTTCATCGCACCCAACATCAACCTGGAAAATACGGACAAAGACTCCGAAAAACTTAACCTTGTTAAGAAAACACTAAATAAAAAATTTGACGTATTTTTGTCCAATTCATTTGGCTTCGGCGGAACGAATTCCGCTTTGATAGTTAAAAAATGTTAGCTAAAATGGTGATGACCAAGGAAAATATAATTGAAAAGGTAGATGAATTCCTCATCGATGATTTTGAGGTAGAGGAAGAAACATTGGTGCCCGATGCCAATCTAAAGGATGCCCTTGATCTTGACAGTCTCGACTTTGTGGATCTTGTGGTCGCGGTAGAGAGTAATTTTGGGGTAAAGTTGACGGGCGAGGATTTCGTAAACATCCACACACTCCAGAATTTTTACGACCTCATCGAGCGCAAGTTGGGCTAACCACAACCGCTTATAAAATCCGAACAATGGCTACGGAATGGGAAGGAAAATCAAGGGGCACCCTTTTGGGCTACCAAATCTACATTTTCTTTCTTAAGAACTTCGGCATCGGCGCGGCCTACTTTTTACTCCGCTTCGTTATTGGTTACTATATACTTTTTTCCCCGAAAAGTAACCGCGATACGTATACCTATTTTCGGAAAAGGCACGGATATTCGAAATGGAACAGTATTTTGTGTATCTATAAAAGCTATTATACTTTTGGGCAGACCTTGACCGATAAAGTGGCAATTTCTACGGGCCTCCGAGATAAATTTACCTATACCCACAACGGACTCGAACATATCGACAACCTGCTCCAAAAAAACCAAGGGGGCATCTTGATCAGTGGACATGTAGGCAATTTTGAGATTTCGCATTATTTTTTGGAAGATCGATACCACATTTCCAATATCAGCATGGTGACCACCCATGCCGAGCATCAGGATATCAAGGAGTATATGGAGCGTATTTCGGTCAAATCACATTTGAAATTCATTGTGGTGAAAGAAGATATGTCTCATATTTTCGAGATCCACAACGCTATCGATGAAGGTGGATTGGTCGTATTTACCGGTGACAGATATATGCCCGGCACCAAAACCCTTACTGAGAACTTTTTGGGCAAGGAAGCCCATTTCCCAATGGGACCCTATCTATTAGCTTCACGATTGAATTTACCTGTATTGTTCGTATATTTTATGAAAGGTCCGAAGCGGCATTATGACCTCTATGCCCAAACCGCCGAATTCAAGGCGAGGGACGCGCAGGGCTTATTGAAGGAATATACAGAAAGTATGGAATGGATCTTGAAAAAATACCCGCTGCAGTGGTTCAATTATTTTGATTTTTGGAAAGATAGGGATGGCAAGAAATACGAGGTACGAAATACGAAGGATAAAAAGGTAGATGCTTAAAGCTACCCAGTTAGAAAACCAGACGAAGTTGTAAATGAAAGAAGTTTTAGTCATACACTACTCCCAGACCGGGCAACTGACCAGCATCCTAGAAAATATTGTCCGTACTTTACAAAACGATACTATCAATATTTCCCATTACGAAATAGAGCCCGAGCCCCAATATGGCTTCCCCTGGCAACCGAAGCGCTTTTTTGATGTCTTTCCAGAATCGTTTTTACAGATTCCTGTTGGATTTCATCCTCCGAAACCTGAAATTCTAGATAAAAAGTACGATTTGGTCATTTTAGGCTATCAAGTTTGGTATTTGACCCCCTCCATCCCCATAAATTCCTTTTTAAAATCAGAATTTGCGAAGAAACTGCTGAAAGACACTCCCGTAGTGTCCGTGGTGGCCTGTAGAAACATGTGGATCCAGGCACAGGAAAAAATAAAACACCTATTGGTTTCCGTGGATGCCAAACTGGTCGGGCACATCGCTTTGGTCGATAGACATATCAACCACGTTAGCGTGATTACCATCGAACATTGGATGATGTCCGGGAAAAAGGATAGCTATCTAGGGATTTTCCCAAAACCTGGGATTTCCGATACCGATATCGTAAATGCCTCGAAATTCGGATATCCTATTCAAGAAGCATTGAACGCTGAGGATTTTTCAAAGTTACAGGGAAACCTGTTGCAACTAGATGCTGTTCGGGTAAACCCCTTTCTGGTACGCACCGATGAAAGAGGCAACGTACTGTTCTCGAAATGGGCAAATCTCATCATTAAAAAAGGCGGTCCAGGCGAACCAAAACGCCAAAAATGGATCGGTTTGTTCAGGTATTATTTGTTATTTGCCATCTGGATCATAGCCCCAATAGTTTTTATAGTATTTTTGCTCACTTATTTGCCCATGACCCAAAAGCGGAACAGGGAGAAAGAATATTTCTCTTCCGTAGCTTTAAAGGAGACATAATGAAGGACGTTTACATTACAAGGATTGCCAAATTTTTGCCTAACGAACCTGTTGTTAATGAACAGATGGAAGAAAAGCTGGGATTTATAGACGGCAAGGCTTCCAAGGCACGACGTGTCGTGCTCCGTAACAACAAGATTACGACACGATACTATGCCATCGATGGAGATGGTAAGGTAACCCATAACAACGCCCAACTGACCGCGGCGGCCATAGAAGCGCTTTGTGACAGTGATTTTACCACACAAGATATAGAACTGTTGTCCTGCGGTACTTCGAGTCCCGATCAGATACTGCCTTCGCACGCCAGTATGGTACACGGTTTTTTAAAGAACCGGAACATGGAGATCAACTCGCCCTCCGGCGCCTGTTGCTCGGGCATGAACGCTTTGAAATACGGCTATCTTTCGGTAAAGGCGGGGCAGACCGAAAATGCCGCTTGTGCAGGTTCTGAACGGACTTCTACCTGGCTGAAGGCCGATGTATTCTCGAACGAAGTGGAACATCTGAAGGCGTTGGAGGAAAGTCCTATTTTGGCCTTTAATAAAGAGTTTCTACGTTGGATGCTCTCCGATGGTGCAGGAGCGGTACTTTTGGAAAATGAGCCCAATGGAAACCATCCATTGAAGATAGAATGGATCGTTGGCTATTCCTACGCTCATGAAATGGAAACTTGTATGTACGCGGGCGCCGATAAGGAAGCCGACGGGCATTTAAGGCCCTGGAGCGAATTTCCTGCCGAACAATGGAGCCAAAAATCGCTTTTTGCCCTGAAGCAAGATACCCGCCTTTTGGGTGATAACATCTTACAGAAAGGCGTTGATAGCCTAAAACAAGTATACAAAAAACATAATATCGGGCCCGAGGACGTCGATTATTATTTGCCCCATATCTCTTCGTACTATTTCAAACAAGGCCTTTATGATGAAATGAAAAAACAAGGTGTTGAAATGCCTTGGGAAAAGTGGTTCGTGAACCTTGAAAAGGTGGGCAATATCGGTGCAGCATCGATTTATGTAATGCTCGAAGAACTAGTAACTTCCGGAAAGCTTAAGAAGGGCGACAAAATTCTGTTCCAAGTACCAGAAAGTGCCCGATTTTCATATATGTATGCCTATCTGACCGTTTGTTGATGGCCAAAAACCAAGAACATATCGCTGAGGGCGATTTTTTACGTTCGCTAATTCCGCAAAAGGAACCCTTTGTCATGGTCGATATTTTGATGAATTATACGGAGAAAAGCATTTCATCGCAATTTACGGTTCATTCAGAAAACATTTTGGTAAAAGAAAATCGTTTCTCCGCTCCGGGACTGATTGAAAATATGGCGCAGACAATCGCCCTTCACACTGGTTATAAATATTATTTGGCAGAAAAACCCGCCCCCACCGGATATATCGGTGCCATCAAAAAAGCGGAGATTTTTCAATTGCCAAGGGTTTCCGAAAAACTGACGACCACTGTCGAGATATTACACGATATTATGGGCATTACACTAGTTGCCGCCAAAGTGGAATGTGATGGAGTATTATTAGCCTCGAGCGAAATGAAAACGGCACTTGCAAAATAAAGCTTAATGCTAATTTTAAAAATTAACTACACATTCCTTTTTCATTTATCCATAGGAAAAAAGAGAAAGTGGACAATCAGGAATTCATCTGTACTTGATTTTTGAGCTCTTTATAATGAAAAAAGCCCGTCATAACATCAATATCAAAAACTTCCTGCCCCATCGGGAGCCGATGTTACTGGCAACGGTTACGCCCTATCTGGATGAGGAGTCTGTGGTAACCCATTTTATGATCGATAGCGATTGCATTTTTTTGGATGCCAAAGGAAAGCTGTCCGAAGCCGGACTAATTGAAAATGCCGCCCAGGCCAGTACGGCCATTGTGGGACAAAGTTTTTTTGACGATGAAGATCTTGAGGGTGCCGGAAATTCCGTCGTCGGCTATATCAGTGCCATTAAAAAAGCCGAAATTCATGAACTGCCCAAAGCACACGAACTTTTGGTTACCAAGGCAAAATTAATTTCTAGATACGACACGGGCACCATGAGTATCTGCACGGTCGAAGCATCCACTTTCAGAAATGACGATTTAATCGTAAATTGTACCTTTAATTTTTTCATCCACGAAGTCCCCCACCAAGGCTAATAACCGATTTCATAACAAATGAAAAAAAAGGAAGTCCCGCAAGACAAAAGCAAGCTTGAAAAGGCCAACGTCAGGGATATGGTGTATGCCGTGAACGAAGACGGCGAGTACGTAACCGAACTAAGCACAGGTTGGACACCTAAAACCATAGCACTTGACAATGCCATTCGCGAAATCGAAGAACGTACCGAGGCGGCAAAGAAGCGGGTGCAAGAAAATAAGACCAGCCCCATAGAATATTATATGGAACTGCATAAAATGGATCTTCCAATCTTGGCTAGCTATGTCGGCCTTTGGAAATGGCGGGTCAAACGACATTTTAAGCCTTCGGTGTTCAATAAACTATCCCAAAAAACCTTGCAGAAATATGCGGATGTTTTCGATATTACAGTCGATGGATTAAAGGAAATTCAACCAAAATAACACCTTTTTGAAAATAGATTTCACCCACAAACAAGCCGCCCATTGCGAAAACGGGGTAGTCTCGAACCTAATGAGGCACAACGGCTTCGAGGTCAGTGAACCCATGGTCTTTGGCATCGGATCAGGACTATTGTTCAGCTACTTGCCTTTCATTAAAGTGAACCACGCCCCTGTTTTCACCTATCGCATCTTACCCGGCCTTGTCTTCAACCGCTTTGCCAAAAGGGTCGGTATCAAGGTTAAGCGTGAGAAATTCAGTAATCCAAAAAGTGCCAAGGCTAGACTTGACGAAAATCTAAAAAACCAGAACCCTGTTGGTTTACAGGTCGGGGTGTTTAACCTTATTTATTTTCCCGATGAGTACCGCTTTCATTTTAATGCCCATAACATGGTGGTTTATGGAAAGAGAGACAACGAGTATCTGATCAGTGACCCTGTTATGGAAAACGTGACCTCTTTGACCGAAAAGCAGTTGGAGAAAGTCCGCTTCGCCAAGGGCGCCTTTGCACCCAAGGGCCATATTTACTATCCCACCGCTTTTCCTGAAAAACTCGAACTCGAGAGCGCCATCGTTAAGGGAATCAAGCAGACCTGCCGCGATATGACCGCACCAGTGCCGATTGTTGGGGTAAAAGCTATCCGTTGGGTGGCCAAAAACATACGGAAATGGCCGAAGAAAATAGGTCCAAAAAAAACCAATCACTATTTGGGCCAAATCGTGCGTATGCAAGAGGAAATTGGCACCGGCGGCGGTGGATTCCGTTATATCTACGCTGCGTTTTTGCAAGAGGCTGCGGGTATGCTTAACAACGAAAAGCTCAAGGAATTCTCCAAGGAAATGACCGAAATCGGGGATCTATGGCGTGATTTTGCACTCGATGCTTCCCGAATCTACAAGAATCGTAGTGGTGAAAGTGATGGTTATAACAAGATTGCCGATCAATTGATGGTAATTGCCAAGCGGGAAGAAGTTTTTTTTAAGCGATTAAAGAAAGCGGTATGATGCGATTAAAGACCTCAAAAATGTAAATTTGGAGATTATAATCCCTGAAAATATGCATATTTGGGGATTAGCTGTCATTGGCCCATTTGATGGAGAGAGTGATATTAAAAATACAAACATCCGCAAATGGATGGAAATTAGGCTTCGCCATGATCCAAATCAACAAACTCTCAAAAAAATATAAGGATGCCGAAGACTATTCGGTTCACAACTTAGACCTCAATATTGAAGAAGGAGCGGTCTTCGGATTATTAGGTCCCAATGGGGCGGGGAAAACAACCCTAATTTCCATGCTGAGTTCGCTACTAAAGCCAACATCGGGATCTTTCAGTATCGCCGGACTGAATTATCGGGAACATAAAAACGAACTAAAACAATTAATTGGTATAGTTCCCCAAGAATACGCCCTGTACCCTTCATTGACCGCTTACGAAAACCTACGGTATTTCGGAAGCATGTACGGATTAAGAGGCGACTCGCTAAGGGATAAAATTCACGAACATATCGAAATCTTAGGCCTTACAAAATTTGCACATAAAAAAATCGCCAACTTTTCAGGAGGCATGAAGCGGCGTATAAACTTAATTGCCAGCGTTTTGCACCGACCTAAGGTTTTGTTTCTCGACGAGCCAACGGTAGGGGTCGATGTGCAGTCTAAAAATGTCATCATGGATTATTTGAGACAACTGAACACCGAAGGAACAACCATTCTATATACATCCCACCATCTGAACGAAGCAGAGCAATTCTGTACCCGTGTCGCCATTATCGATTTGGGAGAAATCGTTTGCAAGGGCTCGCCCTCAAATTTGATAGCACAACAAAAAGGCGCAAAGAACCTTGAAGAAGTGTTTTTGGCCCAAACCGGTAAAGCCCTGCGTGACCATGCATAAACTATGGGCCTCGACATATAAGGAATTTTTGTTGCTGATACGGGATTTCGGAGGCTTGGCCATCCTTTTTTTGATGCCGTTACTATTGGTCATCACCATTACCCTTGTACAAAACGATACCTTCAAGACCTTGAAGGAAACAAAAATCCCCATTCTTTTAGTGGACAACGACCAAGGAGACGTCTCAAAAAACATCCTTGAAAACCTTAAAAATTCGCCGCTTTTCGAAGTGCACATGCAATCTTCCGAAGGGTCGGTAAAAGAGCTGGTTCAGACCGGAAAATACCAACTGGGCATCGTCATCCCCGAAAACCTATCCCAAGACCTGGACATTAAGGTTGCCGAAAATGTCGAGAGCATCTTAGAAAAGTTCGGTGAGGAAGAAGAGAGCATTCCCTTGGTGAAATCAAAGTTAAAGCCCAAGGAAATTAAGCTTTACTTTGATCCGGCCACCCAATTTGCCTTCCGTAATTCTATCAAAAGCGGTATCGATCAAATGGTATCCAAAATCGAGACACAGACCATTTATAAAGCCTTTCAGGAAGAACTGACCGATGATTCATCCGAAGACATTTTCGACACGGAGCCCTTTTTACTTTTTAAGGAAATTGTGCCTTCAGAGGGTGAAAAAGAAATCATACCCAATTCCACACAGCACAACATTCCTGCATGGACACTCTTTGCTATTTTCTTTATCATCTTGCCTTTGTCCATCAACATGGTCAAGGAAAAAAATCAGGGCACTTTTGTCCGTTTGCGTACCCATCCCGTTTCCTATGCGACGTTTCTAGGCGGAAAAACTGTTGTCTTTCTCGGGGTGGCATTGATTCAGTTTGCGCTGATGCTTTTGGTAGGTGTTTATCTTTTCCCATTGATCGGCCTTCCAAAACTAGATGTTTCGGGCAAACTGCCCCTACTCTTTTTTGTGGCTTTCTTTGCCGGTCTGGCCGCCGTAGGTCTCGGCCTTTTATTGGGTACTATCGCAAAGACACAGGAACAGTCGGCACCTTTTGGAGCAACTTTTGTGGTTATTTTGGCCGCATTGGGCGGGGTCTGGGTGCCTGTGTTCGCCATGCCGAAATTCATGCAGGTACTATCCAACATCTCGCCAATGAACTGGGGTCTCAGCGCTTTTTACGACGTCTTCTTACGAAATGTCGGAATAGTGGAACTGCTGCCCGAAATCGCTTTGTTGTTTTTGTTTTTTGTGATTACGGTAGTGATTTCTGTGATGTATAATGAGCGGAAGAATGCGGTTTAATACGAGGGGAGGGTCATTATAAATATAGAGATTAACAGCTCCAATTTTAAAGGGGGTAGAATTCAACTCCTATATGTAAGAGGCAAGCACTAATGACTTTACCTTATCCCACCGACCTCAAGGCCTAAGTTTATGAACTCGGCTTGACTTTTTGTTTAAAACCGAGTACCGACCGTTCGGGAAGGCTTTTGTACCCTAATGAAGTCGTTTTTGAGCAGCATAACCGTAGCTAGGGAGGAAAAAAAGGCGGAATTAGGGTGGACAACCTGCCGGCAGGCAGGTGTGAAATTCGTAGGGAAAAGAAAAAGTTAAGACGAGTTCTATAAATGGACGGCCTGTAATAAAGTCCTATTTTTGAAAAATGAAAAAACAGATCAGCCATACCAGTGAAATCCGGGTACGATTTGCCGAGTGTGACCCCTTGGGCATCGTCTGGCACGGCAACTATATCCAGTTTTTTGAGGATGGCCGTGAGGATTTCGGTCGGCATCATGGCATTTCGTACCTCGATCAAAAAGCGAATAATTTCTCGACCCCGATCGTTTCCTCAAAATGTGAGCATAAACTACCTCTACGATATGGCGATGTCGCTACGATAAAGACTACCTATATCGATTCGGCGGCGGCCAAAATGATTTTTAAATACGAAATCTTGAACCCCGATCAGCAGGTGGTCTGCACCGGTGAAACCGTTCAGGTCTTTGTAGAACTCGGTGGGGAACTGTCTTTGATATTCCCCGATTTTTTTAGGGAATGGAAAATTAAAATGGGCTTGTTGGATGATTAAAACCTATCTATCACATAACAATATCGTTTCATCCCTCGGTTTCGACAGCGAAACTGTAGTGGATCAAATTTCCCAGGAAGTTTCAGGGCTGCATTTGATCGAGGACTCCAAAATTTTGAATCGCCCTTTTTACTCCTCTCTTATTCCTGAGGGTATTTTGAAAAACGCGTTTAACCAATTGGAAACTAATTCCCCATATACCAGATTGGAAAAAATGCTGATATTATCGCTCGAAAAGACCCTCAAAGCATCGAGAATAGCATTGACCGACCGTGTCGGACTCATCGTTTCAACGACTAAGGGCAATATCGATGTTTTGGAAGACGAAAGCAAGTTCCCGAAAGAGCGGGCTTATTTGAGTACCATTGGGAAAGAGATTCAAACCTATTTTGGCTTTACCACCGAGCCCATAGTAGTATCCAATGCTTGCGTTTCAGGCATTTTGTCTATTGCCGTTGCCAAACGATTGATTATGCAGGGCAAATTCGACCATGTATTCGTCGTAGCAGGCGATTTGGTCACAAAATTCATTGTTTCGGGGTTTAATTCCTTTCAGGCCTTGAGCGATGAACCCTGTCGGCCCTATTGTAAG
>RCMY010000459.1_pt1 | contig 38187 bp, 28 predicted proteins | sample 2041341 | NCBI WGS metagenome assembly RCMY01 (sample SAMN09708234, study PRJNA481090) | Marine sediment metagenome, whole genome shotgun sequencing project. | reverse complement strand
AACAACGATAATACTTTCTACCCAGGAGACCAATATGTAGACTTGGTGGGACGTGACCTTTATGGATATTCGGCAACGCAAAACAAAACTGAGTTTACACAACTTGCGTCTCAATACACTAACAAAATGATAGCATTATCTGAATGTGGAGTATCAAACACTGCAACATTCTCAAACATATCTGATGTATGGAATGCTGGGGCTAAATGGTTATATTTTATGCCTTGGTATGGAGAGAATATGCCATCAGACGATTGGTGGAAGGACGCAATGAGTCAGAGTTATGTTATCTCACGAAGCGATGTAAAAATCAATTCTACAACTGTTGATGAACCTGCTAAACAAGCTGTAGCCAACATGGGATTGGGCTTTAATCTAGGAAATACTCTTGACGCAAACAATATTGGTACAGGTAAGGATGTTTCAGCTTATGAAACAGCATGGGGAGAACCAGTCACGACACAAGCTCTTATGACATTTTTAAAACAAGAAGGTTTTAACTCTGTGCGTGTTCCAGTAACATGGTATGAACATCTAGATGCAGATGGCAATGTTGATGCGAAATGGATGGCTAGAGTCAAGGAAGTTGTTGATTATGTAATGAAGGCTGGAATGTATTGCATTCTGAATGTTCATCACGATACCGGTGCAGACAACGCAACTACTGGTTTCAAATCATGGATTAAGGCAGATGCAAATGTTTATACCTCAACAAAAGATAAGTATGAGAAGTTATGGACTCAGATTGCAAACGAATTTTCAGGTTATGATCATCACTTGCTTTTTGAAGGCTACAATGAGATGCTTGACGCAAATAGCAGTTGGACTCCTCCTACTGCAGGAAGTGCAAGTTATACTGCTATTAACAACTATGCACAAAGCTTTGTCACAGCGGTGCGTGCAACAGGTGGAAACAATACAACTCGCAACCTAATCGTAAACACATATGCAGGAAACAGCTCTGACGTAGCAATCAACAATTTGACAATTCCAACAGACAATGTAAACGGACATATTGCTGTAGAAATCCACACTTATGATCCATATAACTGGTTTAAGAACTACGGACAGTGGACTGCAGATTGCAGTACGGATCTAAAGAACATGTTTACTCGTCTCAACACACGATTCGTAAGTCAGGGTATTCCTGTAATTGTTGGTGAATACGGCACACATGGCGAGACATCTGTAAGCAAAACATCAACAGCAACTCAGATAAAAGCTGCTGCCGATCAAGCTGCTGACATGGTTAAACAAGCAAAGGCATACGGAATTTCAACATTCTACTGGACGAGTATTATTGACGGTTCTGACCGCAGTGTTCCACAATGGTCATTACCAACAGTAGTTACAGCTATGAAGAATGCATATAACGAATAAAAATTATGAAAATAAAAACTGTATTTTATACTTTAATGATTACTTTAGCTATTTCGTCATGTGGAAATAAAAAGAATTCTTATGATGAACTAGCTAGTAGCGGGAGGACAACCCGCACAGAGAACCTGAAATCCAATCTAATTAAATTCAACAGCAAGGGTGTCATGATTGGGCAAATGTATGGAACTCTTGAAGGTATTGGATGGAAAAACGAGAAATCCAAAAGTGATTTTTTCAATATCTGCCACGATAATCCTGCAGTAAACGGATATGAACTATCGGGAATAGAAAGTAACAAAAAGACAAATATTGATGGTCTGCAATTCAGTTGGATTGCTAAGAATGCTATTAGTGCTTTCAAACAAGGCTCGATGATTGTTATGAATTGGACTGCTCCCAATTATAACGGTAATAAAAGTATCTTGAAAGCTTACGTGAAAAGTCTTTCTAATTTCATCAACAACCTGCAAGATGGATACGGAATAAAAGTACCTATAGTGTTATATCTTTATCCTGTTGACGGCAAGTCGTGGTATTGTAATTTAAGTATTGACAAATATAAAAAACTATATGAAGACACCAAAGACATGCTTAATGACAATAAAGTCACTAATGTAATTCTAGGTTATTCAGAAACTTATAAAAACAATAATTTTCTAGAAAGATATCCTGAAGATGCAGAAATTATAAACATAACATTTTTACAAACAAAAGATAATATAAACATAACTGAATATAAAAACACTCTTACTTCATTCTTGCCTAAAGCCATCAGTTTTGCACAAGAACACAACAACACATTAGGTCTTACGACAGGGATAGAAAGTATTCCAGACAGTAGTTATTTTTCTAACATATTGATGCCTATTGTTGAACGTCATCGTTTGGCTTATGTAATGTTTGGTACTAATCACGGAGATTACAAAAGCGGACATTTCTACACACCTTATCCTGGTGAAGGAAATGACAAAATTCGTGGATTCATGAAGTTATACAACAATGAACACACCATATTCCTAAGTAAACTAAATGGTTTATATCTTGAAAGTAAATAATAATAAAATGCGTGTCATATTAAAGTGACACGCATTTTATTTATTTTAGATTATATTTCTTTACTAATTTCAGTGTACTAACATCTGTGCTAAACACACTATTTAATCCTTGTTGTTCTTGTGCTGGATCTCCAGTATAGTCATCTCCAACCTGCCACTGTTCATGCTGTGGTATAGCATCACCACCCCAGCCCCAGAAATTACATCCAGCAAAGTTGCCATTAACCTTAGCACTTTCTGATATCAGCGAAAATACGAATTCATAATATCCATCACGGCTTCTGGTTGTGGAGCTTGGAGAAAAGCTGAATCCATCTCGTGGATACCCAAACTCTTCCATGACCAAAGGTTTATTTATTCGCCTACAAATTGCGAGATGCTTATCAAGATAGTCTTCTGTTTTAGCACAACTTTTAGCCAAATCTTCATCTAAGCTGTCTTTATTAGCCCATCCCCAGTTATAAGGCCAAAGATGCACATTGCAATAATCCACGTTTTTATCCGAACAGATACGTTCATATACATCATAACTGTTCTCACATCCCCAAGCACCTTCTGAACCGATGCTGATAAGATGATTAGAATCCAACCTACGTATCAAGGCTGAGGTCTCTGCAAGCCATTTTTCAAAATCAGGCAATGCTTCTTTTGAAAAGGCACGAGGTTCATTACCTATCTGCCAACTCATTATTGCAGGATCGTCAACATACTTTCTACCTGTATATCTATTTGTTCTTCCTATGATAAACTTCACATAATTATAAAATAGTTTATGTGCCTTTTCATTACTAGCATACTGTGATACAAAATTCATGTATGCAGGATATCCGTCCTCGTTAGGGCGCGGTGCCGTTCCTGCTCCAGCTTGTTGCAGATAATAGCCATATCCACCACTCCACTCCCAAGAGTTATTAAGATATAAAACCGCAACCATTTTACGCTTACCCAATTCTTTCATCAAATAATCCAAACCAGAAAGAATCGTATCATTATATTCGCCAGGAGATTTCTGCAAAGTTGGTTCGACTTTTGTTTTTATTCCTTGCACACCATCAGAGCCAACAAGGATTCGCAGATTATCAATTCCAAGTTTTTTCATGTGATCTAGTTCCTTAACAAGCCTCTTCCGATTTCCACCTTGCCCCGTAGAGCCTAAGATTGCGCCATACCAGAAGTTTGTGCCAACATAATAATAAGGTTTACCACATTTAATAAAATGTCCATTTTGAACTTTTACAAAGCTTGTATTTGCACTCATACTTGTTGACAGAATAGCTGTCGCTAATATCGTTAAAAGTTTCTTCATTATGTTATAGTCTATAATTACCACGCAAAAATAATAATAATTTCCATCAAAAGGTAATACTATTTTAACTATATATTATACTTTTAAATAATTTGATTACATTCACATGTGTGCAATCAGATTACATCGGTATGTGTGTAATTAGATTACATCTGCATATGTGCAACCAGATTACACAACGTGTGTAACTCTATTACACAACGTGTGTAACCGTGTTACATAACGTGAGTAATTCTATTACACACGTTGTGTAATAGAATTGTTTAACATGAAAAAGGATATTACTTCGAGTTGGTAAACAAATCATAATCTGAAATAGTGCAAGAATAAGATTGCAGATAATTACCACTATATTTACAGTTGGATTTTAAGGTAACAAGCTAGAGACATAGCAAAGTATTGCGCACATAATGCGAGTACAGACCATTATAAACCAAAAAGTGTCTATATGTGTGCGGCATATTTTGTGAAAAATCGCCAAAAGTAGGTGCGATTTACAATTTAATGTCACTTTTAGGCCGATAATGTCACTTAATGTCACTGGCTAAACCCTTATAAACAAAGGGCTAGTGACATTATGACATTAGTGACATTGAAAAAACTTTTTCTGTTAGTAAGTGTTAGTTGGAATTGGTTTACATTTGTTATTAAATAAGTTGTCTAATCTTACCTGATTGGTTGTCATTCAATCCAATATGGCTTTAGCTGAAATAGGTTTATCCACCAAAATTGACAAGAACCCAAAATATTAAGTATTAACTGCAAAACGATTGTCATAAAAAACAAAGGTAACAAACTAAATTTAATCAAAGGCTACATATTGGCTAAACTTGACAATCTAAAACGAACCAGATAAAGAGCATAATTCATTTGATATTAATTTAGACGAGAACGAATTTCACTATTTTTGTAAGAAAAGAAAAATACCACATTCCTTTGCTCTTGTAGTCATTTGAATTATCTTTAGATAAAATCAACAACATCTTGAGATAAAAAATGAATGAATTCATTTTGTCCTCTGCAAGATTTGCCTTATCTTTGCATGCAAAATAAAAAAAATAAAAGATGAATCTTAAAATCAGACTATCAGTGATGAACTTCCTGGAATTCGCAGTCTGGGGAGCTTACTTGACATGTATGGGAATTTACCTGGGAAACATAGGTATGAGTGCTCACATCGGAACATTCTTTGCTATGCAAGGAATCGTATCTATCTTTATGCCAGCAATAATGGGAATCATTGCCGACAGATTGATACCAGCACAAAGACTACTAGGATATTGCCATTTACTAGCTGGACTTTTCATGTTTGCAGCTGCTTGGTATGGCAATGAAGCAGGTACAAATGCTAATTTTGGAATACTTTTCACTTTCTACTCACTAAGTGTTGCTTTCTATATGCCAACACTAGCTTTGAGTAATTCTGTAGCATATTTTTCATTAAGTCAAGCAGGCCTCGACACGGTGAAAGACTTTCCACCAATACGTGTTTTCGGAACAGTTGGATTTATATGCACAATGTGGTTTGTAGATATCATGGGCTACAAAAGCAATCAAACTCAATTCATCGTCAGTGGAATACTTAGCATAGTACTTTTTCTATACACATTCACTCTTCCGAATTGCGGTATTAAAAAGAATCAAGAAAAGACAAGTATTGCTGATGCTTTCGGATTAAAGGCATTCTCACTATTCAAGCAGAAGAAAATGGCAATTTTCTTTATATTTTCAATGATGCTTGGCGTTAGTCTGCAAATAACGAATGGTTTTGCAACACCTTTTATTGAAAGTTTTAAGAATATACATGAATATGCAGGAACTTTCGGTGTGAAATATCCTGTGATACTCTACTCGATATCACAATTCAGTGAAACACTCTGTATATTGATGATTCCATTCTTCATGAAGAAATTTGGAATAAAGAATGTAATGCTTATCGCCATGTTTGCATGGGTATTGAGATTCGGACTTCTAGGAACTGGTAATCCTGGTTCTGGAGTATGGATGTTTATCGCCTCTATGATTATATATGGTGTAGCATTCGATTTCTTCAACATATCTGGTTCACTATTTGTAGACAAAGCTACTGACCCATCTTTGCGCTCAAGCGCACAGGGATTATTCATGCTAATGACAAATGGTATTGGTGCAACTGTAGGTGCATTTGCAGCTCAGGCTGTAGTAACAAACCACACAGCAGCAAACGGTATAACAGACTGGCAGTCATGCTGGTTCACTTTTGCGGGATATGCTATGGTTGTGGGAATTAGTTTTGCACTTATGTTTAGACCAAAAGCACCAATGGCAGAAGATTAATAATTTTAAATGACAAGGGGAATACAAATGTTTAACGTCAGACTGAAATTTAACTCCATATCAGAAATTGTAGGCAATGTTGATATTGGTTTATTGGTGCTTACTGATGAAGATGAGAAGCGTCAACTAACCATAACATGTGACAAATTCATGATACATGAATTCAGTATGAGGACCATAAAATCTGACATTACTAAAAATAGATTGCCAGAAGCTATGGGAGAAGTTTTAAAAACAGGATGCATGGATATTGAAGTGCACATATATGATATTATTGATGGAGAGTATCAAGCTACTATTTTCGATAATATCGCACAAGCTTCGACAAACATAAGAGTCAGCGATGCTATTCTGCTTGCCACGACATGTGATATTCCTATTTACATTGATGAGGAATTAATGAAAATGCAGAGCGTAAAATACGTCAAAGGTCAGAATAGAATGTCTTTGCCGGTGAACGCACTAACAGACGAAATGCTAAAGACATCTCTTGACAATGCTATTAAGGAAGAAAACTACGAAATGGCGCAATATCTTAGCGAAGAAATAAAGAGGAGGAAACAAAACTAATGAAAGAGGTTAGATATTTCTATGTACCTGATGCAGGAAACAACAATGAGTTGCCACAGGAAGAGGCTACACATGCATTAAGAGTGCTGCGTCTGAAAAGTGGTGACGAGATGTTTATCATGGATGGAACAGGAAACTTCTATCACGCTGAAGTTTCTTTAGCAACAAACAAAAAGTGTTTGTATGAAATTAAAGAAACCTTGCCACAACATAAAACTTGGAAAGGACACATCCATTTAGCAATCGCACCCACAAAAAATATGGATCGTATTGAATGGATGACTGAAAAAGCTACAGAAATAGGATTTGATGAACTTTCATTTCTAAACTGCGTATTTTCAGAACGTAAAGTATTGCGCACTGAACGAATTGAGAAAATAGTAGTTTCTGCTGTAAAACAAAGCAGAAAACCGTGGAAGCCAATCGTTAATGAAATGATAACTTTCAAGGACTTTATTTCTACTCCTCGTGAAGGTAGAAAGTTTATAGCCCACTGCTATCAAGAAATAGAGAAACACGATTTATTCGATATTATTAATAATGATAAAGATAACGAGAATATAACCGTATTGGTTGGTCCTGAAGGTGATTTCTCAATAGAAGAGGTGAAACTCGCCATTGAAAACGGATATGAAAGTATTTCTTTAGGACAAAGTAGACTTCGCACAGAAACAGCTGGACTCATGGCTGTTACTATGTCACAATTATCATTAAGATTATGAAGAAAATAGCATACCTTATATCATGTCTTATGGTGCTTATATTTGCATCATGTTCTGACAACAGTTATCTTAATGCCATCCCTAACGAGAGTACAGCCCTCATATCTATGGATCCGGCTAAGATGAGCGGAGTAAACAACATGGCTGTATTGAAGACACTGCTTCACTTGACTAATATTGACAAGAGTGGTATTGACGCAAGCCATAAAATATATCTTTTCGAATCACCAGACGGCAACTTGGGCGTATGTGCTAAGGTTAACGACGAAAATGATTTAACAGAGACTTTTAACAAATTAGCAGCAAAAGGTGCATGCCCCCAACCTAAAGAGCGCAGAGGATTTCATTTCACCGTACTTAAAGATGCATGGATTGCTGGTTGGAGCGATGCTTCTGTATTAATTATGGGTCCTGTAACTCCTGATGCACAACCACAACTTCAGCAGCAAATGGCTAAATATTTGAAGCAAGGTGAGGAAGATGGTATCACCACAAGTAAGATCTATGAAAAATTAGACTCCATAGATTCACCAATGGCCATGGTAGCACAAGCTCAAGCTCTTCCTGAACAATTCATAGCACCATTCACTCTTGGAGCACCCAAAGGTGCAGATGCATCACAGGTTATGATTGCTGCAGAAATGAGCGTCAAGAAAGGAATTATGCATATTAATGGAGAAACTTTTTCTTTCAACAAGACTATAGATAAGTCACTGAAAGATGCAACAAAGATATATCGACCTATCAAAGGTAAATATATAAATTCAATGCCAAAGAATGCTATGCTGGGTATGTTTCTAAACGTAAACGGTAATAAGTTTCTTCCGCTCATGCATAGTAATAAAGGTATACAGCAATTACTCATGGGGGTAAACGCTGCAATTGATATGGATAATATAATTCGCAGCGTAAATGGAGAAATGGCTATAATAACTCCTACTTATGGTTCGGATAATATATCAATGAGTATGACTGCTCAATTGGAAAACTGTAAATGGACGAATGATGTTGGATACTGGAAACAAAGCTGCCCTGCTGGTGGAAAGATTCTTGACTGGCAGAAAAACGCATGGTATTACACAGACAACAAAACAACGTTCTATTTTGGAGTTAGCAAAGACATGCAATTCTTTAGTGGAAGCAGCAAAGAGGAAGCAGCTCAGTCTATAATGGATTCAAAAGAACAACTTGGCGAAAATGTTAAAGATATCATAAAAGGTCAGAAGCTCGTAATGGTAATTAATATGAATGCCATGAAAGGTGACAAGGCTGGAGCCGTTACAAGCATGATGAAGCCAATCTTTGGAAACTTAGAAACAATAGTTTATACTTTAAAATAAAAAAATTGGAAACAATTAAATTTAGTGACGTTATCCCTCAAGTGTTTTCTCAAAGAGTGAACGAACTTGATTCGGATATATGGAACACAGATGCCACTTTTGAGAAAGGACATCTTTATCTTGTAGAAGCTGATTCAGGAAAAGGTAAAAGTACTTTTTGCAGCTATGTTGTTGGCTACCGACACGACTACAGTGGAAGTGTAACATTCGACAATGATAACACCAAAGAATACCATGTTAAGGAATGGGTAGACATGCGTCAACACCATATCAGTCACCTATTTCAGGAACTAAGACTATTTCCGGAACTTACAGCTTTTGAAAACGTAGAAATCAAAAACAAACTCACTGGATTCAAAAACAGAGAGCAAATTGTGAAATGGTTTGACATGCTTGGTATTGGTGACAAATTAGATGCAAAGATAGGTAGAATGTCATTTGGCCAGCAGCAACGAGTTGCTTTAATTCGCTCATTGGTACAACCTTTTGACTTTATCTTCGCTGATGAACCAATCAGTCACCTTGACGATACAAACTCTGCAATAATGGCAGAAATCATGATGACAGAAGCGAAGGCACAAGGTGCTGGTGTTATAGTTACCTCTATAGGTAAGCACATGGATTTGAATTACGAAAAAACGTTTAAACTATAATAAGGTTAATTTGCTACCTTATTTAATCATTATTTTTAAATGAATTTAGTTTGGAAATTATTACGTCAGCATATTAGTGTACCACAGTTTGCCGGATTTTTCTTCGCAAACTTGTTTGGCATGTTAATCGTTCTGCTTGGATTTCAGTTCTACCACGATGTAGTACCAATCTTTACAGCAGAAGACAGTTTCATGAAAAGTGATTTCATGATAGTAAACAAAAAGATAGGAACAGCAAGTTCTATCAGCGGAAGATCAAACACATTCTCTAATTCTGAAATTGACGATATTGGTCAACAGTCATTTTCAGACAAGATCGGTAAATTCACCAGTACTGAATATAAGGTAGATGCCAACATGAGTGTTAATGGCGTTCCTGTATTAGACAACGGTGAAATTAGTTTTGAAAGTGTTCCTGACAACTTTGTTGAAGTAAAACAGCTTAGCGATTGGAAATATACTCCTGGTTCTAAAATAGTACCAATTATACTTCCGCGTATATATCTAACAATGTATAACTTTGGGTTTGCACAAAGCCATTCATTACCTAAAATCAGTGATGGTCTCATCGGTATGATTGATTTTCAAATATTCGTACATGGTAACAAAAAGCAAGCACAATTCAAAGGTAAGGTCATAGGATTCTCAAGTAGACTAAGTTCTATCCTAGTCCCACAAGCATTTATGGACTGGAGCAACAATGAATATGCTCCTGGTCAACAAACCGAACCGACAAGACTCATAATGTCTTTAAAGAATCCAGGCGATCAAAACTTCACAAAATATCTGGACAAGAAGGGATATGAGATAGAAAATGACAAACTGAATGCCGAAAAGACAACATACTTCCTAAAGATGATGGTAACAATGGTTATGGTTGTCGGTCTTATCATATCTATTTTAAGTTTCTATATTCTTATGTTAAGCATTTACTTGCTAGTACAAAAGAATTCAAGCAAACTAGAGAACTTACTTCTCATTGGATATAGCCCTGGACATGTAGCACATCCTTATCAGTTATTGACAATATCACTCAATATAGCTGTACTGATTATGGCATGGATCATTCTGTTCTTCGTCAGAAATTACTACATGGGTATTATAGAAACATTATTCCCCGATATAGAAGATGGCAGTATGCTGCCTACATTAATTGTTGGAATATCACTACTTTTGCTTGTAAGTATTTGCAACCTGTTTGCTATAAGAAACAAAATTGCAAGTATTTGGAAGCGAAAAGAATAAAATTGTAACATTTTGTACGAAAACCGTGTCATATTTATGACACGGTTTATTTATTGCATTTTCAATCAATCTTTTAACTGTTTTGTAACACAAGTTTGGAAATTTTTAACTAAATTTGCAGCGTTGAATTATTAACTGGGTTTATACCCCCTCAAATTATTAATTAAATTTCAGTTAAAAGTCATGCAAAAGAAATTGCATTTTTTATTAGCGCTGATGTTGTTCTTTACAACATCCATTATGGCGCAAGTAACAACTTCAAGCATTAATGGTAAGGTTGTTGTAGGTAACGAAAATGTTATTGGCGCAACAGTAACAGCAGTACACGTTCCATCAGGAACTACTTACAATGCTGTAACAAATGTTGACGGTCGTTACACTATTCAGGGTATGCGTGTTGGTGGTCCTTATAAAGTGACTATCAGCTACATTGGCTACAAAGATGATACACGCACAAACATTAGTCTTGCACTTGGTGAGCCAACAGTAATTAACGCCAATCTTAAAGAGGACGCAAAAACTCTTGGCGAAATTGTAGTAACAGGACGTGCAGGTCGCGGTGGTAATGGTGCTTCTTCAAACTTCTCACAGCAGATGATTGAAAACGCTCCTACAGTAAACCGTAACGTTTATGACGTTGCTAAATTATCACCACTTGTTAATACAAATAAATTCGGTGGTATCTCAATCGCAGGAACAAACAACCGTTACAACTCATTCCAGATTGATGGTATGGTTAGTAACGATGTATTTGGATTGACTTCTACAGGTACAAATGGTGGTCAGACTGGTGCTAACCCAATTTCAATGGACGCTATTGAGCAGATTCAGATTGCTGTTTCTCCGTTTGATGTTCGTCAAAGTGGTTTCACAGGTGGTGCAATCAATGCTATTACTAAGTCAGGTACCAACAAGTTCACTGGAACTGCATTTGGATACTATACTGATGAAAATATGTATGGCCGTTACAGCCAAGTATATGACAAAACACAGAAGTTAACTAATGAGTCAACACAGACTTATGGAGCTACATTCGGTGGTCCTATTATCAAAGATAAATTGTTCTTCTTCTCATCTGTAGAATATAAGAAAAATACTTTTCCTTCAACATACTACGCTGGTGCAGACGGATATTTCATGGATGCTAAAACAGCTCAACAGCTTGTAGATATTTACAAGAAAACTACTGGTATTGAGGAAACATACAATCAACGTGATATTGCGAAAGAAGGAACATCTTTATTAGGTCGTTTGGATTGGAATATAAACAACAATAACCATTTCACTTTCCGTTATCAAGGAAACTTCTCTTATGCTGACCAATTCAGCAACGGACAAAAATCATTTTCTTTCAATAATTCTAGCTATAGAATGAAAGACAATACTAACTCATTCGTTGCAGAGTTAACATCACATCTTGGAGCTAAATATTATAATGAACTCCGTGCAGGTTTAACGATGGTTCGTGATCATCGTGCAATTCCATACGCAGGTCCAACATTATACTTCAGTGGTGATGGTTATAGCATTAATATGGGTACAGAATTTTCTTCAGGTGTGAACTCACTTGATCAGGATATTTGGACTCTAGAAGACAACTTCTCAATTTATTCAGGTAATCATACCATTACTTTGGGTACTCATAACGAAGTTTACAATATGAAGAATGGTTTCTATCAGGCTGCTTTCGGAGAATTCTCTTATAACTATAATCAGTTGAGTTCATTCCTCGCAGACCAGTCTATTGCACCAAACTCAGGCTATGTGATGAAATATTCTGACCCAGCACTTACTGGCACTACAGAATGGAAAACTCCTTTCAAGGCAGGTATGTTTGGTTTTTACATTCAAGATAAATGGGATTTATCTACGGCATTCCAGTTGACATACGGTATGCGTATTGATTTCCCACTATACTTCAACAGCATTACTTACAACCCAACATTCAACGCAACAGACAACTGGGCAGCAAACTCAGGAGCTGTTGTTGGTCGTCGCCCTGCTTCAATGGTTATGGCTTCACCACGTGTTGGATTCCGTTGGAACTTGAACGACCAGCACACTTCATTACTTCGTGGTGGTGTAGGTATCTTTAATGGTCGTGCACCTTTCGTATGGCTTGAGAATGCTTGGGCTAACACAGGTATGGAAATGAAAGGACTTAATATTCGTATTCCAAAGACAGGTCCATACACAGGTCCAGTATTTAGCGCTGATGGTTCTAAGACACCAGATCAGATCCGTACTCAATATGGCACATTAGGCGGTGTAAACCCTGATATCGTAACTGTAGATCACAAGTTCCGTTATCCACAAACATTCAGAACAAACTTGGCATGGGAACAGCAATTGCCTTTCGGTGTAAAAATGACATTAGAGGCTTTGTATTCTCGCGCACTTAACGCAGTTTGGTTTAGCAACGTAGCTTTAAGCAATAACGGTAAAATTTATGCTGTTCCAGGAGTAGAAGCTTCAGCAACAACATACTATAACAGTAACCAGAGTGATACTTATACTCTAGATGGAACAAAAGGTACTTATAATGCAAACTCAGTTATTAACTTGAGTAACATTAATCAAGGCCATAGCTACAGCTTTAGTGCTAAGTTTGAAAAGAGTTTCGATTTCGGTCTTGACTTGATGGCAAGTTATACTTTCGGTCACTCATATTCTGTAAACGATGGTACATCTTCAGTTGCAACATCAAACTGGAAATACTACTATTGTGTTGACCCTAACAAGCCAGTATTATCTTACTCTATGTTTGATATGCCTCACCGCTTAATGGTTCAGGCATCTTACAACTCAAAACTTTATGGCAACAACCGTTGGCAAACACATGTTACCCTTACTTATAATGGTAACAGTGGTCAGCGCTACAGTTTGACTATGAATGATAATCCTAGCGCATCTTTCAATGGAGAATATGCAAAGGGTAACACTTTGCTTTATATCCCTACAAAGACAGAATTAGCTGCTATGAACTTCGTTGATAACGTTGACAGCAAGACTAAACAAGTCACTATGACAGCAGCACAAAGTCGTCAAGCATTTGAGGATTGGATTGAGGGTGACAAATATGCAAAAAATCATCGTGGTCAATATGCAGAACGCAACTCAAACCTCGCACCTTGGGAGAATCACTTTGACCTTCACTTCACACAGGATTTCTTCTATCTAAAGGAGAAAGGCAGCAAGGTTAGTTTGGTATTTGATATCTTGAACGTTGGTAACCTTCTCAACAAGCATTGGGGTGAGTTCTATTCAAGCACATACAACACACCAATCATTACAGTATATAATGTTGACACAAAGACAAAGACTCCTTCATTTGTTTATGGCGCATCATCAGTCTATGTTAGTGATTATGATAGCCGTTGGCACATGCAAGTTGGTTTGCGTGTAACATTCTAATCTAAGGATATAATTTAGATTAATATATAAAAAAAGGTAATCTCCTTCGGAGGTTACCTTTTTTTTATTAACTTTGCCGAAAATGTTAATAAGCTGAAAGTGAAACAAACTTTCTACTACAAACCAAGATAATTATGATAATTGATTTTAAAGACATTGAAGAGACCAAAATAATGGGGTTTAAGGGCGGACAAGGCGAACTTGACACTCGTAACTATGTAGATGAAAAGGTTAAGATTATGAAGAGTATTCTTAAGTCTGGAGCATCAACAGGTCTTCATACACACGAGGGTAATTGTGAAATAGTATATATCCTAAAAGGTAATGTTACATTCCATTATGACGGAAATGAAGAAACAGTAAAAGAAGGTCAAGTTCATTATTGCCCAATGAACCATAGCCACTATATGGAAAATACCTCGAACGAAGACGTTGAATACTTAGCTATTGTTCCAGAGCACCATTAATCATATAAATGGAAAAGACTAAGACAGCCTTTATCCAACTGCATCTAAGTGTGATGCTAGCTGGATTTACTGGACTATTCGGTAAATTAATAACACTCAATGAGGTAGACATAGTCTGGTATCGTATGTTTTTTACATCACTGATATTGCTTGTGTTTACTGGACTTCCAAGAATTAGTCTTAAGAAATTAGCACAACTAGCTATGTGCGGAGCATTACTTGGACTTCATTGGATGATGTTTTACGGGAGCATAAAAGCGTCAAATGTATCTATTGGTGTTATATGTTATTCATTAGTTGGCGTTTTTACAGCCATATTTGAACCAGCGATACTTAAAAGAAGATTTTCATGGACCGAAATAGCATTTTCGCTTATAACTGTATTAGGGCTGTTATGCGTATTTTCTTTTGATTCTAGATACAGATACGGAATATTAATTGGTGTTGGAAGCGCTGCAATTAGTTCTGTATATTCTATTTTCAACAAGAAATACAGTAAGGGAATAAAGAGTAGAACCGTATTATTCTATGAAATGTCTGCAGGATTGATTATCGTGACAGCAATCATACCTATATATACAACGATATTCAATATCCATCAAGATATACAAGTGATACCTAGCGGAAGCAATCTTTGGTGGATGTTAAGCCACGCTTTATTCTGCACAGTGGGATTATATTTACTACAAATTCAAGCATTGCGTTCATTAAGTGCGTTCACTGTAAATCTTACATACAATCTCGAACCTTGCTACACAGTGTTGATGGCATTCATATTTTTCGGCGAAGCAAAGTATGTAAACCTTTCATTTTATATTGGTATAATAATGATATTAACAAGTGTTCTACTCCAAACGAGAAGAGCTATAATACAAAATAAAGTAAAGCAATTTAAATAATGAGTATTGTAATCGGAATTGACGTAGGAATAAGTACTACAAAGATTGTTGGTATTAATGAGGACGGAGTTGTTGTCAATCCCTGCCGCATAAAAGCTACCGACCCTATAACATCATTATATGGAGCATTTGGTAAATATCTACATGATAACAATATAAAATTGGAAGATGTAGAAAAAGTAATGCTTACTGGTGTTGGTTCTGCGTATATTGATGAAAACATATATGGCCTATCTACAGGCAAAGCAGAAGAGTTTATATCTGATGGTCTTGGAGCTAGATATGAAAGCAAACTAGACAGAATGATTGTTGTCAGTATGGGAACAGGAACTAGTCTAGTGAAATGTGACGGTGAAGACATACGACATATTGGTGGCATCGGCATCGGTGGTGGAACATTACAAGGGCTAAGCCGAATAATGCTACAAACAGATGATATAATGCAAGTTGCAACATTAGCAATGGAAGGTGATATTTCAAAGATAAACCTTCTTATTGGTGATATCAGTGCAAAGCCATTACCAGGATTACCAATGACTGCAACTGCTAGCTTGTTCAGTAATGCTAAAGCTAATGCAAGTCGTGAAGATATTGCAATTGGGTTAATATATATGGTATTGCAAGCTGTAGGCTCAAGTAGCATATTGAGCAGTCAAGGAAGCGGTATTAAAGATTTCGTGATCATCGGAAATCTCACATTACTACCACAATGCCGCGAAGTGTATCCTGCTATGGAAAAACTTTACGGAGTACACTTCAGAATACCCAAATACAGCGAATTCTGTACAGCTATTGGTGCAGCTTTGTCTTATACACAGAAACGATAAAACATGAATCGGAGAACTTTCATTATACTTTTGACATTCTTATCTTTCACCCTTCTTTCATTTGCTCAGCCAAAAAGAGAAGTAAGGGCTGTTTGGCTTACAACTATTGGTGGACTAGATTGGCCACACTGCTATTCACAGCACAATAGCTCTATGCAAAGACAGAAACAAGAACTGACAAATATACTTGATAAGCTCCAAAAGGCAGGAATAAATACAGTACTCTTACAAACAAGAGTAAGAGGAACTATGATTTACCCGTCTGAATATGAACCATGGGATGGTTGTCTAAGCGGTTTTCCTGGCAAGAGTCCAGGCTATGATCCACTAGAGTTTGCAATTAATGAATGCCATAAAAGAGGAATGGAGCTCCATGCTTGGGTTGTAACAATTCCAGTAGGCAAGTGGAACTCTTTAGGTTGCAAGAGATTAAGACAGAGATTTCCTGGATTAATACGCAATATAGCAGATGAAGGATACATGAATCCAGAAATGCCTGAAACAGCAAACTATTTAGCCAAATTGTGTAAAGAGATAACGGAGAATTATGATATAGATGGAATAAACCTTGACTATATTAGGTATCCTGAAACTTGGAAAATTAAGGTTAGCGGAAATCAAGGAAGAAGATATATAACTAATATCGTTGAGACAATCAGCAAAGAGGTTAAAAGTATTAAACCTTGGGTAAAAATGAGTTGCTCACCAATTGGCAAAGCTGATGATCTTACAAGATACTGGAGTCATGGATGGAATGCCTACTCCACCGTATTGCAAGACGCACAAGGATGGCTTAAGAATGGGCTCATGGACGAATTGTTTCCGATGATGTATTTCAAAGAAAATAATTTCTATCCATTTGCTATTGACTGGAAAGAACTGTCTGATGAAAAAATAATATGTCCTGGACTTGGAATTTACTTCATGTCTCCAAATGAAAAAGACTGGAGTCTTGATGACATAACACGTGAAATGGAAGTAACACGTCAATTTGGTATGGGGCACGCATACTTCAGAAGTAAGTTTTTCACAGATAATATAAAGGGAATATACGACTTCGCTACTGACGAATTTGACACATCACCAGCCCTTGTACCAGCAATGACATGGATAGACAGCATTGCCCCAAAGTCCCCTACTGGCATTATCCAACGCAATGGAACTTTGAGTTGGAATAAAGAAAAAGACCAGACATATAATATATATAGCAGTAAAACTTGGCCTGTTGATATAAATAAATCAGAGAATCTGATTCTTACAAGACAAGAAACTAACAGCATTTGCATACCAGCTGATGAAGACAGATACTATGCCGTTACCGCGATGGATAGATATGGCAACGAAAGCGAAGCCGTGCAAAGTGTAACAAAGGTATACAATACTGCAAAATTTATCTCTAATGATGGAGAGAAAGCCATACTACCTGCATGGTATAATGAATGTGATGGGATGATTGTTGCTACAGGATTAAACGGCAATGCAATCAAAACATTACGTACAAAGAGCAACACTATTGATATCCGAAGTCTTAAAGATGGAATGTACCAAATAAGAATCATAAATAAAAAAGGTATAAGCCATAGAATTGGCTTCATCAAAATAAAAAGATTTTAAGCAAAATATTTGGAAGATACAATAAAAGAAATTATCTTTGCAGTATAAAGGAGAAAGATATTCGGGGTTGTGTCGGTTTGATCGGGATACTCATCAAATAATATCGAAAACCGAGAAAGTTTCTCATGTTAATGGCGGGCCGCATAAACTTCTTTGAAGGTAAGTCTGTTGACCAGCGGATTACAAAAACTGGGAGCTCTCAAATCTTGAAATGCTCGGAGTTTCATCACATCATCGAGCAACCCCTTTTTTCCTTTTTATTAAATCAATATCTTATTTATATGTTTAGTGGAATTGTAGAAGAAATGGCTACAGTAGTAGCTATTAAGAGAGACAAAGGAAATATAGACCTAACAATGGAATGCTCATTTACAAATGAGTTAAAAATAGACCAAAGTATATCTCATAATGGCGTATGTCTGACTGTTGTTGAAATAAACGGTAATACATATACTGTAACAGCAATGAAGGAAACTCTCGATAGGTCAAATTTAGGTAAGCTTGAAGTTGGTGACCATGTGAACGTTGAACGTTCTATGATCATGAATGGTAGACTTGATGGTCACATTGTGCAAGGACATGTTGACGAAACAGCAAAATGCATTAATATAAAGGACGCAGACGGAAGCACATATTTTACTTTTGAGTACAAATTAGACAAAGAGATGGCTAAGAAGGGCTATTTTACTGTTGATAAAGGATCTGTTACTGTAAACGGTGTGTCACTGACAGTATGTGAACCAACCGAAAATACATTTACAGTAGCAATAATACCCTATACAAGAGAAAATACCAATTTTTGTGATATAAAGTTAGGAAGCTTTGTAAATATAGAATTTGATATTCTTGGTAAATATATAGCTAGATTGCAGTCAATTTAAACAACTGCAATCTTTTTTATTGCCAACATTTTTAAAGTTTTGTTAATTATCACCTAAGCAAATAAACTTTTTATCATCTTTTTACATCTAAAACTATAGATTTGTATGAATAATAATATAATTAAATACAAAGTGAAAAAAATAGTAATTAGAACTCTGCTATGCACAGGATTTGTTTTTCTACCAATGTGTACTTCTGCTAGAAGTTGGACATTGAAAGATTGTATTGAATATGCCATAACAAACAATATAACAATACAGAAAAAAAATCTGGCAAAATTAAGTGCAATTGAAGATATTAAGCAAAGTCAAGCTGAACTCTTACCTTCTTTATCACTAAGCACTTCGCAAAACTTAACATACAATCCATGGCCACTTACTGGTAGTTATGTTGTTGCAGGAGACAAAGTACAAACGAGCGTTGACAAAACATATTATAACGGTAGTTATGGCGTAAACGCAAACTGGACCGTGTGGAATGGAAATCGTAATCGCAATCAGGTTAAATTGAATAAAGTTACTGAACAGCAATCAGAATTAGATTCTGCTATCACAGCCAATTCACTAATGGAGCAAATAGCACAATTATATGTCCAAATACTTTATTCCAACGAAGCTGTAAAAGTAGACAAAGAAACCCTTACAACAAGTAAGAAAAACGAGGAAAGAGGTATGATGATGCTGAAGGTTGGAAAGATGAGTAAAGCTGATCTTGCTCAGCTAACAGCACAAAGAGCGAAAGATGAATATGCCATTATCGAGTCTGAGAGTAATCTAAAGAACTATAAGCGACAATTAAAACAGATACTACAGATTACCAGCAGTGAAGACTTTGACATCACTATACCTGAGACAACAGACGATATGGCTTTAGAAACTATCCCCACGTTAAATGATGTCTACAATCAGGCTTTAAACAGACCAGAGATAAAAGGTGCTCAATTAGGAATACAAGGTAGCGATATTAGTATGAAAATAGCTAAAGCGCAAAAATTACCTACAATAAGCATGAATGCTGGTTTTAATACGAATACTACATCTATGAGCAGCAATGCTTGGGATAAACAAATAAAAAACAATTTCGCGTTCGGAGCTGGATTCACAGTTAGTGTTCCGCTATATGACAATAGGCAAGCAAAGACAATGGTGAACAAAGCTAGAATTCAACACGAGAATTATATGCTGGATCTGAAAGACAAGCAGACAATTCTATATTCTACAATTGAGAACTATTGGTTGCAAGCAAATAATAATCAAAGCCTGTTCAAGAGCGCAAAGGTAACAACACAAAGCTCTAAAGAAAGCTATGAACTCTTGAGTGAGCAGTTCAATCTTGGTTTAAAAAATATTATTGAACTAATGACAGGAAAAGATAACCTACTAAGAGCTCAACAAAATGAGTTACAAAGTAAATATCTTACAATATTGAACATAGACATGTTGAAATTTTATAAAAATGGAGATATCAAATAACTATATATTACATAATAACGAGAAAATAACATAACAACCCAAACAAATTTGTATGATACTAAATTGTATTTTAATAGAAAATGACAGTAGTACAGCCGCAAAGATGAGAAAGTACTTGGAAAATATACCATTTCTCAATCTTACTGATTGCTGCACCAATGCCATCGAGGCAATGAAGGTCATCAGAAATTCGCACATTGACATAGCTTTCATTAACATTAGATTACCTGAGATGAGCGGTGTAGAATTTGCGAAGATGCTTCCAGAAACATTAAAAGTGATATTCCTTGTTGACAACAAAGTGCATGCCATAGAAGGATATCAAGTAAATGCTGTAGATTGCCTTATGAACCCAGCCAACTTTGAAGATACATTGAAGGCTGCAGCTAAAGCAAAGACATTTTTCTCTACAACAGAAAAAACACCTGATTTAAAAAAGGACAGTTTTATCTTTATCAAGAGTGACTACAAAGTCATAAAAGTTAATCTATCTGATATTTTATATATTGAAGGTGTAAAGGACTATGTAAAATTCTATATTGACAATGGTAAACAGCCAATTATGTCACTCATGAATATGAAAGAGCTTGAGAAAGCTATCACTGGTCAAGATTTCATGAGGATTCACCGTTCATACATAGCTAACCTGTCGAAAATGGATATGATTGAACGTATGCATCTTGTATACGGAGAATTAAGTATTCCTATATCAGAATCTTACAAGGAGAATGTCCTTAAATATGTAGCTAAGCATAGCATTTAATATCACTTCCTATAAAAGAAGTATTTCTGAAGGTTTCTCAACGAATACATTAGCTCCGTGTTCGATGAGAAACTTTTTATCTCTAAATCCCCACAATACACTGATACACGGCATGCCGCAGTTCTTTGCAGTCATCACATCCACATCACTATCTCCTATATAGACTGCACCATCTTTTTCAACATTCAATTGCCTTAAAGCCTCGAAAACAGTATCAGGAGAAGGTTTCTTTCTAATATTATCACGCTCGCCTATTGCAACTGACACGTAATCACCAAAAAAGTGATTAACTAATTCTTGAGTTGCTGCATAAAACTTGTTGCTTACAACGGCAATATTACAACCATCATCTTTTAATGATTTCAGCATATTAATTATTCCGTTATAAGGTGAAGTATGATCTAGATTATGAATGAGATAATGATCACGAAAATCGGTATAAGTTTTTTGAAATAATTCATTACGATTTCCATCAGGAATTGCACGTTCCATCAATTTACGCACGCCATTACCAACAAACATTCTGACTTCATCAATGGTTCGTTCTGGCATATTATTTATACGAAGTGCATAATTACAACTTGCTGCTAGATCCGTTAAGGAATCAAGTAACGTTCCATCTAAATCAAAAATATAAGACTTATATTTCATAACATAAAAATAATACCTATCACAATAACATGAAGATTATGCAAAGTTAAGAAAAAAAAGTGACTGATGAGCACAAGATAAAAAAAATTGATGTATCTTTGCGCACGATTTCAACATATAATTATGAAAAAAGATTTTAAGAAAAAGTATCTTGTTCCGGCCTTAGCCTTCATTCTGGTTATATTAGGAGTAATTTACTACTACTTTTTTTCAAGTTTTTCCGTAAAGAAAGACGTTGAGTACGTATACATTGACAACGATGACAACATCGATTCTGTATACAGTAAGATTGAGCCAATCGCCTCAAGTCACGGGATGAGTGCTTTCAAAGCACTATCACGCCAGTTCAATTACAAAGACAAAATCAAAACTGGTAGATTTGCAATCAAACCTGGTGAAGGAACCTTAAAGATTTTCCGACACATGAAAAACGGATTGCAAACACCTGTTAGTCTAACAATTCCTAGCGTCAGGACTTTAGACAAACTGTCAGCTGAAATCTCAAAGAAGCTGATGATTGACAGCACACAACTTTACAAAAAACTTACAGACGAAGCTGTTTGCCAAAAGTACGGATATGATACGGCAACTATCGCCTGCATGTTTATTCCTAACACATACGACATATATTGGAATGTATCAATTGACAAATTCCTTGACCGTATGCAGAAAGAAAGTAAAAAATTCTGGAACTTTGAAAGAACCGAAAAAGCTAAACAGGAAAACCTTTCAGCTAATCAGGTTATAACACTTGCCAGCATCATTGATGAAGAAACTGCAAACAATGCAGAAAAGCCTATGATTGCCGGAATGTATTACAATCGCCTTATGTTCCGCGATGCAAAATATCCAGAAGGAATGCCGCTTCAAGCCGACCCTACAATTAAGTTTGCTTGGAAGAAATTCGACCTAAAACGAATATACAATAACTTACTATTTATAAAGAGTCCGTATAACACATACAAAAACCCTGGACTTCCTCCAGGTCCTATACGCATTCCATCAGTTGCAGGTATTGATGCCGTTTTAAACCGTGTACATCACAATTATCTTTATATGTGCGCTAAAGAAGACTTCAGCGGTACACACAACTTCGCAACAACCTACGAAGAGCATATGAAGAATGCTGCAAAATATTCAAAGGCACTGAATGAACGTGGGATTAAATAAAAAATACCGCACTCTTCACAGAGTGCGGTATCAATCTCAATAGGTATTAGCTCTTTTTAAGGTAAAAAGATTGTATTCAGGATAACATTTGCAAAGATAAATGATTTTTCATTTCTATGCAAATGTTTTTTTATGTTTATAAACATGTTTTTACCATAATAATTGTTCGATTTGTAATATATATTAGTAAATTATCAAATAACACGGATAAAAATATTATTTAATATTTGTGTAAATACCTATTATAAATCTTGACATACGTTATATAATGGAAATTTTATCACTAATCGCTTCGATTAATCAGATTTTTGCACTATCTTTGCAGTGATTAATTACATTAATAGATAAGAAACACACAACTTTGTTGATTATAGCATTTGATGTAGTTATTTTTGCAACACAAAAAAAATAACATGTATATACATTATGGCAATTAAAGAAGAAAATAACGAAGAGAAGAAAAGCATTAGCTTCGTAGAACAATTTGTTGAAGAAGATCTTGCAAATGGCAAGAATGGGGGAAAAATACAAACTCGTTTTCCACCAGAGCCTAACGGATACCTTCATATTGGACACGCAAAAGCTATATGCATGGACTTCGGAGTTGCTGAAACATACAATGGAATATGCAACCTTCGCTTTGATGATACCAATCCAAGCAAGGAGAACAATGAGTATGTAGAAAATATTCTTAACGACATCAAGTGGTTAGGTTTCAAATGGGGAAACATTTACTATGCTTCTGATTACTTTGAGAAGTTATGGGAATTTGCTATCTGGATGATAAAGAAAGGATATGCTTACGTAGACCAGCAGACAAGTGAAGAGATTGCATCACAAAAGGGTACTCCAACAACTCCTGGTACTCCTAGCCCATATCGTGATCGCCCTGTAGAAGAGAATCTTCAACTGTTTGAGGAAATGAATACTCCTGAAGCTGTAGAAGGAAGCATGGTTTTGCGTGCCAAACTAGACATGGCAAACCCAAACATGCATTTCCGTGACCCGATAATGTATAGAATCATACAGACACCACATCACCGCACAGGCACAAAGTGGCATTGCTACCCAATGTATGACTTCGCACATGGACAAAGTGATTATTTCGAGGGTGTGACACATTCTATTTGTACTTTGGAATTTGTTCCTCACCGTCCACTATACGATAAATTCGTCGACTTGTTAAAAGAATACGACGAAACTGGAATTAAGGGTGAAATGCAAGACAATCGCCCACGACAGATTGAATTCAATCGTCTTAATCTTACTTATACAGTAATGAGTAAGCGTAAGTTACATACACTTGTAGACGAGAATTTGGTTAATGGTTGGGATGATCCTCGTATGCCTACACTTTGTGGTATGCGTCGTCGTGGCTATAGCCCAGAAAGTATTAGAATGTTTATAAATTCTATTGGCTATACTAAGTTTGATGCCCTTAACGACATGGCATTGCTTGAGGCAAGTGTTCGCGAAGACTTAAATAAAAAAGCAATTCGTGTAAGCGCAGTATTAGATCCTGTGAAACTTGTTATCACAAACTATCCTGACAACAAAACTGAAGAAATGGATGCTATCAACAATCCAGAAGATGAAACAGCAGGAAGCCATAAGATTATATTCTCAAAGAATCTTTGGATAGAGCGTGCTGACTTCATGGAAGATGCTCCTAAAAAGTTCTTCAGAATGACACCTGGCAAAGAAGTACGCCTTAAAAATGCATACATCATTAAATGTACAGGATGCACAAAGGATGCTGAAGGCAATATTGTTGAGATACAAGCTGAATACGATCCAGAGAGTAAGAGCGGAATGGAAGGTGCTAATCGCAAGGTTAAGGGTACACTTCATTGGGTATCTATCGACCACTGCCAGAAAGCAGAAATTCGTGAATACGATCGACTTTTCAATATTGAAAATCCATCTGCAGACGAACGTGATTTCAGAGAATTGTTAAATCCAGATAGTCTTAAAATATATAACAACTGTTATGTTGAAGACTATGCAGCAACATTGCTAAATGGAGAATATCTGCAATTCCAGCGCACGGGATATTTCATTGCCGATCCAGACTCAACAAACGAACATCTTGTTTACAACAAGACTGTAGGATTAAAAGACACATGGGCTAAACAGAATAAATAATAGCCTGTGATTATATACTTAAAAAACTATTAATGAAGCATTTTGATAAATCAGAGTACTTTGAACAAGACGAATTTCTTAATACTTTAAAAAAGTATGAGGACGCTCGAAAAAATGGTAAGGACGTCTACTTCGACGAAGATATCCTTGCCAATATTTCAAACTACTATGAGACTCATGATAATTCACTTGCCGCTATAGATGCTATAGAATATGCTATAAAGCTATTCCCAGGTGATATATATCCATTGATATTCAGAGCAAGAATGGCTCTCTTGTTAGAAAATAATACTGATAAGGCAAAAGATTTTCTAAAATCAGTTGTCGACAAGCACGACATCGAGTATTATTACGCTATAGCTGAAGTAAAAATCGTTGAAAAAAATCCGGAGGGTGCATCTAAGTATCTTAGACGCAAGGCTGAGGAAGTTGAAGAAGATGAAATTGAAAGCTATATTATAGAAGTAGCTACTCTTTTTGCTGACTACAAAGAGTTTAAAATAGCAAAAAGATGGATTGGATATTCCAACAACCATGATGATCCTGATTATTGGCAGACCAAAGGGCTAATTGAACTGGGTATGGGCAATCTGAAGGAAAGTGAGCACATATATAACAGTCTTTTAGACAAAGACCCCTATTCTACCGAATATTGGAATAGACTAGCTGCAGCACAATTACTTAACAGTAATTACAGTGATTCTATCGCCAGCAGCGAATTCTCTATTGCCATCAATCCTGATGACACAGATGCGATATTAAACAAGATTAATGGACTCTTCGGACTATCAAACTACGAGGAATCCTTAAAACAGTCAAAGAGATATACAGAACTATGTCCCGAAGACTATTCTGGGTACTTACTTCAAGGTATGGCACTCACTAATCTTAATCGTTTTGAAGAAGCAATAGAGGTTTTTAGTACAGCGCTTCAAAAGTGTTCTGAAGACGATAATGCTAGAAGCGAAATATACGAAGAGTATACTAACGCTTTAGCATTGGCAGATAAATTTGATGAAGCTATTAAGCTTTCAGACGAATACTATCAGAATAATGGAAATATACAAGCTATACTCAACAAAGGTAACTTATATCTAGAGCATGGTGATGTAGACAAAGCGAAAGCTATATTTGACAAAGCATTACAAGAATCTGACAATAATGCAGAAACGTATTTAAGCATCTCTGCATCGCTTATGGACAACGGATATGTTGAAATGGCATATAAGATTCTTCGTTGCATGCTTGATCACGAGGAAGCTCAATCAGACAAGATATATGTGTTCCTAGCTGCTTGCTGCAAGATTTTGGGATATAACGACGAATTTAAAGAAGCCGTTAAAAATGCCGTAAAGAAAACTCCAAACGAAGCAAAGAATTTATTGAAGGAATATTTCCCTGAAAATATGGATCCCCAAGACTATTACAAGTATCTAACTAACACCAAAAAGGATTAATAATGAATTGGCTATCAACACTATTGGGTAATTTAAATTATGGTACTATTTTCCTTCTTATGCTATTGGAAAGTACCGTAATTCCTGTTCCGTCAGAATTTGTTGTATCTCCGGCTGCATATCATGCCGCTGGAGGCAATTTAAATGTGTTCCTGGTAATACTGTTCGCTACACTGGGAGCAGACTGTGGAGCCACGATAAACTACCTTGCCGGATACTATTTGGGCAGACCCATTATATACCGTTTCGCAAATAGCAAATGGGGCAAAATGTGCCTTTTAAATCAACGTAAGGTTGAGAAGAGTGAGAAGTTTTTCTATCAACATGGAATGGTTGCCACTATAACAGGAAGACTCATACCAGGAATCAGACATCTTATATCTATTCCAGCGGGTCTATCTAAAATGAAATACTGGCAATTTCTTCTCTACACAACTATAGGTGCAGGTCTATGGAACTGCATTCTAGCAGGCCTAGGATGGTATCTACATGCTATCGTACCAGAAGATAAGCTTACCGACAAAATTATGGAATATGGAGAGTATATAAAGGTTATTATAATGGCACTCGTTGCTATCGCCTTTATTTATTTCATGGTGAAATGGTATATCAACAGAAGAAAAAAATTAGGACTTGACTAAATTGTCAGGTCCTTCTTTTTACATATATTCAATAACAACCGTATTGACTTATTTACTATAAGAGACAAAAAAGAGACAACCGTTAAGATTGTCTCTTTTTTATTTTTGTCGGGGCGACAGGATTCGAACCTGCGGCCGCCTGGTCCCAAACCAGGAGCGCTACCGGGCTGCGCTACACCCCGCTACATGAATCATAAGAATTTAAAGTCGGGGCGACAGGATTCGAACCTGCGGCCGCCTGGTCCCAAACCAGGAGCGCTACCGGGCTGCGCTACACCCCGCTTTGCATCTTATTTCTCAATTGCGAGTGCAAAGGTATCACTTTTATCCGAAAGCACCAAATAATTCAACGTTTTTTTTCTAACTTTTTATATATACCCTACCCTCAAATGGCAACAGCCCACACCATACATTAGTAGTATTTATAGCATTCATTCATAAAATAAATATTCTCCACATAGAAATGAAAACTTTATATCGTAGAAACGCAAACGTTTGATCATAGAAACAGAAACTTTATGTCGTAGAAATGGAAACTTTATGTCGTAGAAATGGAAACTTTATGTCGTAGAAACGCATACGTTTGATCGTAGAAACGGAAAGTTTATATCGTAGAAATGAAATTTTATAGCTCTAAAACGCTTATCATCCAACAAAGACATGATTTAATTATAACATATGATTAAATCATAGCAATATGACTAAGCATCTATAGCGTTATGATTACTTGATATTTACGAAATCGCCCCACTTATAGTTTACAAAATAAATAGTGTAGAAGTGTCTAACAACTGTGTATCAGACTATTAAAGCGTTTTTTAGCCTATCTAAAGTGTCAGCCAAGAGACAGCATTTTGTGCATTATATCGATGAAACGCATGAAATGATATAATTCAGAGGCGAATTTTGACAGTGAAAATACACGTATTTTTCATAAAAAATAATGATTTTGAAAGAAAAGCTGATTTTGTTATTTAAAAAAATGATGACATGAAACGCGACACTTAATTTTTGGAAATAGCATATCTAAGTCACTGATAACCACTGTATCGTCATTTCGACACTAGTATTTTTCAAAAACCACTTGTGCGCGCATGCGCGCATACATTATATATAGGGGATTTTTATAATACGCGTTGTTAGCTGTAAAAATGATTATCTAGCTTGCACATAGTTCATCGCAGTCAAACCCTCTTACAACGAGTACTGTGCTATATTATAAAGCCATAATATAAATATGCCACGTAGCTAAACAATGGACTTTACAAGAAAGCTAAACGAAATCCATTAAGTGACCTTAAACTAAAAGAGGCTACAGAAAGTTCTGTAGCCTCTTAATATATTTGATATAAACAAATTACTTAATAATACCTTGCTCAACGAATACCTTCTTAAGAGCAATAACACCACGCTCAACTTGTTCCTTAGTATGATTTGCCATCAAAGCAAAACGAACAAGTGTATCTTGTGGAGCACAAGCTGGAGGAATAACAGGATTAATAAATACCCCTGCATCAAAAGCCAACTTAGTTACAATAAATGTCTTCTCTATATCACGTACATAAAGAGGAATGATAGGACTCTCAGTCTCACCAATTTCAAATCCCTCTTCACGGAAACGTGCCAAAGCATACTTAGTAACATCCCAAAGGTGCTCAATACGTTCTGGTTCCTGCTGCAAAATATGAAGCGCTTCCATTGCTGCAGCTGTTGCAGCTGGAGTATTTGATGCACTGAAGATATATGTGCGGCATGTATGGCGAAGATAGTTGATTGTATCCTCATCAGAAGCGATAAAGCCACCGATAGAAGCCAAGCTCTTTGAGAAAGTACCCATAATGAGGTCGATCTCATCTGTAAGACCAAAATAGTCACAAACACCACGACCACTCTCTCCGAATACACCCAAACCATGAGCTTCATCAACCATGACAGAGCAATTATACTTATGCTTTAGTTCTACAATCTCAGGCAATTTAGCAAGGTCACCTTCCATAGAGAATACACCATCAACAACGATAAGTTTAATAGCGTCTTCAGGCAAAGCTTTCAACACACGCTCAAGATCTTCCATATCGTTATGCTTGTAGTGTAGTTGACGAGCAAAAGACAAACGTCTTCCATCAACAATACTAGCATGATCGCGATCATCACAAATTATATAATCACCTTTTCCGACAACTTGCGCTAAAACACCTTGGTTAACAGAGAAACCTGTTGAGAAACAAAGAGTATCATCTTTGTGAATAAATTCTGCAAGTTCTTTTTCTAATTGAACGTGTAAATCAAGTGTTCCATTAAGGAAACGGCTACCAGCACATCCAGAACCGTATTTATCAAGAGCAGCCTTCGCTGCGTCAATAACTCTTTGATCACCAGTCAATCCTGTGTAGGCATTAGAACCAAACATAAGAACATTATGACCAGCCATTTCAACTTCTGTACCCTGCTTGCTTGTTATAGCGCGAAAATAAGGATACACGCCTGCCTCCATGAATTTTTGAGGCTCACGATAATTTTTGTATCTTTCTTGTAACTGTCCCATTTTAATAAATGTAGTAAACTACTTTATATTCATTTTAGGCTGCAAAGATACAAAAAAGAACTAATAATTCTCCATTTTTTATAAGAAATATGATTAATGGTGAAAATATTCAAAGGCAAAACACATTTATAATACAATTTTATTAATTTTGCAGCAGATAATAAACTCATGGAAAAAAAGAAGATAATTTTTATAATGAATCCAATATCCGGCACTGTTAGCAAAGCCGGTATACCAAACTTGATTGATAAATATATCGATCATGATATATTCGATTATGAAATCGTAAATACGGAATATGCAGGACATGCCGCAATCATAGCATCTAAAGCCAAAGAAGACAATATTGACATCGCTGTAGCTGTAGGTGGTGACGGAACTGTGAACGAAGTAGCTAGAGCGATTATTGATTCTAATACCGCTCTTGGAATAATTCCATGTGGATCAGGAAACGGACTGGCACGTCATTTGATGTTGCCGATGAATATACCAAAGGCTATACAAACGATTAATTTGTGCGAAATACATCAACTTGATTACGGAATAATAAATGACATTCCTTTTTTCTGTACATGTGGAATGGGATTCGATGCTTTTGTAAGCCATAAATTTGCAGAAGCTGGTAAAAGAGGCCCTATAACGTATATAGAAAACGTATTGAAGGAAGGGCTAAAATACAAGCCGGAAACTTATGAAATTCAAGATGATAAAGGCGTCACACGTCTAAAAGCATTCTTGATTTCATGCGCTAACGCATCACAATATGGCAACAATGCTTATATCGCTCCGCAGGCATCAATGAGTGATGGATTAATGGACATAATTGTCATGGAACCATTTGATGTTATTGAGGCTCCGCAAATAAGCATTGACATGTTTAACAAGACTTTGGATAAAAATTCAAAGATAAAAACATTTAAGTGTAAACACCTACGAATACATCGCAAAGAACCTGGATATATTCACTATGACGGAGACCCTGTGATGACAGGACCAGATATAGAAATCACATTAAAAGAAAAAGGAATTAGAGTGATCGTGAACCCTTATGCTAATAAGAAATTACGTAAACCAAATGCTGTACAAAATGCTGCTGCTGAATTGTTTAATGATATAAACAGTTTTAGAAGAGACATCACCAGACAGAGAAGACATATTCTGGCAATAAACAAAGTCATTCAACGCAGATTAAATTTATAAATAAAAATCAGAAACTAAGTTTTCATACCATTCAGAACGTTCATTATGATTAATCATTGTGAACGTTTTTTCGTCTATACTATCACACTGTTTAAGTTTAAATTCAAGCAAATAACGCTTAACATGTTTGCGCTCTACTGTCTTTATTCCGTAAACACGAGAAAGAAAAAAGCCACATAAATAAGCTTCATGAACAAATCGGTCCTTATAATCAGAAGGAATTATGGCTGAAAAACAACCATCAGCAGCAAGCAATCTTTTAGCTGAATGAAACAAATCAGAATAAGACAACATATCTGTATGTCGGGCCATATTGATAATTTGATTAGGATTTTTCAAAGAATCAATAAAAAAAGGAGGATTTGTTACGATGGCATCAAAAAGTTTATCCTCATATAAATTCTGAACAGAAGTATGCTCAACCTCTATCCTATCAGCAAATTTGCTATTTGAAAAATTTACACGGGCCTGTTTGAAGGCACTCTCTGATATATCTATTGCCAACAACTCTGCATCAGGATAGCGCTGAGCCATCATCAAAGCGATCAATCCTGTACCCGTTCCCACATCAAGGATGCGACTGCCTCCTTTAGCCCAAGCTCCAAGCATGACCCCATCAGAGCCTACCTTCATGCCCTCAAAGTCCTGACAGACATCAAATTGTCTGAATTTAAAGATGCAACTACTCATAACCGATAATTAAAATAACGCACATCAACTACTTTTATTTTATCCATTTTACTGATTTACACATTATTAAGTTCATTTTATCACACGCTTATGCGGAATTTCTAATTAAAATATGTATCTTTGCAGACCAAAAAGTTATCAATTATAAAAATGAATAACAAATATACATCAATACAAATGATTGCCGACTACGAAGGCGATATCAATAAATTACTTGATATAAATATCACCGGCGACATTCCTATTCTTGCTACACGTAACCTAGTATTATTTCCAGGTATACTTATGCCAGTTCTAGTGGGTAGGGAACCTAGCGTAAAACTCATAAAAAAACTACAGAAGAATCCTGATACAATATTCGGAATATTCAGCCAGAAAGATGAGAACGTAGAATATCCTGTATACAACGATTTATATAATACAGGAGTCTATGCAAAGATAGTAAAAGTTGTTGAGATGCCTGGTGCTGAAAAAAATGTAACAGCCATCATTCAAGGACTAGGAAGATGTGAACTTGAAGAATTAGTAAAAACAAAGCCATATTATGTTGGCAAAGTTGCACCTTTAGCTGAAGATATTGAATATTCAAAAGATGCTGGTTTTAAGGCATTATACGAAACCGTTCTTGACACTGCAAAAAACTACATCAGACTTAACGAAGATATGCCTGATGAAGCTCAGTTCGCACTTGACAATATACATAACGAAGTATTAACGATAAACTATGTTTGTTCTAACTTACCTTTTGAAGTAGAAGAAAAAATTAGACTAATAAAGGCAAAGAACATTCAAAAGCGTGCTTTGGATCTGTTGAAGCTATTAGACCGTGAGATCCAGCTTATGAAGATTAAGCAGGATATCTTTCAAAAGACACGAACTGATATTGAAGATCAACAGAAAGAATATTTTCTGCAACAACAGATAAAGAATATCAAGCAAGAACTTGGACATGGTGATAATTCTCCAGAAACTCATGAGCTATTAATATTAGCTAAGAACAAGAAATGGAGCCCTGAAGCTTCAAGAGCCTTTTATAAGGAACTTGACAAGTTGGAAATGTGCAACCCACAAAGCCCCGAATATAGCGTTCTTACCAACTACTTGCAAAACTTGGTAAGTCTACCTTGGGGCTTATATACTAAAGATGACTTAAATATAAATCGTGCCCAAAGGGTTTTGGATCATGATCACTATGGTATGGAAAAAGTAAAGGAAAGAATCCTTGAATACATTTCTGTACTAAAGTTACGTGGCAATCTTAAATCACCTATTATATGTCTTTATGGCCCTCCTGGAGTTGGTAAAACTTCTCTTGGAAAGAGCATTGCAGAATCATTGCATCGCAAGTATGTGAGAGTATCTCTAGGTGGTGTTCACGACGAGTCTGAGATTCGTGGTCATCGTCGCACATATATTGGTGCTATGCCTGGACGAATTATAAAGAGTATACAAAAGGCAGGCTCAAGCAATCCTGTATTCATTCTCGATGAGATAGACAAGGTTACTCAAACTACAGTAAATGGTGACCCTTCATCAGCTCTTCTTGAAGTATTAGACCCTGAACAAAATAATGCTTTCCACGATAATTATCTTGATGTGGACTACGACTTGTCAAAGGTTATGTTCATTGCCACAGCAAATGATCTCAATACAATACCACGCCCTCTACTAGATCGTATGGAAATAATTGAGGTTACTGGATATATTACTGAAGAGAAGATTGAAATTGCAAAACGTCATCTTCTTCCTAAAGAACTTGAGAATACAGGTCTTGATTCAGCAATACCAAAGATTAAATTCAATAAAGCTGCTTTTGAAAAAATTATAGAACACTACACACGTGAAAGTGGTGTTAGACAATTAGAGAAGCAAATAAATAAGGCTTTACGTAAAATTGCATACGAAAAGGCTGTCAACGGCTATATAAAGGAAAACAATATTACTCCAAATGAAATTGAAAATCTATTGGGTAAAGCACCTTTCTACCGTGATATTTATCAAGGCAATGACTATGCTGGAGTTGTAACAGGCTTAGCATGGACAAGTGTTGGTGGCGAAATATTGTTTATTGAAACATCACTTAATCAGGGTAAAGGTGGCAAACTCACCCTTACAGGTAATTTGGGTGATGTAATGAAAGAATCAGCGATGATTGCTTTGCAATACGTAAAAGCTCACATTGATAATTTGAATGTTGACTATCGTATTTTTGATAACTGGAATATACATATTCATGTACCAGAAGGTGCAACTCCTAAAGATGGTCCATCTGCTGGTATTACAATCGCAACATCAATCGCATCTGCTATTACACAACGTAAGGTACGTAAGAACACTGCCATGACAGGTGAAATCACTCTTAGAGGTAAGGTTCTTCCTGTAGGTGGTATCAAGGAAAAGATACTTGCAGCAAAACGAGCAGGAATAACAGACATTATGATGTGTAAGGAAAACCAAAAGGATATTGAGGAAATACCAGAGAAATATCGTGTTGGTGTTCAATTCCATTACGTTGAGAATGTTCAGCAAGTATGGGATTTCGCCCTTACGGATGAGAAAGTAGACAATGCAGTAGAATTTACTATCCCAGAAGAAAAAGACAAATGACATTTGAAGTTCAACATACAGATAACGCAAGCGACGCACGCACAGGAGTAATAACCACCGATCACGGACAAATAAAGACACCTATCTTTATGCCCGTAGGTACAGCTGGTACCGTAAAGGGAGTACACTTCAGTGAATTGCGTAATCAGGTGAATGCACAAATTATTCTAGGAAATACATATCATCTGTATTTACGTCCAGGATTAGAAACACTCCGTGCAGCAGGTGGCTTGCATGGCTTCAATGGATGGGAACGTCCTATCCTTACAGACAGTGGTGGATTTCAAGTCTTTTCACTCACAGGAATTCGTAAACTGACCGAGGAAGGTTGCACTTTCCAGTCACATATTGATGGAAGCAAACACATTTTCACTCCAGAGAATGTTATGGACACCGAGAGAGTTATTGGTGCTGACATCATGATGGCACTAGACGAGTGTCCTCCTGGAAAAAGCGACTATGCCTATGCCAAGAAGAGTCTTGCAATGACTCAAAGATGGCTAGACAGATGCTTTAAAAGATTTAACGAGACAGAACCTCTATACGGATATAATCAGAGCCTATTCCCTATTGTTCAGGGATGCACATATAAAGATTTGCGTAGAGATGCTGCTAAATTCATAGCAGATAAGGGTGCAGACGGTAATGCTATTGGTGGTCTGGCTGTAGGAGAACCTACTGATGTTATGTATGAGATGATAGAAGTTGTTAACGAGATTCTTCCAAAAGACAAACCTCGCTATCTCATGGGAGTTGGCACACCTCAAAACATTCTTGAAGGAATAGAGCGTGGTGTTGACATGTTTGATTGCGTCATGCCAACCCGTAATGGTCGCAATGCATTATTGTTTACTTATAATGGAACAATGAACATGCGCAACAAAAAATGGGAAAATGACTTTAGCCCTATAGATGAAGACGGATGCGAAGTTGACAAAGTATATACTAAGGCATATCTTCACCATTTGTTTAAGGCAAAAGAACTTCTTGCGATGCAAATAGGAAGTATACACAATCTTGCTTTCTACATACGACTAGTTACAGATGCAAGAAATCACATTGAGAAAGGTGACTTCGTTGCATGGAAAAACTCTATTATAGATCAATTAGGTCAACGTTTATAAATAATTATGACGGAATTCAGAAAACTTAAAAAACATCGTAAACTATATAGTTGTCTGCGTTGGCTCAGCAAGCATCCTGCATGGCTGCACAAACTAGCAAGATGGTTTCACAGTCACACTGAGTGGTTGCGTAAAATCTTAAGATTTGTATGTCATAAGATGCGTTGGATGAAGTATCTGAATCCACTACGCTATATCAAGAGAATAGACCAATATATTATCAAGAAATTTATTGGTACTTACATCTATTCCATAGCTTTGATTATCAGTATATCTATAGTATTTGATGTCAATGAGAACTTGGCGAAATTCAGTCAATATCATGCGCCCTTAAAAGCGATTGTATTCGACTACTATTTGAATTTCATTCCATACTTCGCCAACTTATTCAGTCCACTATTTGTATTTATTGCTGTCATTTTCTTCACGTCAAAACTAGCAGGAAACAGTGAAATCATATCAATGCTTGCAACCGGTATCTCGTTTAAACGACTGATGCGCCCATATATGTTTTCATGTATTTTACTTTCCTCGCTATCATTTTATTTAAGCGGTTACGTTATTCCACACAGTAATGTAATAAGGCAGAACTTTGAGTCAATGTATAAGAACAAAAAGAAGAATACTGCCGCTGATAATGTGATGCTTCAAGTACAGAGAGGTACTATTGCATATATCCAGCACTATGACAACAATGCCAAAAAGGGTTACGGATTCTCTTTAGACAAATTCAACAACAAGAAGCTTGTCAGCCACATGACAGCTATGGAAATCCAATACGATACAGTGAGTGACTCTAAATACCACTGGTCGGCAAGCAATTACAAGATACGCCGATTCAATGGATATAAAGAAGAAATACAGACTGGAGCTAAAAAGGACACATTGATACAAATGGAACCTAATGACCTTGTTTATTCAAAGGGGCAGCAAGAAACATTCACTAACCCTGAACTTAAAGACTATATTTCAAAACAAATTGATCGTGGTTCCAGCAATGTAGTGCAGTATCAGGTTGAATATCACAAAAGAATAGCTGCTAGTTTTGCGTCATTCATACTTACAATAATTGGCGTTTCATTATCTGCAAAGAAACGTAAAGGTGGTATGGGTATGTATCTAGGAATTGGTATGGCACTCAGCTTTATATATATAATGTTGCAGACGGTATCATCAACATTTGCAATAAATGCCAACCTACCACCAATGATTGCAGCTTGGATACCGAATATAATATTTGCCGGTGTAGCTTATTTCTGCTACAGACAGGCACCAAATTAATAATAAGAAATTTATGTATTTCGACGAGTTAAATTTAAATGAAAACGTCCTTGACGCTCTATATGATATGCATTTTGATAAATGCACACCGGTTCAGGAGAAATGTATTCCTGAAATATTAAAGGGCAAAGACGTATTAGGGGTAGCACAAACAGGAACAGGAAAAACGGCAGCATATCTACTGCCTGTATTAAGTAAACTAGATGACGGCGGTTATCCCGATAAGGCTATAAATTGTCTTATTATGAGTCCAACACGAGAACTGGCACAACAGATAGACCAGGCTATGCAAGGATTTGGATATTATCTTAATGGTGTAAGCAGTGTTGCCGTTTATGGTGGCAATGATGGAAACCGTTATGATCAAGAGATAAAGAGTTTGCAACTTGGAGCTGATGTTGTTATAGCAACTCCAGGAAGATTGATTTCTCACATCAGCCTTGGAAATGTAGACTTGAGTAAAGTTTCATTCTTTATTCTTGACGAAGCTGATAGAATGCTAGATATGGGTTTTTCTGATGACATCATAAAAATAGCAAAAAAGCTACCAAAGACTTGCCAAACAATAATGTTTTCAGCCACAATGCCTAACAAAATTGAAGGTTTGGCTAAGACATTGCTCAAGGATCCAGTAGAACTGAAACTTGCGGTAAGCAAACCTGCTGAGAAAATTAAGCAGTCTGCCTACGTTTGCTATGAGACTCAGAAAATGGGTGTCATTAAGGATATATTCAAGAATGGAGACCTTCAGCGTGTTATTATCTTCTGCGGAAGCAAGATAAAGGTTAAACAGGTTGCAGGAGCTCTTCAACGTAAACACATCAATTGCGGTGAGATGCATTCAGACTTGGATCAGGCTACTCGTGACGATGTAATGTTCAAATTCAAAAGTGGACAGCTAGATGTTCTTGTCGCTACAGATATCGTAGCACGTGGTATTGACATTGACGACATTGCAATGGTCATTAACTATGATGTGCCACACGATGCAGAAGACTATGTTCACAGAATTGGACGTACAGCGAGAGCCGCACGTACAGGTACTGCTATAACATTTGTATCTGAAGATGACATTTATTATTTCCAACAGATAGAAAAATTCCTAGATAAAGACGTTGAAAAGATGCCTTTACCTGTAGGATTGGGAGAATCTCCAGAATATAAATCTGAGGGTAAGCCTAAGAGTGGAGCTTCAGCCAAAAATCGCAGAAGAAACGATAGAGATCAATCTGCACATAAGGACAAAAAACAACAAAATAGAAGACAGAGAAACAATAGTGCAAACTATACTAATGCAGACTCTGAAGGTGCACCAAAAAGCAATTATCCTAAGAAGCGCAGCTACCCAGCTGATGATAAGCGCGAATACAAGCCACGCAATAACAATAGAGGCGAATACAAAAAGAATGACCAGCAATCTTCTGAAAAGGGATATGAACCACGCAAAAAGTACGATGATACCAAACCATCTCAGTATAATAAGAGACGTGGAAATGTAGAGGGTAACTACAAGAAGAGAAACAACCCACAGAACCCAAATAATAAGCCAAAGCGTAATACCGCAGAAACGCATACGCCAAAGCCTATTAAGAAAGAAAATGGCATTAAGAAATTCTTTAAGAAAATTTTTAGCATCAAATAAGTATAAGGGGCTGTGTCAAAATGAACTGAACCCCGAAAGTTAGACACAATAACTTTCGGGGTTTTGCATGGAACAAAAAAGAAGGAAACATACCTATTCGGATCGTTTA
>RCMY010000667.1_pt1 | contig 38222 bp, 26 predicted proteins | sample 2041341 | NCBI WGS metagenome assembly RCMY01 (sample SAMN09708234, study PRJNA481090) | Marine sediment metagenome, whole genome shotgun sequencing project. | reverse complement strand
ACAACCGTGATAGACTGTCCGGACATCAGATTGAGATTGTTGCTCAGTCCGATATTGGCTGATTGCGGGCCACTGACATTATCAGCGACTAGCACGCTCAGGTCCTGCACAACCATGTCGAATCCGCCAATTCCTGTCGACACGGCGGTGATGGTGAGATCTCCGCCCGAAAGGATCTGGCTGAATTCTTCGTTGCTGAGATAGAAGACTCCCAACGGGTCATTGGCACCGCCAAGCACCAACTGTGTCGTGCCATTGGTGGATATCTGGATGTCGCTGGTCAAATCAGTCCGACCAAGGCTGCCCAGCGTTCCGATATTCATATCGGCGCTGACCGTCCGAATAGTGTTGCCTATTGTTTCCGCCTGAACGTTGATCAGGCCGCCCGCCGTGATCTGCAGATCATTTGCCGCATTCACCAGGCTGTTGATCAGAACATCGTCGACGGCCCTGATGGTGATATCGCCGCCGGTGGTAACCGTGGTTTGCGGAGAATTGAGGCTGATCGGCGCAGAATCCGTGATAACTACGACATCATTGAGGATGGCAGAACCGCCGGCGGCGATTACGATATCTCCCGTCGCCTGTGCGCCCTGGACCACCAGGTTCCCAGTGGAAGACAGGCCGATATCGCCATTGGTGGTTTCAGCCTCAACGGTCATATCCTGCTGCGAAACAAGCGAAACTGCTTCGCCCGATGCGACAATGAGATTGGTGACATCGACATTGTTGGTCACATTGACCAACCCGTTGTCCGCGGTCAGGAAAATATCGTTTCCGGAAACATTGTTCAGATCAATGCCGTTATCTGCGCGGATATTGACGGAACCCTGTCCGGTCTTGGCTGCCGAAACTGTATCTGCTGTCAAGAGTCCACCTTGCAGTCTCACGCTGACATTGGTTCCACTTGTGATGGAATCTGCTGTCAGATCGCTATTGCTGTTCATCCGGATCGTGACATTGGCGCCGCCACTGATCGTATCAACACTGGCATCGCGATTGGCATCGATTCTGATCGCGCCATCGGCAGCCACGATACCACCGGTCAGCAGTCCGAAATTGCCGTCGATGACGACATTGCCGGAGGCGTTAATCTCGCTGAAATCGATCGCACCATTGCTGGCAATATCAATGCCATCGCCGCTTGCCGTGTCGAAACTAATGGTGGTGCCATCGATCGTGATATCGCCGCCGGTGGCGCGGGTGAAATCGATCGCGCCGCCGGTCAGGCCGATGGAAGAAGACCCGGTAACAGTGTCGAGCGCCATGCCGCCCGAACCGGAATCCAGCAGCACCGAACCGCCGGTTGCATCGGTGATGATGATACCATTGCCGCTGATGAACAGGGCTTCGTCGCTGGTCGCATCATCCAGTTCAACCAGACCGCCGGCGTCCATCGTAAGCGACTGGGCTGCTGTCGCCGAACCGCCAGTTATACCACCGCCTGCGGTCAGGTTGATATCCCGGCCACCTGCGGTTGCGAAGCCGATCGCTCCGCCGGCGTCAATCGTCAGCGCATTATTCGCGCCGGATACGAATGTGTCGCCAGCCGTAGCATCGGTCAACTGGACATCGCCGGTTGCGGAAATATCGATGGTCGATGCTGCGTCAATGTCGCCGCCCGACAGGTCGCCGCCTGCGACAAGGCCCACAATATCACCGCCGGAGATGCTGGTGAAACCGAAATCGCCAGCAGCACTTCCATCGACATCACCAGTGGCCACGATTACGCCGCCGGCGAAATCACCGCCCGAAGTAGCGACGACCAGATCGCCGCCGGAGGTCAGATTACCGCCGTCGATTCCGCCGCCTGCGTTAAGGTTGATATCGTCGCTGCTTGCAGCGCTGCCGAAGTTGATATTGCCTCCGGCATCGACCGTGAACGTGCCGCCCCGGGCATCGAGATTGCCAAATCCGATATTGCCCGTCGCGTCAAGGTCAATGCCACCACCCACGGTTACAATGCCATTGCCATCGAGCTCGCCTGCTGTCGCATTGAGGGTCAGATTGCCTCCGATAGTGCCGTTGTTCAAGATCGCCGAAGCGCCGGTGATGCTGGTGTTTCCGTTGCTGATCGCATTGGCCAGGGTTGGCGTTCCGGTTGCAGTAACGGTGATATTATTGTTTGCATTGAGCGCGCCTGTGGCTGTCACATCGCTTGCGCCAGTCAACTGTATGTTCGAACCAGCGAGAGTTTCAGCGGCAAAGAGGATTGAACCTGTCTGACCCGCGTTGGCGGTGTCGAACGATAACGCAAACAGGTCAATTCCCGTCCCGCTGACCGTTGCAGAACCCAGCGTAATAGCGCCGTCTGCCTGCACGGTAAAATCGTCGCCTGCTGCTACCGTAGCCAGCGCAACATTGCCAAGCGCCCGGATAGCCACATCCTCACCCGCGCTGAGCGCACCAGTTGTGGAGATAATGCCTCCAGCCAACAAACCGATCGAGGCAGCGGTAGGTGTACCCGCCCCCGTGGCGGCTGAACCGAGCATGATATCCTGCCCCGCTGAAACCAATATATCGCCGCTGTTGGTCGCAAGGCTTCCTGCGGTAATGTTGCCCGTTGCTCCACCCGCGAATAAATTGATCGCTGCCCCCAAGCCCGAAGCTGTTACGTCGCCTGCAGTTACATTCCCTGCAGTTGCGTTTAAATTTACTCCAGCATCAAGTGATATCGCATTGCCCAGGGAAACATTTTGCGCGGCAAGATTGAGCGCGTCGCCGGATGTCAGATTGTTCAGGTCAATATTGGCCGCGTTGCTAATGGCGATTCCACCACTGGCGACCCAGTCGCCAGTGCCCGTCACATCATCATTGCCCGCAGTCACCGAAATATCGCTGGTCGACGCCAGCGAATTCGCAGTTACGAATGAGCCACTGCCAATCGTAATATCGTCGCCGTCAGCATTGTCGACAAAGACATCGCTTCCGGAAATACCGATTGATCCGCCTTGAGCATCTCCGACAAGTACAGAGCCACCCTGAATATCGATCGTGCCGCCGGACACGCCGCCGATATCGACGAAGGATGTGCCGAAAACAGAAACATCGCCGCCATCAGCGCTTCCGATGGTCACATCATCGCCATCGACCGTTACCGAACCGCCGGAAATCGTGTCGACATCGATGGAGCTTGCAAATATTCCGACATCTCCGCCACTGGCAAATCCGCCGAACACGCTGCTAGCGTTCATGAACAGGCTGCCACCTGCATCAACGTCGCCAAAATCGACACCGCCACCTGCAACAAGGTCGATATCTCCCCCGCCCGCAATGCTGCCCAGACTGATATTGGAGGCATCAATGTTGATGTTATTTGCTGTGAATGAACTATCGATATTGACATCGCCGCCAGCGATCAAATTGATGTCCGATCCCGGTACCGTGATCGAGCCGAAAACGAAATCGCCGCCCGCGTCGTAGTTGATATCTCCGACACCAACCGTCAGATTATCCACGATCATGCTACCCGGAACCGAATAGAATCCTGGTCCTGCGCCGATATCGGCAACAGTGGTCAGTTCGCCTCCGGTATCGATGGATGCTGCGATGATATCAGCGCTGACTGTGATGCCGATATCGTTTGCGCTCAAGAGGAAGCCGCTGCCGAGCAGACTGCCGTTGACGGCGCTGACTTGAAGAATGTCGCTGCTGACATTCGCTTGTCGAAGGTCAACGTCACCTTCCGTGCTCTCGACGAGAAACTCGCTTGCAGCATTTAAGGTGGTCGCGACGCCATCCGTTCCCATGATAATATCACTTCGGGTTGTGATGCGGATGATGTCGGCGGTGACCGTGCCACTTTCGACGACCGCTTGAATGATATCATTGTTGCTTGCCTGTCCAATCAGTGATTGTCGGCGGTGATGGTTCCGAAACAGGCATTGCCCTGCAAACATTGTGCACTCAGCAGGCCATTGTCATCGGTCTGGCCAATGGCTGCAATCACGGCATTGGACGGCGCGTCATTTATATCTGCCGACAGCGAGCCGGCAGTGATAGTACCGCCGAGGCCGTCAATCGCGTTGGCGCTCATCACCACCGCGAAATTATTGGCGTTGATATCACCGGCGGCCACGATCGACGCGATCGGGGTCAGTGTCGCGGTGCTGAGCGGGGTGAGGGCTCCTGCCTGCAGCAACAGATTGTTGGCATTGGCAAAGGGATTGGCAGCGCTGGGCGTGGTTGCGGGATTGTTGGCCGCTACTACGCTAGCGCCGGTCTGTATAATGATGTCATCACCGGTCTGGACGATGAGGCCATTGTCCGAAACGGTATTGCTGCCGGTGGCGAACAGTGCACTGCCGCCAGCATTTATCGTGATATACCCAGTGGATGTTACGTCGCCATCTATGGTGGCATCATAGTTTGGATCAAAGCTCGGAGACGGCGAGGGGCTCGGGCTCGGAGATCCCATAGGATCGTGCCCGGCCTGGATACGCATGATTGGCCCGGTCACGAAGGTTCCTGCGCTCAGCGTTACGGTCGTCACTGTTCCGGTTACCGCAGCGTTGGTAACATTGGCATCCCACATCGCCGAAATATCGACCAGTCCGACTCCGGCAATATCGGCAACCGTCGCATTTTGTCCGGTGCGAACCGTGGCCGTGCCAGCAGCATTGATCCGCGAGCCGGCGGTGCTGATGAAATCGGCTTGCGCTGTCGCAGCGAAGGTGCCCGACACGTCGATGGAATTTACCGGAGTCACATTATTGCTATGGTCGATCAGGATGTTCTGTCCACTGACCAGTGTGGCATTGCCGCCCACCGTCATCTGGCCGTCGCCGTCAAGACTATATTCGATATTGCCGGCGGTATTGACGGTCAGGTCGCCGACTATAGACATCGCTCCGCTGTTGCCGGTGACAAAAAATCCGCCGAGGGGAGCAGCAGCCGAACCGGTTGCCGAACCGACGCCGGTATCGAATGCATCGACTGTAAGGCTGTCCAGGCTGATCAGCCCGGCCGGGTCGGTCGACGTGTCGGTAATTTCGATCCGGCCGCCGGCGCCGGCCAACGCCACGAGACCGCTTCCGCTGGTGCCGTTTGCCGTTGCAACGACATTGCCAAGCGCAATGATACCCGGACTGCCTTCCTGGACTTCTATCGTCGCGGTTCCGCCGGTTCCGGTACCGCCGTTTCCGGTTGTTCCATTATACAATCCAGAACCATATCCGTAAGATCCTCCGCTACCGCCATTTCCGAAATTGACATCCTGTCCGGTAATCGTGCCGCCTTGCGCCAGAAACACGGCTGTTCCGCCAGTGCCAAATCCGCCGTCTCCGCCATCTCCCGGTGTGTTCGCATAAGAATATCCGCCATCGCCGCCGTTACCGCCGGTTCCGGTGCTAGTGAAATCGAATGGCGCAGAGGTCAGGTTGATCGTGCCGCCGGTTCGAGCAATCATTTCGGATCGACCACCGGTTGCATTGCCACCGCTGCCACCACTGCCGGCGTTGCCAAAATCATAACTGAAACCAGTACCGCCTTGACCACCAACCGCGTCGGAACGCTGGATGATGAATCCGAGGTCGACATTTCCGTTGGCGCCGGTGACTTCAAATCTCGCCGTACCGCCCGTTGCATTGCCGCCATTCCCGCTATTTCCTGCATTACCTGATACGGGAAGTGCCCAGACCGCCATCGCCACCAGTGCCATTGGCTATAATTGTCGGATCATCCAGCGCCACAGTGGCATCGATGACATGGATGACAGCTGTGCCGCCGATACCATCACCACCATTGCCGCCAATGACACCATTGCTGCCGGACGCACCAAAGCCGCTGGCGTTGACCGTGTACTGGATCGGGTTCGGATCATCCTGCCCGAGATTGATCACCGCGGTACCACCGGTTCCGGTCCCGCCATCGCTACCATTCTGACCTACAAAGGATTCAACAAATTCGGTCCTCCCGGTCCCGCTATTGAAAACAAAACTACCACCCCGACCCGCTGCGCCGCCGGTTCCGATTGCGGAAACGGTAAGGCCACTGAAGGTGATTGTTCCGTTGAGATTGTTGAAAGTCGCTGCTCCGGCGGACGCATTACCACCATTGCCCGGGTTTTTAGCCGGCGTTGGATCGGGGGCAGGGGAATTGCCAACCAGAGCTAACCCGCCCGCTCCACCCGTGGTATCCGAGCTAACCGTGAGTCCTCCGGCACCAATATCAACAACTGCAGTACCGTCGAGAGTGAATGTTGCTGTGCCGCCGGTGGAATCGCCGCCGTTTCCGGCATCCACACCTTCCCCGGTTCCGCCTTGACCACCGAAGCCACCCGATGAAACAGTCAAGGAATTGGCTGCAGTCAGGCTACCGGAGTTTGCATTGAATATTGCGGTTCCGCCAATGCCCTGACCCCCATCACCGGCCGGAGTGCCTTCTGTTTCCCGGGAATCGCCGCCGCTGCCGCCGGTTCCATCAGCGCTGACCGTCAGATTATTGACCGTGACATCGGTGCCGTTCAGGTTGAAGGTCACATCGCCGCCAGTGCCTGTGCCGCCGCGACCGACTATGTTGGGTATTCTACCGCCATTAAAAAAGTCAAAAATTGTTGAATCGCCGCCGTCAGCCGCCGTCCCGTCAGCGGAAACGGTCAAATCGGTAGCGATTAACGTACTACCGTCAAGATTAAAGGTAACCGATCCGCCTATGCCCGATCCGCCTTCACCCGATGCCAGGAATCCCGTCCCGTCCCCGAGGCTGGCAATTGAACCATTCGCTCCAATATTGGCAGAGCCCATGGTCATGGTGCCGCCGCCCCGCAGACTGACATCAATATTTCCCCCAACGCCGAGACCGGGATCGGCGGTAGCACCGGTTCCGTCATTATTGGCACCAGAACCGCTGGCACTTATTTCCAAAGAAGTACCGGTAGTTTCTGTCAGCGTCAGGGTGCCTGCATCGACCAGCAGGTTGATATCACCAGCCGTAGCCCGGCCGCCGGCAGCTTCGGACGTTGCGCGGGAAGTTAACCTGAGAATGCCGGTGCTAAGCGCGCCGCCATTTTGAATGGTCAAGTTGATATTGCCCGCTGTCCCGTCCGACGATCCCGCAGGCGCATTGGTACGGCGGCTGTTGTCCAAAATTACATTTGCGGCGTTTAATGTGGCATTGTCGATCAGCAGATTCAGATCGACGGAACTTGATGAGCCGTCGATGTCCGCACTGCCCCGGCCGGACATAATGAAATTGCTGGTCACAGTTAGCAGCGAGCCGTTCAATATGTTGAAGTTCGTGCTGCCCTGGTCGCCGGCGGCGACTACCCCGCTCAGCGTATTGTTAACGGTCAAAGTAGTCCCATTGAAGCTTGTGTTATCGAAGGTCAGGGCAAGATCCCCGCCAGTGGCATTTCCCGATATCCGATTGCCGGCAGCATCGTAAGAAGTACCCGAGTCTGCACGGGTCATGAGCGCAAGCTCTCCTATGGTGAGCGCTGCGTTGGTGAAAGTGGCCGTAACGTCGCCACCAACCGCGGAATTGAGGCTTTCGCTTGTGTTGCTGCTGGCATTGGATGAACCGGCGGCAGACGCATCCAGTTCGAGACGGTTCGCCGTGATCGTACCTCCATTGACGGTCAGATTGACCGCGCCGCCGGTACTGATACCGCCGGTAGAAGTCCCGCTGAAATTGGAGGTAGCATCGCCCTTGGCGTGTAATTCAAGACCGCTAAATCCATCCGCGACGAGCGTGCTGCCTGCGCCAATTATATTGAAGTTTATAGTACCCCCGAAACTGTCGGCGCCGGTGACAAGTCCCAGATTGGGTGAGGCGCTGGCGCTGAAGGTTGAATCGCGAAAGCCTAGGCCGCCCGATATGTCGAGGAGCCCGCCGGACAGAATATCGACATTGATCGTGCCGCCAAATGTGTCGGTGCCATCATCGACAACTGCGCGGCGGCTTTCGATACCGTCAACGCCGGCCAATATGTTGAACGTACCATCAATCAGCATCTGGCCTGAACCAGTGGTCAGCGACCCTGGACCGGTGATGTCGATATCCACGACACCCCCCTGCGTGGCGGTAAAGGCATTGAGGATCAGGTCGCCAATCTGGTTGAACTGCGATCCGGGACCAACTGCGATGTCTATCCTATTCGCAGTATTGAATGTTGCGTTGCCAGTGAAGTCAATATTGCCGCCTCCAGTCGCGCTGATGCCGATGCTGTCACCGGATGTGAAGCTGAGCTGGGAAAAGGCGCTCTGGAGATTTTGAGTGACATCGTTACCGAATGTTGCGCTGAGGTCGATGCGATTATTGGAAAAAGCTTCAATTCCACCAGTAAAATTGGCACCGGAAATCGAGATATTCGCGTCCATGCCCGGGTCGACCGATTTATCAACGGTATCCGAAAAACTTGATGCACTGACATTTCCGCCGGCGCTCAGGATAATTTTGCTATCTTCCACGAAGGCCGAACTCGCCAATTGATGGCCAATACTCCCCCCCAACAACATGGTCATGGCCTGGTTCTTGGGGACTCCGACCATATAGATGTGGTGTTTGTCACTATTGTTTACGGGGCTAGGGCCACCGGTAGTTCCAGTGTGAACAACACCATTGGCATCACTTGTTCCTGCGCCAACCGGAATCTGAATATCGAAGAGATTATTGCTGTTGATTGTCATTACGGCCTGTTCTGCCGCCACATAAGCGACCGAACCGTCGACGGTCACAGTGCCGCCTTGCACGACGCGCGGGGCGACCATGGCGACATAACTGCTGCCATTGTTCAGGGCGTTGATCGCGGCACCATTTTCGATAATCACCGATGCCGCACTATCGACGGCCCCTGTGAATCGAATGGAACCACCGGAACCAAACAGGCCATCGGTTGTATCGATGTTATTCGCCGTGAGCACCAGCCCGCCAACGTCAAATCGACTGGTACCACCGGCGATGATCCCGCCCGCGCTATAGAACCAGACATTGCCGCCCCGGACTCCATTGATGTCAGAAGTTACATTTCCGTCAAAACGAACGGCGCTGTCAAAATTGGGCGTCAATATCCGGTTGAGTATGGTGAAATCAAAGCCATCGGAGGTAAAGCGGAGATTGTTTCCGGTCGGTAAAAAAGTCACCGTGCTACCGGCTGCGCCGGTGTCAAACGTCGTCCAATCGATGATCGGGGTGCCATTTGGCGTCAGGATCGTAACGAGATCTGTCGCCGTGCTAGGAACGAAAGAGATGAAGCTATCGTCAAAAATCGCATTGGCCCGAACATTCTGTCCGGCAACACCCGGCGCGGGTATAACGGCCTGCGGTTGATTGACAGGGCCAAAATCAAGGGGGCCTTGTGGTTGATAGGCATCGGGCAAGGAAGCCGGACTGCTGATGCGAATGTCCTGTACCGGCAATGTTTCAACCGGGCTGGAAATCCTGACATCACGTGCATGGAAATCGGACAGCCGGTTTTGTGGTTGATAGGCATCCGGCAGCGCGACGGGAGCGCTGATCCGGACATCGGAAACCGGTGGCCGCTCAATCGGCGCGGAAATCCGGATGTCGGCATTCGGCAGTTTGGCGAGCGGTGCAGAAATTCGCACATCATTGACCTGCAACGGGGCCAGGGGTGCAGTTATCCTAACGTTCCGCGCATGGAAATCGGGCGCGCGATTGTGCGGCTGGTTTTGCGCTATCTCGGGCCGTGGAATGCTGACATTACGTCCGTGCGGCGCATTTTCGATCATCATCCCCGGCGCCCGCAGCAGGGCCTGCGCCTGTGCAGCTTGCGGAGCGGATGCCAGCAAGAATGCTGCTGCCGCCATCGAGCTGCCAGACAGCCATCGCATTTTTCCGGCTATGCTCCGGGTGCATTTCGGGCTTCTGGATTGCTGTCTTGTCGTCATTTTGCTGTCCTCGGTTGAACTGCGGCTGGTCTCGGGTCGAAATAGATTTTCATCATCTGCGCCTCCACGGAGCGAGCTGGATGGTCAAGGTCAGCAACGCCCGCGCACTGTCGCGCCGGGTCTGGAAGACTGCGCGTTTCAACGGCACGACTGCGGTCAGATCCAGACTGGCCTGCTGGCCAATGGTCGCGCGAAACCCGCCGCCGGCGGAATAGAGTTTTTGGGGATCGCCCGGAATATTCTTGTTCCAGACACCCATCAGGTCGAAAAACAGATAAGGCTGGATTGCGATACCCTCGGGTGTATCGGGCAGCAACGAGCCATAGCTGACCTCCGTCTGCAAACCGTATCCGCTGTCGCCGATGATCGTTCCGGGATCATAGCCGCGACCGGTGGTGTAGTTGCCGCCGGATATTTCTTCGTAAGAAAACAAGGCATCCGGAGAATATTGAAAATGCGGTTTCAGCGTGAACGCCAGCAGCGGGGTCGGGCGGTAGTCGAGTTTTGCCTGCCCCCTGATGACAAAGGCGGTGGGATCGCCATCTGCGCGGGTTGGAATGACGGTCTGGCCGATGCAGTTGACAAACGCCGGACCACAGCCCTGGCTGGCACCCAATATATCGAGGCCCTGGCGGAGTTCCAGCGATCCGCCGACCCCCCATTTCGGTTCAAAAGCGGAATAGCCGCCCCGACCCGATATGCTTCCCTGATCAATCTGGTTGAAGTCCAGACGGGCATAAGCAACGCTCAGCCTGTCCTCGTTGGTGCGAATACCCAATATGTCGGTCCGCTGATCAATATAGTCGAGACCGATCGTGCCAAATATATTGCGCGATTGTTTGCGGACGAAAGGATAGCTTGCGTAGGCACTGGCGACCAGCGTTTCGGACTTGATCGAAAACCCGCCGGGCAATTCCGGCTTGGTCCAGGCATAGGTAAAATTGCCACCGAATTTCAGTCCTTCGCCGCCAACCCGGAATTCGTGGTTGGCTTGCAGAACCTGCTGTTCCTTGAAATCCGACGTCGAATAGCCGCTGATGATTGTTTCATCGCCCATTCCGGTCAGTCCGTTGAACCGCAGCCGGGCCAGTCCGCCGAAGCGGCCGACCGCTTCAGACCCGAAATTCTGGATGTTGACGTCGGCATAGATCGGCGTGCGAACAACGTTAAACTCTCCGACGACTTCGCCCGCTTGACCCCCGGATTCGGCTGAAACGGGCCGGAGCGAAAGCCGGACATCCAGCCCGGGTATGTCGCGTGCGAGGAGCAGATAGCGGTCCGCCGTGTTGATATTGAAAACCGGTTGAGCGGCGAGCTTTTCGATATATTTCTGCAACAGGCGCTCGGACGGTCCGGCATTGCCCCGAACCTGTACCGCCGTCATCCGTGCCATCAGCACATCGAAACGGACATTGCCCTGATCAATTGTCTGCGGCGGTACTTGTACGGCCGCCAGATAGCCTTTGCGGCGTAATATGGTCGCCGCCCGGTCGCGGATATCGCAGACGACCGAAACCGGAACTTCCTGCCCGACATAGTCTGAATAGGATGAGTTCAGGGAAGCGGGGTCGACCGAAATCAGTCCGGAAAAATCGACGGTTCGCAGTGTGAACCGGACATCGGAAAATTCCGGTCCGGCGAGCGGGCAGGCGGACCGCTCGACTTCTCCGTCAACCGATAGCGCCTGAGCCTGACCCTTGAGCGCTTCGTCAATGACCCCGCGCTGAATTTCTTCCCTGGTCGGCGCTGCGACAGAAGATTGTCCCCAGGCCGGCAGGCTTGATGCAAATATGGCGATGCTTGCCGCCATGGTAGTGGTTCGAAACGTTACTCGCGCTCGCGACATATAAATCCCCGTCTTGTGATGCTTCCTGGTCGTCCCATGGAACCATCATTTCCCCATTCTGCCGTCCGGCCCTCATTCCGGACGGCAGAATCTTTTCATAAGCTAACCCTGATCTGCCGGTTCTCCGTTGTTCAATTCGAGTGTTTCGACCAGCAAATCCAGTTGGCCGATACATCCGTTTTCGATCAGCATGGACGCCGCGTCATCAAGGTCGGTTGGTTGATTTCGCAACAGCACGAAATTCACTTCGACAGATTGCGGCACATTGGAACCGATCAGGCGATAATTCGCACCATCGGCGACCGGCAGCACATCCTTCGGCCACGCCTTCAGCGGGTTGCCTTTCCGCCAAGCGATTTCGGTGACATTGCCATTCACCGGTTCGACGATCGAAGCCGTCGCCGACCCGGTGTAATCGGGCCGCCAGACTACCAGTCCATCGGGATCCGCAACACAGAATTTCCCACCCTTGGTCACGTCAAGAAACCAGAGGTTCGGATTGTTCGGCGTTTCAACGGCGACGCTACCGGCTGCGCGGACTGCTCCGGTTCTAGCCCGGCTGCTGCCGCGATTGTTGATGAAGCTCGACAGCCGGCGCGATGCGCTCGACGCTGATCCACCACCCCGAGCGAGCGAATAGGTCCCCGGTCCTTTGAGTACCCGCGTTCCTGACTTGGTCAGGATGGTCACCTGATCTTGCGCCTTCAGCGAAATTTTTGCATCATTCGCCATTTTTTTGCCTGCCGGATAGCTGCTCGCCGAAGGTCCGGTTGAGCGCACGACCATATTCTGTGCCATGGCAACGCCGCCCACCCCGTAGAGCAGAAGTGTGCCGAGAGCCGCTTTCGCCAAGCGGGGAAGGGTTTTGCCGGACTTTGCCGGACTATTCTTATCCAAGTGCATAGCTTTCTCCATTTTTAGTTTTTAGCAGTCGTTTGAGCAAATTGGCGAGACCCAGATCTCCACCATTTTGCTTGATCATGGCATCCAGTGCCTGAATAGAAGCAGTATCACCGATTTCATGGGCTGCTATGACTGCGGTCACTGCTGTGCGATCTTTTTCTTCCCAGTCGGGTACTGGTTCGAACACGTCTACCGGCGTAGATCGACCGCGCAGCGTGATCCGGCCCATCGGCCGGAACCAGTCGAGGCCGGTCCGTTCCATCGCTTCCCGGCTCAGCAAGACTTTGGTCTCCAGAGTCTTGTTGGCCGCTTCGAGTCGTGCCGCAGTGTTCATGGCGTCACCCAGAGCGGTATATTGAATCCGGCCTTCACCACCGAAATTGCCGACGATGGCATCGCCATAGTGCATGCCCACCCGCGTTCTGCCAATCGGAGGCACGCCTTCCGGAACATTTCTGCGAAACTCTTCGCCAGCCAGGTAGAGCGCGTAGGCCGCCTTGGCAGCCCGTTCGCCGTCATCCGGATAGGCGATGGGCGCTCCCCAAAAGGTAACCAGCGCATCACCGACAAATTTGTCGATGGTACCGCCATATTCGAGCGCCACCTCGCTCAACCGGTCCAGATAATCGTTGAGCAAAGTTGCGACCATTTCCGGTTCGATCGCATGGGTTAGTTTGGTAAAGCCTTCGAGATCGGTAAAAACTGCGAAAATTTTCCGTTTCTCGCCGTGTAATGCCAGTTTTTCGGGGTCCTTCAGGATCTCATTTGCAATTGATTTTGGCAGATATTTGCCGAGCGCATTTTGCGCAAACGCCCGCTGCTTGGAATTGAGGGTCCGCGCAGCCGAACCGACAGAGGCATAGCCGAGCAGCCACCCGACACCCCAGCCAAAGGCAGGCAGCGAAAGCGTATCAATCCCGATATTTTGCAACACAAAAGGAAAAATGAGGAAAAATGCGAACTGGCCGAGTAACACGAAGCCAACCTTCAGAGCGTTCCCGACAATCAGAGCGGACAGACCGCCGCAGATTGCCACGATCAGGGCCCCCACCCACAAGGTCCAGGTTGCAATCGGGGCGGGCAGATCATTGTTGAGCAACTGGGCGAGCATATGCGCGTGCACCTCGAGCCCGATCATCTTCCCATCATCCCCTCTGATGTCGGCCAATCCGCCGACCGGAGTTTCAAACCGGTCGCGATCGATGAAATCGCCGCCGATCAGCACATGCTTGCCGGTGATGAAGGAGCCCAGCATCTCTGCAATTGCAGGGTCAGCGAAGCTTTCAATCGGAAATTTGTCGAACACGGGAACATCAGTCGTCGCAGGCACATGATAGCGGATAGCGCCGTCGTTCTTCGCAAATTTCGGATTGGGACTGGTCAGCGCAATGGCCATGAACGGCGGCGCACCCGGCCTGCGCGGCGTCCATCGGCGCTGGACACCGTCACTATCTGTTTCCAGTTTGATATCGGTGGGCTGAACATTTTCGCTGCGGGCATCTTCAAAAAACTGCTGCAGAAATTCATGTTCGGCGAAGGCGATCTCGGGGTTTTCCCTAGGGTCCGCATAAGCCAGAAAGGTGGGCGTTTTCATGTTCTTGAAGGCCGAAATGAGCAGATCATCATCATCCTGCGGCATGGTGAAGAGGATATCTATTCCGATTGATTGGGGCCTTGCGGCGTCGATGGTTTCGAGCGCTTGCGCCAAAATCGTCCGGTCCACCGGAGACCGTTGGCCGGTCAGCTTCAGCGTGTCTTCGTTATATACGATCAGGACGATGCTTTCGTCTTTTTCGACTTCCGGCGCGAATACCGATGCGCGCAGATCATAAAGCGCGCGCTCGGCTTCCTGAATCAGCGGCGTCTCCCAGGAGAAACGGGCGACAAGAACTGCGAGGATCATGAACAGGATGGTCGAACCCATACGGATCGGGCCAAGTTGATCGAAAAGGCGGCGCAAGGATTGTAGCACTCCCTTGGCCCCTTCTTTTACATCGCGGTTATTTTTATCCGGGTCTGATGGCGTGACGGTTACCGCCATTATTCCAGAGCCACCTTGGTCTCCGAGGAAGCCGCTTCGGCTATGGCTGCCAGGCCCTTGGCACTTGGCAAAAATGGCCGGGCACCGTCGCCAATCAAGGCGAATCCCGACCAATAATAGGGATGCGAAGTGGTCGGATCGTCCATCAGTTCCAGCTGGGACTGTCTGAGCGCGCGGGTAATTGATAGACCTCGACCGTCGCTGAACAATCCGTTTATCAGTCGTTCCGTGGCCCGAAAATCATCCGGAGCAGGCCAGTGGCTAGCCAGTACCGAACGTCCGCCCGCTCCGATGAAGGACCGGACCAGACCATCCAGAGCAGTTCCGCCGCCGCTGCTGACTCCTGCGTCGCGGGTCACCGCTATGCTGGCTTTGCCAGCCGTATCGCAGGCCGAAAGAATGACGATATCCGCATCCAGTTTGAGATCAAATATTTCGTCAAAGGCCAATAGGCCATCCGACCCCTTTCCCCCAAAAGACGTCAGTAGCGCGGGCTTTGCCGGGCAAGACGGGTTGGGCGCGGTCACCAGCCCGTGGGTTGCAAAGTGCAAAATACGATAATCACTGATATTGTTGTTTGACAGGACTGCGGTGTCGGTAAAGGCCGCTCCGGTAATGACATCAGAATTTTCTGCGCCAACCAGAGATTGTGCTTTCCGGAGTTCGCTATCGGATATCGGACTGTTCCACTGACTCAGCGGCCATTGGCAATTGGCATTCATATCCTGTGAACCTCCGCGGATACCCGCCACTTTCGTGCTTGCCAATATCGGCAGGTTTTTGCCCATTCCCAAATATTGCATGGAGGCGCTGGATTGGGGGGCTTGCCGAGCATCGGCGAATGCCCGCGCAGATACTGCAGTGCTGATATCAATATCCCTGCCAAGCCATTGGACACCTGCAAAATCAAAGGGATCGGCATCGGGGGCTTCGTTTCTGGCAAGATATCGCGAGACGGACGCATCATCTGTTACCAGCAGATTGATCGGCAATCTCAGCATGGCTCCATCAGGTTCGAATATCAGATGCTTCTTGCTCGCAAGCCGATCGGAAACCGGCTCGAAAAGATCGGAATATAGTCCGCGCGCTGCTTCGATGTCGAAGGGATAGGTCACATATTGGCCGTTTTCGAACACCGATATCGAAGCGCGGATTGTGTCGACCTTTCTGTCGAGCATCCGCTCGCCAATCGGTACCCTGTATGTTTTAGCTTCTTCCTGATCGGTGTAGAACATGAAAATATCGCCGCCGATGATCGCCATGCGCATATAGGCTTCGGTGGGCTGCATGGTAGCGCGCAACTCGTCGAGGCTGAGAAAGCGATCAGCGACCGCACGATATTGCGGGAATTCAGCAAGCCTGACCTGTGTCAGTTGCTGGCTTCTCTCCAGCGCTTCAATTTCGGATGCCAGATCATTGTTTTGTCTGCGGACCAACGCCGACTGTTCGATTTTGCCCAACGCCGAAAAACGGATCCGCAATCGTTCAATGCTGCGTGCGAGATTGGTGGACTGTCTGAACAGGCGTGCGGCATCATCTGTGCCCCCGCTCAGCTCGCGCGAAAGAACGGCCTGCGTTTCAGCGACGCCGGGGCGAACCAGTATCTGGGAGGCTTTGAAAAACTGCTCTGTCGCGGTCGCGTCGGCGGCAAGAAGTTTGAAATAGGGCGCAAGCTGGTTAGCCATGCCTGAAATTGCGCTCCGTTTGCCCAGTGAACTGTCCACAACTTCGCCATATAATTGGCGTGCTTCGGACTCCTGTCCGCGCCGCAAAAGAAAGGCCGCGAGACGCGCTTTGGCGCCGTTGACGGCCCGTGTTTCCGGATATTGAATACTCAGCAAATCGAGGCCATCCCGGAGCAATTGTTCCGCCTCGGTGAGACGACCATCGGCTTCGGAAAGCAGAGCCAGCTCGGAGAGTGTCTGGGCTCTCAGGCGGGTGATCGACGTGACACGACCATCGCGAACGGCGACGGCGCGGTTGTAAGCCGAGACAAGCGAATTTCGTGCTGCCTTGTGATCGCCATTTATCCGCTGGGCCGTGCCCAAAAGTTGCAATGCCTGCGCATCGATTATCTCGGCACGTTCCTGTTCACTCAATTTCAATTCATCGACAAAACCGAGCAAGCTGCGGGTTCGTACGCTGCCGTTGATCCGGGTGGAAATTGGCGCGGTAATCTCCAAGCGCTCGGTCAGCGCGTCCTGCTCCACAAGCGAAGTCTGCAGCGGGAGGTTGATCCGTTCGACCGCTGCTTCAAACCGGCCCTGATTGAGCAGATGCATGGCTTCAAAATTCCGTTGAAGTCGTTCGGTCACCGGGTTGCTGCCGTTCAACTCCCTGGCTTGTTCGAACAGATTGTCGGCTTCCGCAAATTCGCCCAGATTGGACTTTTGCAGAGCCCGATTGATCAGATATTCCTCGGGGTTGATGTCCTCCCCCTTCATGCCGGATGTGCGCTGTTGCAGCGTTTCGAAAAAGGCAGCGGCTTCTGCATAATCGCCGCTGAGATTTCGTCGATAACCTTCCGCCAGTGCCTGATCTGGCTTGAGCGTTGCAGCCTGAACCCGCGCAAAGGCAAAGGGATCTTCGACCGATGTAGAGGCGACATCGATACTGCCTTCGGCGATCGAGTCATTCAATATCGACTTGAGTGCCAGCAATGTTGCGCTGTCGTAAGCAGCCAGACCTTCTGCGATATAGGAAACGCCATCTTGCTGGCCAAGAAACAGCGAATAGGCAACCGGTTCCGCCGAGAGACGACATTCGGTGTGACGAAACGCGCCAAGTGATGCCTGCGTGGCGCTTGCGGCGCAGGTCACGGGTTCGTTGCGATAGGGTGCGATACGGTCCAGCAGATTCTGCTCCGATGATCGGGACGAATAGACAAAGCCAACTGGTCTTGCGGAATCGCGGCAAACTACCGCCCAGCTGCGGTCGAACATATCGGCCTTCGCCTTGTTTTCGATGCTGCGATCCTGCACTTGGCACAAAGTGCCTTCGCTGCTTCCGATCGGGAAACTATCGCGCAATGAAACCGGCGTGCCTTGCGCGAATGCTGTCACCGGGCTTGATAGCAAACCCAGCGCCAATATTAATGTGCCAATCCTTGTCCGGTGCACGATATTCTCCCCACAATATTTGAGCATTGCCAAGCCCCCTCAGACTTCGGCAACGGCGATTGCGACCCAGAATATTCCTACAGCTACAACAGTTAGCTGGCGAATTCGAGTCTAGGATAGTAAATTATCGACTCTCTCCGCAGATTAGGTGATTATTGTCACATTGCGGGACATTTTCCGGAATTTAGCCGGAAAACCAGAGATTTCTCTGGTTAAAAACCACGAAACTCTATTGCATCGCCGATCGCAACGCGGGGCACGTCGAAATTGTTGATCGGAGCATCCGGATCCCGGTAGCCGATCGCCATGCCGCAAAAGAAGATATGGTCGTCGTCAATATCCAGCAGTTCGCGCATATGAGTGCCGTACATCGCCCAGATTTCCTGAGAGCAGCTATCGAGCCCTGCTTCGCGCAGCAACAGCATCACGGTCTGGAGCCACATGCCCATGTCCGACCATTGCGGCGGTCCCATATATTTGCGGGTATAAGTGAACAATTGCACCGGTGCGCCAAAACCGTCCCAGTTTTTCGCCATTTGCGCCACCCGTCCGGCGGAATCGCCCCGTTCCAGGCCGATACTGTTGAACATTTCCCTGCCGACCGCACGCCGCTGTTCCTCATAGCGACCGTCGAGGCCTTTGGGATAAATCGCATATTCCATATTTTCACCCGCTGGTGCGGTCGCAGCCTTGGCCTTGACCGCATTGGTGATCCGGACCAGTTCATCGCCGCCGACGACGATCGCATTCCACGGTTGGGTGTTGCCGCCGGAAGGCGAGCGCTGCGCCGTTTCCAGAACCTGTTCGAGGACGGTCTTGTCAACCGGCTGATCGAGAAACTGGCGCACGGATCGGCGCGACGTGACGGCTTCGGTTACGTTCATTCACTCAATCCTCATCAAACAGCCCGGCGAGTTGCTCGACCATGGTCCCGCCCAATTGCTCGGCGTCCATGATCGTCACGGCTTTCTTGTAATAGCGCGTCACATCATGGCCGATGCCGATGGCGACGAGCTGTACCGGTGAGCGGCTCTCGATCCATTCGATCACCTTGCGGAGATGGTTCTCCAGATAGGCCCCATGATTCACCGAGAGGGTGCTGTCATCGACCGGCGCACCGTCGGAAATCACCATCAATATCCGGCGCTCTTCGGCGCGCGCGATCAGTCGGCTATGGGCCCAGAGCAGGGCTTCGCCGTCAATATTTTCCTTGAGCAGGCCTTCGCGCATCATCAGGCCGAGATTCTTGCGGGCGTGCCGCCATGGCTCATCGGCTTTCTTGTAGATGATATGGCGCAGATCGTTGAGCCGTCCGGGATTGGCTGGTCGATCCGCCGCAAGCCAGTCTTCGCGGGTCTGGCCGCCCTTCCAGGCGCGGGTGGTAAAGCCGAGTATCTCCGTCTTGACCCCGCAACGCTCCAGCGTACGCGCCATGATGTCGGCCGAGATTGCCGCGATAGAGATCGGTCGTCCGCGCATCGAACCGCTGTTGTCGATAAGCAATGTCACGACGGTATCGCGGAATTTGGTCTCGCGTTCGATCTTGTAGGACAGGCTGTGCGACGGATTGCTGATCACCCGCGCCAGGCGGGCCGCATCGAGCATGCCTTCCTCCTGATCAAAATCCCAACTGCGGTTTTGCTGGGCCATCAGACGGCGTTGCAGACGATTGGCGAGCTTGGTCACCGCCCCCTGCAAATTGGTGAGTTGCTGGTCCAGAAAGGCGCGGAGACGCGTCAGTTCCTCATCATCGCAAAGTTCCGTGGCGCTGACGATCTCATCATATTTTTCGGTCCACGGGGAATAGTTGAACCCGGGGGGCAGGTCGGACATCGCCCGATTGGGACGCACCGGCATCATGCCATCGTCGCCGGCGTCTCCCATTTCGTCTTCGGCGCCTTCTTCCAGTTCCTCGGCGGTCTGATCGCTTTCGCCGTCCTGGGAATCGTCGTCCGATGGTTCGGAGCGCATTTCGGACTCGCCCTGGTCACCGGTCGCTTCCTCGTCGGCGCCGTCATCGGTGCTATCGTCGCTGTCTTCGTCGCTATCGTCCTCGCTGTCTTCAGCTTCGGACTCTTCATCGCTTTTGATCAGATCAAGATGCTGCAGCAATTGGGTCGACAATTTGGCGAAACTATTCTGATCGTCGAGAGTCAAGTTCAGACCGTCCAGATCCGCGCCAGCTCCTTCCTCGATCCAGTCGCGGAGCATGTCGAGGCCTTTGATCGTGCCCGGCGGCGGCGCCTGTCCGGTCAGTTTTTCCCGTGCCAGCAAGGCCAGAGCGGTAGAAATCGGGACTTCATCGCGATTCTGTGCCCGCGCAATCGGATCGGAACGCATCCGCATTTCCAGCGCCGCGTTCAGATTGTCCTTCGCGCCGGCCATGGTCCGCGATCCCAGAGCGTCGGTACGAACCTGTTCGAGCGCATCGAAACAGGCGCGCGCCACCGCTTCCTGGGGCGCGTTCTTTCGGTGCATCGATTCATCATGATGGCGCAATTTCAGGGAGAAACTGTCCGCAAAGCCCCGTGCTTCGGCGACCTGCGCCGGCGGCAGGTCGCGTGCAGGCATGGGTATTTTGAGATGCTGACCGGCATGGGATGGTGCTTCGGCGGTATAGGCCAGTTCCACGTCAGGATCTCGGGCGAGGGCGCGGGCCGCGCCACCGAGCACGTCTTTCAGGTCATCAAGTTTGGAACGATCAGCCATAGAAGCCAACAGCTTTAAGCGGAAAGGTCAGCGGAATCAAAGGCCTAATTTCCTGCTTTTTGTCAGGCGGGATTATGGGGTTAGCGATCCTGTCCGGATGGAATTTCCTCCCGGCGCCGTTCGATCGCCACACCATCGCCGTCGATTTTCAAATCGACCGGCACACCGCCTATTTCCGTGCCAACCCGCACCCCGGAATCGCCGTTTATCCTGACTTCTGTATTCCCGACATCTAGCGGAATATCCGGAATCTCGGGCAGGTCGAGCGGCGTGACCGGACCTTCCGGATCGGGCTTGCTGTCCGGCTTGCCGCCGCGAGCGGGTTTCTTGTCCTGCACCGCCTGCTGCATGAAGTCTTTCCAGATACGCGCCGGCAGGCTGCCGCCACTGACGCCCTTCAGCGGACTATTGTCATCATTGCCGATCCACACACCAACCACCAGCCGCTCGTCACCGTCTCCGGCATAGCCGATAAACAGCGCGTCTCGGTTATTCTGGCTGGTACCGGTCTTGCCATAATTGGGGATCGACAGCATCGCCCGGCGTCCAGTGCCGTCGTTGACCGCAGATCGCAGCAGCTCTTCCATGTTCGCATGGGTTGTGGACTTATAGCGTCCGGGCCAGTCGAACAGCCATTCGGCCCAGGTCTGCTTTTCTTTCTTGAAGGCATAAGGCTCCACCGGCCAGCTATTGCCGGCAACCCCGGCATAGGCAGCAGTAAGCTCCATCAGGCTCATCGTCGATGTGCCGAGCGCCAGGCTGGGGTCATCCTCGGCCAGCCGCGACCTGATCCCCAGATTGCGGGCTTCACGGATCACCGCCCGGTCACCCAGTTTTCCGAAGAGGCGCACTGCCGCGACATTACTCGATTTGGCGAACGCTTCTTTCAAACTGATTTCGCCGCGATAATGCTCTCCGGCATTTTTGGGAAGATAGCCGCCTTTGGTGATCGGACTGTCGTCGACCATGTCATCCAGATTCATTCCGGAACGCAACGCGGCCAGATAGACGAACAGCTTGAAGGTCGATCCCGGCTGGCGCTTGGCCTGGGTGACCCGGTTGAAGGCGGATTTTGCATAGTCTCTGCCGCCGATCATCGCCACGATTTCTCCGTCCGGGCGCATCGCGACCAGGGCGACTTGCGCCTGACCGAGCGGCGCGCGGGCCACCGCGCGACGAGCAATTTCCTGCATCCGCGCATCAAGGGTCGTCGTCAGGGTCAGTTTTTCGTAACTCAAATCGGTCAGCGCCCGGGCTTGCGGCATGGCCCAGTCGGCAAAATAGGTGCCGGTGGGCAGGGCTTGTTTGGCCCGGACGTCCAGTCTGGCTATCCCGAGGCTATCGGCCTCTCGCTGGCTCAGATAGCCAGCGCTGACCATCGCCGACTTTACGAGACTGGCCCGCTTTGCTGCAAGTTCCGGGTTGCGGGTCGGGGCGAGGCGGGACGGTGCCTGGACCAGACCAGCCAGCATGATCGCCTGTTCCAGCTTCAGGTTTTCCGGCTGGCGATAATAATAGTGCAGCGACGCGGCACGCAAGCCGTAGACATTGTCGCCAAAATAGACGTTGGAAAGATAGCGCTCGAGTATCTCGTCCTTGGTCAGCCAGGCTTCCAGCCAGAACGCGATCATCATTTCGCGCGCCTTGCGGGTCAGGCTGCGTTCCGGGGTCAGAAATGTGGTTTTGGCCAGCTGCTGGGTGATGGTGCTGCCGCCCTGGGTCATTCCGCTTCCGGAGAAGTTGCTCCACAGCGCACGCGCCAGACCTCGCGGATCAACGCCCCAGTGCGATTGGAAGCGCCGGTCTTCGATTGCCATGAAGGCTTCCATCACATGATCGGGCAATTTTGCGACTTGGACAGGATCATCGACAACCGCACCGTTGCGCGCGAACGGTTGTCCGTCAGTCGTCAACAGCGTGATTTGCGGCGGAACAATCGGCTGCAGCGATTTGGACAAAGGCGCGGTGATCGCAAGATAGGCGACCATCAGGATGAAAATGAACAAAGCTGCCGCCACGCCGCGACTGAACCACCACCATTTGCCGCGCGGCTTTTTGAGCGGCGCGATAGGTTCGTCGATGCGCGGCGGGATGGCATCGCCATAGGGCTCGTAAAAGCGGGTTTCGGCGGCGTTATTCCGGCCAAACGGCCAGTACCAGCGGCTGCGCCGCTCAGCGGGATATGTTTTCGGGCTATCCATCAATCACTGTATTATTATAACAATACGCTTTTGGCGAGAGGAAAGAATCGAACGTCGGTTGCGAGCCGATCAATGTCAATCATTGGCAATATGTTCGCGGAACCAAGCCGCGAGATCGTCTTCGGGGAGTTCACCAGCTGCGAGGGCCTCAAATGCGGCCACCAACTCAGGATCACTCGCTCTTAACGAATATCCGTTAATATTGAGAAATGTTTCGCTGACCACTGCTGCGGTGCGCTTGTTGCCATCTGCAAAGGGGTGATTGCGCGCAATCCCAAAGGCGTAGGATGCCGTGAGCGCTGCGGCATCAGGTTCACCATAGCCGACCAGATTTTGCGGTCGTGCCAAAGCGCTTTCCAGCAGTGTGATATCGCGAATGCCTTGCGGCCCGCCATTGTCGCGCAACTGCTCCTGATGCGCGGCGAGCGCTACCACCGGCTGCACCCAGACCCAGTCAGCCATGCCTATTTGGCAAGTTCACGGAGCGCTTTTTTGCGCCGTTTCATAACCTCGCGCGCTGCCGCCATCTGAGTCTCGAATTCCGGATCATGCGGTTTAACGATGAAGCCATCACCATCGGGAACTATGGTCAGGCTATCGCCTTGCTGCACTCCCATCCGGTCGAGCAGTTCCTTGGGCAGGATCACGCCTGTGCTATTGCCGATTTTGACGAGCTTGAGCGCGTGGCTGACGGCTACGGGAGTCATCTTGTTCATACGGGTGTTATAACTCGGTTTGATGGCTTATACAAGTAAGCCTCAACGCTAACCCCCCATCACGCTTTCCGGCAAATCCTCGCCAAAGACCCGCTGATAATATTCTGCCACCAGCATCCGTTCCGCTTCGTCGCATTTGTTGAGGAAGGAGAGGCGGAAGGCGAAGCCGATATCTTTGAAAATCTCCGTGTTTTGCGCCCAGCTAATCACGGTCCGCGGGCTCATCACCGTGGAAATGTCGCCATTGATGAAGCCCTGCCGCGTCAGTTCGGCGACCTTGATCATATTTTCGACCGTCTTGTCGTCGGCTTCGGGTACCTTGGAGAGGATCACTTTAGACTCAGTAGCCGCAGGCAGATAGTTCAAAGTTACGACGATATTCCAGCGATCCATCTGGCCCTGGTTGATCTGCTGGGTGCCGTGATATAGCCCGCTGGTATCGCCGAGGCCGACCGTGTTGGCGGTCGAGAACAGGCGGAAATAGGGGTTGGGTCGGATCACCCGATTCTGGTCGAGCAGGGTCAGCTTGCCTTCCGCTTCCAATATCCGCTGGATGACGAACATCACATCTGGCCGGCCCGCATCATATTCATCAAACACCAGTGCGGTTGGCGTCTGCAATGCCCAGGGGAGCAGGCCTTCGCGGAATTCGGTGACCTGCTGGCCGTCTTTCAGAACAATCGCGTCGCGTCCGACCAGATCGATCCGGCTGATATGCGCGTCGAGGTTGATCCGGATGCAGGGCCAGTTGAGGCGCGCGGCAACCTGTTCGATATGGGTCGATTTTCCGGTGCCATGATAGCCTTGCACCATCACCCGGCGATTGAAGGCGAAGCCGGCGAGGATCGCCGTCGTCGTTTCCGGATCGAAAACATAGGCGGGATCCAGATCGGGAACCCGTTCGTCCTTTTCGCTGAACGCGGGAACCTGCATATCGAGATCAATACCAAATATTTCGCGCGCATCGACGGTCAGATCGGGGGCGTCCATAACAGTCTCGCCGCTGCCGTCGGGGTGGGTATTGGGTATGTCGGTCATTGTCGTCCTTCGAAAAATCTCGGCCGCCCTATGAAATGCAAAGGCTGCGGGCCACTATCTAAAATCTGCTGATTCCTTAAGCTGCGTATAGGCCTCGATCACATTTGCCAACTGTTTCTCGTGGCTGCGGTCTCCGCCGTTGCGGTCCGGGTGATATTTGCGGACGAGCGCGGAATAGGCGCGGCGGATATCGCTGCGGCCGATGGATCGGGCGTCATTGTCGCCAAGCCCTAACGTCTGCAGCGCCTTCCGGTCTGCGCCAGAGATAGGAGGTCCCGAGGTTTGGCGACGATGGATACCACCGGCAAATCGCGCGCCGATGGCATCCAGCGGATCGGTAAAATCGGTCCAGGCTGGTGGCACGCTGGGTCCGGCATCATAGACTCGCCGCGTCGAGTCCCATCCGCGCACCGGATGTTGCGCATCGAAAATCTGCTCCGCATCCATACCGGCGAAATAGTCATAACCCTGATTAAATTCGCGGACATGGTCGAGGCAGAGCCAGCGATATTCGCCGGGGCCGTCGTAGCTTCGCCCGCTGCCATAGATAGGCGGCGCACGAAATTCGCCCGCTTCGGAGCATCCCTCGATAGTGCAGGGCTGGTCCTCGGTTTCGACGCGCCCGTGAAAGCGGTTGGGTTTTCTTTTCGGTGAAGTTTCGGTCAAATTCCGTTCGGGCTGAGCTTGTCGAAGCCAGTCTTTCCTTATCTGTTGAAACGCCCTTCGACAGGTTCAGGGCGAACGGTTATAGTCTGTGTGGAAAAAGCAATATGGAGATTCGATGCCCAAAGGTCCAGTCCACAGCGAGATAGAAAAGCGGCTCACCGCCGAACTCGCGCCCGTGTCCCTCAATGTGATCAATGACAGCGCCAGCCATCACGGTCACGCCGGCGACGACGGCAGCGGGGAATCGCATTTCACCGTAGAGATTGAATCCGCGCTGTTTGCAGGTCAATCCCGGCTCAATCGCCAGCGCATGGTGAACAAGGCGCTGGGCGACATGATGCAGGACAAGGTCCACGCGATGGTGATCCAGGCGAGGGCGCCGGGGGAATAGATGATCCGCAAAGTTAACCTCTCTGCCGCCTTTGCCAGTTTCTCCGATCACTGGTCCCCGAAAGTCGCTGGCGATATCAACGATGCTCAAGTGAAGCTCGCCAAGTTCGAGGGCAAGTTTGACTGGCATCATCATGACGCGGAAGATGAACTGTTTCTCGTGGTCAAAGGCACGATGCGCATGGGTTTGCGGACCGGTGATGTCGATGTCGGGGAAGGAGAATTCATCATCATCCCGAAAGGCGTCGAGCATTGTCCCGAGGCTTTGGGCGGAGAATGCCAAGTGCTTTTGCTGGAACCAAAATCGATCCTGAACACTGGTAATGTGATAACAGAGAAAACCGTCAAGAATCTGGATAGAATATGACCAACATTATACAAACCATCGCACCCAACACCCACGATCTCGGTGATTTCGAGGTCCGGCGTGTCCTGCCGTCGCGCCATCGCCGGATGGTCGGGCCGTTTATCTTCGTCGACGAATTCGGCCCGGCGGTTCTGCCACCGGGTAGCGGCATGGCCGTGCGTCCGCATCCCCATATCAATCTGGCGACGGTGACCTATCTGTTCGAAGGCGCGATCGACCATCGCGACAGTCTGGGCACTTTTGAGACGATCCGTCCGGGCGCGGTGAACCTGATGACGGCGGGCAGCGGGATCGTGCATTCCGAACGCTCGCCTGCGGATCACAAGGCGGGCGAAGCGCCCATGTTTGGTATGCAGACATGGCTGGCGCTCCCCGATGGCCAGGAAGAGATTGATCCGGCGTTTGAAAGCGTCGGCGTCGATGATTTGCCGCTGGTCGAGGATGGCGGCGCAAAGGCGCGGATCATCATGGGTAGCCTCTGGGGGCAGTCGGCGCCGACCACCTGTCACGCAGAAACCATTTATGCCGATATCCTGCTCTACGCCGATGGCGCGATTCCGATCGATGCGGATGCCGACGAACGGGCGGTTATGCTGGTGGATGGTGACGGCGCGCTGGATGGCGTGCCGCTGGAGAAATATGTGCTTTATGTCATCGCGCCGGGGGCGAAAGTCTCGCTTTCCTCCGTTTCGGGCGGTCGTGCGATGCTGCTCGGCGGCGAGGCTTTTGCTACCCAACGCCATGTCTGGTGGAATTTTGCTTCCTCGAGCAAGGAGCGGATCGAGCAGGCCAAGCAAGATTGGGATGCCGGCAGGTTCCCGACGGTTCCCGGTGACGAGGTAGAATTTATCCCGCTACCCGAAGGCAGGCCGAAAACGATTACTGAATAGAAAACCCTCTCCTATGCGGAGAGGGTAATCTGAGTTTCAGCCGCCAAACCACTCGACCCACGCGCCATGGGCATGGGCGCGGCCCAGTAAAGTCGCTTGCTCGCCCCCCGGCCAGTAACGCAAGATCAATTCATGGCTGAAGGTCTTGCGGTTGGTCTCGAGCGACATCCAGGCGAGTGGTTTGTCCACGGTTGCCGCTTTGCCCGCCATTTCCATCGCGGCCGTGATCCGGTCCCTGGTTTCCTGCGGCAGATATTGCCAGACAATGGAATGCATCAGCACCCGGGTCACGCCATGTTCCTGTGGATGGGTCAGCTTGTCTTCGACCCAGTCGGCGCCATCGGCCTTGACCAGATCGGGCGGGGCCTGTTTGGCCAGCGCGATCGACGCCTCCATCCGCTCGAACCGCGCGGGCATTTCCGGCCAGATATAACCCTTGAGTCGCTGCGCGGTTTGGTCATCGGTGAGATCAATCGGGTTCTGGTCACACCCGCGGGCGCTGACAATATCGACAGGGGCTTGCGGGGGAGGAGGGCCTCGCCATTCCGGCTTGATCCGCATTGGCGAATCCTCCGGCCCCGCCTGAACGCCGCCCAGATCATAATGATAGCGGCCCATCATCGTATTTACCCCGGCACTGGCACCGAGCTCAAGCAGCTCGAAACGCGAGCCGACATGGTCTGATAGCCAGAGCAGGCCCGCCATGAAACTGGCCGACCGGCCGGACTCGTTGGTCTGCGGCGGGCTGTCGAACCAAGGTAGCAGTTGCTCGTCATTGTCGGCCACCACCTTTCCGACCAGAAGATCAATCTCGTCCTGATCGGTGACCCGGCCTTCGTAGATCTCGGCGAGACGCGGTTCCCTGCCGCTGAGATAGAGATGATGGAGCCCGCCGGTCAGCCGCAGCGGCATCGCGTCTTCCAGCGGTTTCCCCGGCCAGTGCGCGATTCTTTGTCCGCAGGCGGTCGGGCCGCCCATCAGCGCCAGTTGGGCGAGGATGATCGAGGCGGTGACCGGCGCGTCGTTGCGCAGGCAATGTTCCGCCTGACCGCGCATTCCCTGCACGATATCTTCGACGTCCAAAATATCCATAACTCGTTGCCCTTTCATCTGCGAACCCGTAAAGCCGCGGCCAATATGGCCAAACCGCTGATCTTTGCAATTCCGAAGGGGAGGATATTGGACGATGCTTTGCCGCTCCTGGAGCAGGCCGGGATCGTGCCAGAAGACGCCTTTTTTGACAAGTCCAACCGCAGTCTGCAATTCGCAACCAATCAGGACCATGTCTCGATCATTCGCGTGCGGGCCTTTGATGTGGCGACTTTCGTCGCTCACGGCGCTGCGCAAATCGGCATTGTCGGTTCGGATGTGATCGAGGAATTCGGCTATAGCGAGCTCTACGCGCCGGTGGATCTCGGCATCGGACGCTGCCGCCTGTCGCTGGCACAGCCTAAGGACGATGCTGAACAACTGGGGAATATCTCCCACATAAGGGTGGCCACCAAATATCCCAATCTCACCAGTCGCTATTTCGAGGGCAAGGGCATCCAGGCGGAATGCGTCAAGCTGAACGGGGCGATGGAACTGGCGCCCTCGCTGGGGCTGTCGCGGCATATCGTCGACCTGGTCGAATCCGGCAGCACGCTGAAAGCCAATGATCTGGTAGAAACGGACCGGATACTGGATATTTCGGGTCGGCTGGTCGTAAACCGCGCGGCGTTCAAGATGCGTAGCGCCGAACTGACGCCCCTGGTGCAGAAATTTCGCGAGCTGGTGGGACAGGTTTGATGCCGTTCCGGATGGCCATTTCCGATCCCGGCTTTGCCGAAGCCTTTGACGCGCTGGTCAACGCCCGGCGGGAGGCAGATGCCGATGTGTCGGCTGACGTCCGGGCGATCATTCAGGATGTCCGCGATCATGGCGATGAGGCGGTTTCACGACTGACCAGCAAATTTGACCAGCATGATCTCGATCGGACCGGCTGGCGCGTGTCGAAGGCCGAATCCGCTGCCGCATTGGAAGATATGGAAGCATCTTTGCGGGTTGCGCTTGAACTGGCAGCCTTAAGAATTCGTGATTACCATGAAGGGCAACTCCCTGAAAACAGGGACTATATCGATGATGCCGGGGTGCGCATCGGTGCGCGCTGGAACGCCGTGGAGCGGGCGGGCATCTATATTCCCGGCGGCCGCGCGGCCTATCCGTCTTCGGTGCTGATGAACGCCATCCCGGCCAAGACTGCCGGCGTGGAGCGGATCATCATGGTGACCCCCGCTCCCGGTGGTCAGATCAACCCTCTGGTGCTGGCGGCGGCAGAACTGGCCGGAGTCGACGAAATCTGGCGGATTGGCGGCGCACAGGCCGTGGCTGCGCTGGCTTATGGCACCGCAAAAATTTTACCGGTCGACGTCATCACCGGCCCCGGCAATGCCTGGGTGGCAGAGGCTAAACGGCAGGTTTTCGGGGTTGTCGGGATCGATATGGTCGCCGGCCCTTCGGAAATCGTGGTTGTTGCCGATGGCAAAAATAATCCCGACTGGATCGCCGCCGACTTGCTCAGTCAGGCGGAACATGATCCCACCAGCCAGTCGATATTGTTCACGGATGATGTTAAGTTTGCCGACCAAGTTGCTGCAAAAATTGATGAACAACTAACGATCTTGGCAACATCCAAAACTGCAACGACCAGCTGGAATGACAATGGCGCGATCATCATTGTCGACCGTCTGGAACAGGCTATTCCTCTGGTCGACCGGTTGGCTGCCGAACATCTTGAACTGGCGGTTGATGAACCCGACGCGCTGTTCAAGAAAGTCCGCCACGCCGGGTCGGTCTTTCTGGGGCGGCATACACCAGAAGCCGTCGGTGACTATGTGGCAGGCCCCAACCATGTTCTGCCGACCGGGCGGCGGGCGCGCTTCTCGTCCGGTCTTTCGGTGACCGACTTTATGAAACGCACGAGCTTCATCCACTGCGACGAACAAGCTCTGCGCAATATTGGCCCGGCGGCGGTTGCTCTGGCAGAGGTAGAGGGCTTGCCCGCACATGCCGCCAGCATAGAAAAGCGGCTCGACCGGCGCTAACAATCAACAGAAAGAAAATGCCCATGACCATATCCCTATATGATGCCGTAATTCCAACCCAGCTTCAGATTATCGCTGCCGTTCGCGCGCTGGTCGATAAGGCTAAAGCCCATTGCGAGGACAAGGGCGCGGCACCGGAAGATATTATCGGCGCACGACTGATCGAGGATATGTTGCCCTTTTCCTATCAGGTAAAATGTTGCCGCGAGCATTCGCTGGGAGCCATTGAAGGTGTAAGAGAGGGCGTATTTACGCCAAGCCTGGTCGCGCCGCCCAATGATTGGGAGGGCTTGTACGAAAAACTCGATGAAGCAAAGGCGGGGCTGGAAAAAGTAAGCGAAGCCGAGATGGCGGGCTTTGTCGGCCAGCCAATGGAATTCCGCTTCAACGACACGGTGCTGCCTTTCACCGCTGAAAACTTCCTGCTGAGCTTCGCCCAGCCCAATTTCTATTTCCATGCAACGACTGCCTATGCCCTGCTTCGTGAGCGCGGGTTACAGATTGGCAAGGGTGATTTTCTGGGTACTCCACGGATTAAACGAGCATGACCGCAAAATCCACATCCCGATCAGCCGCTCGTCTCGGAGCCGTTCAAGCCCTTTTCCAGCACCAGATGGAAAAAACGCCTGTCACGAAGCTGATCAAGGAATTCCACGACCACCGGCTTGGCAAGGAAATCGAGGATGATCAATATCATCCGGCCGAACGGGACTTTTTTGATGATCTTGTTATCGGCGTAACGTCGCGACTGGAAGAAATCGACGGACTGGTGGAATCCAAGCTGGCCTCCGGCTGGACAATGGGGCGTCTCGACAAGACGATGCTCCAGATCCTCCGCTGCGGGACATTTGAATTGGTCGCGCATGAGGATGTACCAGTCGCAACGGTGATTGACGAATATCTGGATGTGGCGCATGCCTTTTTCAACAAAAAGGATGCCGGTTTCGTAAACGGTTTGCTGGACAGCATTGCGAAGCAGGTAAGGGGCTGAACGAAGCCCCGGCCGACATTGGGGGAAAAATTGTCCGACTTTCTAGACCGGCTGGATCCAGCATTCCGCGACATGATCGCGGCGGACGGGCCCTATATTTTCGAGATGCTGAAGGCCGACGTGGCGAAGGCGCGTGCCGCGCGGGACGCATTTTTTGCCGAAATCACTGCGACATTGCCCGTATTTGAAGGCGAGAAAGACGGATATCATATGCCGGGTCTGGCCGGTGAACCCGACGTTTCGGTAATCGAATATCGCGGGCGCGATGTACTATATCCTGATTGCACGATCATCTGGCTGCACGGAGGCGGCTATCTGATGGGCAGCGCAGATGATCTTTCGGCACAAAGCTATTCTTCTCTCGCTCCCGTAGTCTCGGTCGATTACCGGATGGCGCCGGAACATCGCGCTCCGGCTGCGGCCCGTGATGTCTGTGCGGTGATTGAACGGGTGGCGAAAAACCGCAAGCCGCGCAAGATCATCCTCGGCGGACCAAGCGCGGGTGGCGGGCTTGCGGCAAGCGCCGCGCTGCTCAACCGCGACCGGGGTGGTCCGGAAGTCGCGTTTCAGCTGCTTATCTACCCGATGATCGATGATAAGCACGATACGCCTTCGGGCCATATGGACATTCCGCCATCAAGCTGGACGCGGGAAACCTCGCTTCATGCCTGGTCGCTCTATGCGGAGGAAGATGGAACCAGCGCTTATGCAGCGGCAGCGCGGGCGACAGATCTCGTCGGCCTTCCGCCCGCTTATGTCATGTGCGGCGATCTCGACCTGTTTCTTGACGAAGATATTGCCTATGCAAATCGTCTTCGTTCATCCGGTGTTCCGGTTGAGCTTGCTATCTATCCGGGCGCGCCGCACGGGTTTAACGGATTTGTCCCCCAGGCAGCGGTCAGCAAGCGCGCCAACGCTTCCATCAGAATGGCACTGGAGCACGCCCTGTCTTGAGCGAATTACAATTTATTGACCGATTGAAGGCCATTAGCCCCCATCCTGCAGCCCGCGGACTGACTGACGATGTCGCCATGATGCCGTTCGGACGGCACAGGTTGGTGATGACCCATGACATGATGGTCGAAGGTGTGCATTTCCTTCCCGACGCTGATCCCGCTGATGTAGCGTGGAAGCTTGTTGCCGTGAATCTGTCCGATCTGGCGGCCAAGGGAGCGAAGCCGCTCGGCATCCTGCTGGGCTATGGGCGCACCTCCGGTGATCAATGGGATGCGGCATTCGTCGAAGGTCTGAAACAGGCGATCGATCGCTTTGCCGTACCCCTGCTGGGCGGCGATACGGTGGCTATGGGTGAGCACGCTCCGAGAACCTTTGGCCTGACGGCGATTGGCGAAGCAAAAGGCCATATCGTGCCCTCGCGCAGCAATGCCAAGCCGGGTCATGCTGTTTATGTCACGGGAACCATCGGCGACTCCTGGGCGGGTCTGCAAATCGCATCGGGATTGCTAAGTTCGCCGGATATCGAGGTCACAGCATCTTTATTGAAAGCGCATACACGTCCGACACCAAAGCTGGACGAGGGCAGGGTGCTGTCCAATCTGGTCAGCAGCATGATGGATATTTCGGACGGGCTGTTGCTCGATGCATCGCGGATTGCTGCGGCCAGCGGCGTGCAGATCGAAATTGATCTCGCAGAAATTCCGTTATCCAAACAGTTTCAGGCCCTGGTCGGTGACGATCGGGATGCGCGGATCAAGGCGGCGACCGGGGGTGACGACTATCAGTTGTTGCTTACCGCCAGCCCGGCAACCGTCCTGTCCGTTCCGTTGACATGCGTCGGAATCTGCCGACCGGGATCGGGTGTCAAGCTGCACAGCCATGGCGAGCGACTGGAACTGCCCGAACATTTGGGGTTTGTGCACGTCTGATCCGGTTGAAATTCGATCGGTTTGAAAGCCTTCCGGCAGCATCCCCTTGCCCGACAAAATCAGGACTTGCACGATTTGCGTTTCCCGCACTATAGCCGAGACGTTCATCGCCCCGGTCATACGGGGCGTTTTGTTATAATGATAAACAGGGGAGAGTGCGGCGATGACCGTTGTCACCATTTCAATTTTATGCGGTTTTGTCGCCATATTATATGGCTTCATTACCAGCCGTCAGGTGCTCAATGCACCGGCCGGAAACGAGAAAATGCAAGCTATCGCCGGCGCGATCCAGGAAGGCGCACAAGCCTATCTGAACCGTCAGTATCGCGCGATCGGTATCGTCGGCATTGTCGTCGCGGTTCTGGTCTTCATATTCCTCGACATGCCGCGCGGCGGTGTTCCGGTATCGACCATCGGTTTCCTGCTCGGCTCCATATTATCCGGTGTTGCAGGCTATATCGGCATGAACATTTCGGTTCGCGCCAATGTCCGCACGGCGCAAGGTGCTAGCGAAAGCCTGCAAACCGGCCTCACGGTGGCGTTCCGCGCCGGTGCGGTGACCGGTATGCTGGTTGCTGGCCTCGCGCTCCTCGCGATTTCGATCTTCTTCTGGGCATTGACCACGCAAATGGGCTTTGCTGCCAATGACCGGACCGTTATCGATTCTCTCGTGGCCTTGGCCTTCGGCGCTTCGCTGATTTCGATCTTTGCGCGTCTCGGCGGCGGTATCTTTACCAAGGCTGCCGACGTCGGCGCCGATCTGGTCGGCAAGGTCGAAGCCGGCATTCCGGAAGATGATCCACGCAACCCGGCGACGATCGCGGATAATGTTGGCGACAATGTCGGTGATTGCGCCGGTATGGCCGCCGACCTGTTCGAGACTTATGTTGTGACCGTTGGCGCCACCATGGTGCTTCTGGCGCTGTTGTTTGGTGATCTGGTCGGTAGCGCGATGCTCTATGACCTTATGTCGCTTCCTCTTATCGTTGGCGGTGTCTGTATCCTGACCTCGATCATCGGTACTTACATGGTTCGCCTTGGCAAGGGCACCAATATCATGGGCGCGCTTTACAAGGGTTTCATAACCACGGCGGTGCTTTCGATCCCGGCGATCTATTATGTCACCATGCGCACGCTGGGTGACATGGACACACCCATCGGTGTCGAGCTTGACGGTACTGGCGGATTTACCGGCATGGCACTGTTCTGGTCGATGATGGTTGGTCTGGTTGTAACCGGCCTGATCATCTGGATCACCGAATATTACACCGGCACGCAATATCGTCCGGTGCGGTCGATCGCCAAATCATCGGAAACCGGCCACGGCACGAACGTGATCCAGGGACTGGCGATTTCGATGGAAGCAACGGCATTGCCGACGCTGGTCATCGTGGTCGGCATCGTTGTCGCGTTCCAGCTCGCTGGTCTGATCGGCATCGCCTTTGCGGCAACCGCCATGCTGGCGCTCGCCGGAATGGTTGTGGCGCTCGATGCTTATGGTCCGGTTACGGATAACGCAGGCGGCATCGCCGAAATGGCTGGTCTGGACGAAAGTGTCCGTAACAAGACCGACGCGCTCGACGCTGTGGGCAACACCACAAAGGCTGTGACCAAAGGCTACGCCATTGGTTCTGCCGGTCTTGCGGCTTTGGTGCTTTTCTCGGCTTACACGGCCGACCTCAAGGAGTTCTTCCCGAACCTTGAAGTCAGCTTCAGCCTTGAAAATCCCTATGTGATCGTAGGTCTGTTGCTTGGTGCATTGCTGCCTTACCTGTTCGGTTCAATGGGTATGACCGCTGTTGGGCGTGCTGCTGGCGACGTTGTCAAAGACGTTCGCGAGCAGTTTGCTGCTGATCCGGGCATCATGGCGGGAACTACACGTCCCAACTATGCACGGACCGTGGATCTGGTGACCAAGGCGGCGATCAAGGAAATGATCCTGCCATCGCTGTTGCCGGTACTTGCACCGATCGTGGTCTATTTCGTGATCACTGCGGTTGCGGGTCAGGCGAACGGCTTTGCGGCTCTCGGCGCATTGTTGCTCGGCGTTATCGTCTCCGGTCTGTTCGTTGCTCTGTCGATGACAGCAGGCGGCGGCGCTTGGGACAATGCCAAGAAATATATCGAAGACGGCAATCACGGCGGCAAGGGCTCGGACGCTCACCATGCTGCGGTGACCGGTGATACTGTTGGCGATCCTTACAAGGATACCGCAGGTCCGGCCGTCAACCCGATGATCAAGATCACCAATATCGTCGCATTGCTGCTGCTCGCAGCGCTTTACGCGGCACAGGGCGGCGTTCACTAGAACGTCATTCCCGTTGGTTTGAAACAAGACCCCGCCGGAAGCGATTTCGGCGGGGTTTTTTATTGGTCTGGCCCCGCTGGCCTATGCGCGACTTGCGTTAATCACATATTACCCCTTTTTCGTTAGGCTGGCCGCCAGTTGAATAATTGGTCTGATCAGGCGGAATGCAATGGATTTGAGTGGGTTACAGAAATTGGAGGGCATCAACCTCCGCGCTAACCGGTTCCGCGGCGGACTGTCGCCCTCCGAGCGCCGGGCGGAATTCCATCCGGTATCCCTGATAGATTCCAATCTGGTCGAGGCATGGAACGAACTGGCCGGACAGGCGAGCGAGTCGAATATCTTCTACGAACAATGGTTCCTGCAGCCCGGCTTGACCGAATTTGACCATCACTCTGACCTGCGGCTATTCCTGCTATGGGCTGGCGAACCGGGCCATTCGCAATTGCTTGGTCTGTTCCCGCTCGGCCCGGAAAGCCGGTTCGGTCGTTGGCCGGTGCCGCACGTCCAGAACTGGGTCCATCACAATTGTTTTCTCGGGACGCCATTGGTCCGCAAGGGCTTTGAATCGGAATTCTGGAGCCATTTGCTCAGCGCGCTCGACAGCGGCGACTGGCCGGGCTTTCTCCATGTCCACGGCATGACCATCGGCGGACCGCTGGATCAGGCGCTACGCGCCCTGTGCGGTGGCCAGAAGCGCCGCTGCGATCTTGTCCAGAGCGAAGCGCGAGCGTTCTTGCAGAGCGACCTCGGGTCGGAGGCTTATTATAACGCCACCGTTCGCGCCAAAAAGCGCAAAGAGCTGCGGCGCCAGGCCAGGCGGCTCGACGAACTGGGCGATGTGACCTTCTGTCATCACAATGACGACGAGAATCTCGATTCATGGATTGACGAATTTCTGCAATTGGAGAGCCAGGGCTGGAAGGGCTATGGTGGCTCGTCGCTGAATTCATCGGAGCAGACAATGGGATTTTTTCGTGAGGCCTTGCGCGGCGCAGCGCGGGCAGGGCAGCTAGAGCGTCACGATATCCGCCTCGAAGGCACGCCACTGGCGATGCTCGTGAACTTCCACAGCGGCCGCGGCAGCTTCTCGTTCAAAACCGCGTTTGACGAAGCCTTCTCGCGCTTTTCTCCCGGCGTGTTGCTGCAACTGGAAAATCTCAAGATCCTCGAAAATCCGGCGATCGACTGGATGGACAGCTGCGCTTCGCAAGACCATCCGATGATCGACAGCCTTTGGTCCGGACGCCGCCACGTCGGCCGCTTCTCAATCGAACTGAAGGGTGTTTCCCGCCGCGCGATATTCCACGGCTTGCGGCTCGGCGAAGACTTGATGGGCAAGATCAAGGGGCGCGCCGTCATTGATTCGAACGAGGTGTAGAAATGAACCAGATTTCCGGTCAGGACAGCTTCAGGCAACAGGTTTTCGGTGAGCATAGCCTTCAGCAGTTCGATAGTTGTTACCCAGAGCAGCCGCACGTGTTCGATCATACGATGGTATCGCACCAATTGCTGACCCTAGAAGCGCTGGCAAAGCTTGGCACCGCGCTTCCCAAGAAAAGTGTCGAATATAATCCCGGCGATCTTCCGGTCGGGATCAAGCCCGAAGATGTGCCTGACAATGGCATGACCATCGGCGATACGATCCGGATGATCGAGCAGTCGGCGAGCTGGGCGGTGCTCAAGAATATCGAGCAAGTACCGGAATATGAAGCCTTGCTGCTGTCGCTGCTCGGCGAAATTCGTCCGATACTGGAAGCCAAGACCGGCCAGATGCTGAAACCGCAGGGCTTCATCTTCGTGTCCTCACCCGATGCGGTGACGCCTTATCATTTCGATCCGGAACATAATATCCTGCTGCAACTGCGCGGCGAAAAATGGATGACCACTTTTCCCGCCGGCGATGCCCGCTTTGCCGCCGACGAAATCCACGAAGCCTATCATGTCGGCGGGCCTCGCAATCTCGTCTGGCAGGATGACTTCCAGGCCGATGGAACCAGGCATCATCTAATCCCGGGCAAGGCGATTTTCGTCCCCGTCATGGCGCCGCATTATGTCCAGAACGGTCCGGAACCGAGCATCTCGCTGTCGATTACCTGGCGCTCGGACTGGAGCTTCGAAGAGGCCGATGCGCGGGCGCTTAATGGCTTGCTGCGCAAGCGCGGGATGACGCCCAAGGCACCAGACCGCTTCCCCGCGCGCAACCGTGCCAAGTCGCTGGCCTGGCGGGTTTTGCGGAAGATCGGAATGACCAACGAATAGGCCGTTTTCTAACGTAACGACGCCCTACAAACCAACCCCACTTGACGTCCTCCTCTGTCAGGGTCACTCTCCAAGAAAAAACAGGGAGAGAGAATATGGCCACACGGATTGCCGCAGCACCGATCAGCATGGACGCCTTTATCGAGAAACAGGCGCGGGGAGATGCGGTGGTGAATATCGTTCTGGCCGGCGGGATCAACTATTGGCTGACCCGCGATCTGGCATTTGTTCCTGCGACTCTCCCCTTTGGCGATTCTGCACCCAATCTCGGCGGGACCCTGATCGCCATTGCCGTGTTGATGAGTCTGATGCTGACCTTGATCGTCTATCTGATCACTGTGTCGCAACGCAAATCGGGCAAGATCGAGCCCGGACTGCCTGCCGACACCCGCGTCGGTTTTGCACCCTTTGTGCTGGCGCTGAAACATCTGGGGATGACGCTGATCCCCGCATTTCTGATCGGGATGGTCTTGCAAGGCGCGGGGCCAGAACTGCGTTTCACGCCGACCGCGTTTACCGTGATTGTCACCATCATCGCGGCGGTGCTTGCCTATTTCATGTCGAAAAGCACGACGCGGGCGACGCTGAGCCTGTGATCATCATTTCCGCATCCTTCGTGGTCCGGCCCGCCCAGCGCGAACAGATCATCGCATTGTGCAGCGAACATAGCGCCCGATCCCGCGCCGAAGCCGGCTGTATCTCGCACAATATCTACGCCGACTGCGACGACCCGGCGCGCCTGTTCTTTCACGAAGAATGGCAGGACGAGGCCGCCGTCGCCGCGCATTTCGCGGTCCCGGCATCGGGGGATTTCGTCAAGCGACTGACCGCGCTGGTTGGCGCGCAGCCGGAGATAAAGATTAATCGGGTGGACGCGGTTTCGGCCAGGGATTTGGGTTAGACATTTGAGTGTCGCCCCAGCCTGTGCTGGGGCGACTGCGTCAAAACCGCTTGCGGA
>RCMY010000458.1_pt1 | contig 38239 bp, 36 predicted proteins | sample 2041341 | NCBI WGS metagenome assembly RCMY01 (sample SAMN09708234, study PRJNA481090) | Marine sediment metagenome, whole genome shotgun sequencing project. | reverse complement strand
CGAACGAACATCAAAAACAGGCTATTATGCCTCCCTCAGGCGTTGACTACGCCTCCGAATTTCTGAACGGGTATGCTCCGGAATATGTATACAGCCACGTATAAACTCCGATTTATTATTGTGAACGCAAGAATATCGGTAATATCTTTATATGTAGAACACACATACAATTAATTATTAGCTTTCGTCTTTCCACTATTTAACGTGTCCGCGCACCACGCTTCTCTTATATTTCTTCGTTCACACAATAAGTACCTTAAGGATTTTGTTATATGTTAAATAGTTCAAAATAATATATAGATTAAAATATCGGATAACGTCCAACTTATCGCTAAACTTATAACCTAGCTATAGATCAAACTAGTATGACTACTGTTAGTAATTAAATTTAGAGAACAGTTTCTATCATGCAACTTTCTCTTAAGAACTTTGAAAAGTGATACTAGTGACTATCAAATATCTATATGCCTATTAATAAGAAAAAGAGGCTCTATCATAGTTGAAAACTTAACTGGGGGTACTATTGATATTAGATTTTGACAAAATACTAATTATACTACCCCACAGAATAAATTTATAGCACATTAGATTCACTCATTCTATCATAAAACATAACCTATTATTGCTGCATGACAAAGAGCTTAAATATAAAATCTTTCTCTCCAATACTTAATTTTAAATCATAAGTACCAGCCGATGGAAATGAGATATTATTCATATTTAAAATAAAATTTGAATATGAAAAGCCGAATTCATTATCTACAGTACTTATTTTCACCATAACTTTTGGTATAATTTCGTCATTTTCACCATGTTTGGTAAACACAAAACTAACGTCATAGTTTTTATCTTCTTTGGCATCAAGTCCTATTCTTGAAACAAAAGTCATCGCAGGATATTTACCAGGAAATTTAGCGAATTTTATCATGTTAAAAGTACCTACAATAACCAACTTACCTTGATATTGCTGAGCATTGTCACATAGAGTTAATATATCAACTATCATATTTTTTCTATATTTTTATTATTACTAGTTTCACCTAAATTCCTAAAACTATGAAAAGAATATTTCAATCTACCAATAGTTCTTGTTTTTGTATTTTCAAGCTGCACTCCATGGCGATGCGAATATCCTTCTATGCTATTGAAATCTAGAGAGCGTCGTTTTGAATTAACATATAACTGTATTGATTCACCTTCTATTAAATCTCCAACGCTACAATGAATATTTTTTAAATTTCGTAATTTTTGATCATCAATAGACTCTAGGCTAATAGACTCTGTAACTTCAACACGACAATTTCGATCTAGTTCATAAAGTGTAAATAGTTTTTCAGTAACAGGATCTTTTCTTAATCCCTTCCATGTATTTTTTCTCGTGGCTATAGAACATTTTGCACCCTCAACTAAATCGCCTTCATTTACATATTTGGTCATTATTTTATATATTTATGTATTGAGCAATCATTAAATGAAAACAAGTCTATCATATCACTAGCATCCTTTACGTCCATAATTTTTGAGGAAACATTAAGAGCATACTGAAATTCTTCTTGTGAAGCATTTTGATTAGCAGAAGTAACATAGTCATCTACGTTTTTTTCAATCTCTGCATCAAATTCATCCTCAGTCATTTCTTTTTCCAATAATTGACAATACAATCTAAAGTAATTTCTTTCCCTTGTCCGATTATTAATAGCACGTATTAATAACTCTTCATTTAGAGTTTCTTCTTTAAATAATTTTTCATTGTCTACAAAACCTACAATAAAAGAGGATGTCTTATTTTCCTCAGTGACTACACAAACTTGTGTGCCATTATTAGCAATATAAGACACTCCATAAGGCTTAGAAATCAGATTTCCTGTAAAAACATTTACATTTTCATCTCCATCTGGATTTACTGCAAAATCCGGATTAGAATTTTCTATTACTAATTTCATATCTTTTAAATCACGATTCATATCTTATTCAATTTATATATTGCTTTAAAACAAATGTAATTAAGAATACATACCTTTTGTGTAGTTATCAGTTAACTATTTCTTTATAATATCACATTCTTTATTTTGTGCCATTTATTATTGAAACAAAGATAGACATAAATTAATTATTTGCCAAGAATAAACGATATAATTTATAAGCAAGATGATATTTTAACGTATTTTATAACTTAAACATTACAAAAAAGCAAATAGTAGATATCTTAGACCATATGTATCGGGAAAGCCTATAAAAATACAATTATATTCTATTTTAACTTCAGTAAGCTACTTCAGTAATTTCAAATTATCATATAGATAATACAAACTATACTTTATATGTTTAATATTTATATTAAAGCTGTTATGATCATTTAATACCTATTATCATTCTCCGTGAAATATAGCCACTGAATTGTTTTGAATATACGTGGTTCGCGTTTCTTTCCTTCAAATATAAATAGCTTCATATCTGAAATGCGTTACCACGGAAAAGTTTCTCTATGTTATGACCAAAGCGAAGTTCCTTGCTCGTACAGTCACATAAAGGTTTGATTACGCCCTCGTTCAAAATGAAGTTACAATCAGGACGCAACAAATCGTTTGTCATTAAATAGGTGTTATGTGATGATGTGAACACCTGTGTATCAAGATTAAACAGTCGCTTACAAACCTGAAAAGCAAGACGAAAATGATAGAATGCATCAAACTCATCAATAAAGACAAACTTAGCCTGCCCCATCTGCTTAATCCAGAAATATAGAAGTTCCAATGACTGTGTTCCTGTTGACGCTAAAGTGATGAAGGGAATATAAGAACCATCTATAACACAATATAAATGCTTATCATCTTTCTCACTCAACGCAAAAGTAAAACTCTGATCGCTTATTTCTTTTAAGAACTTAGCAAAGTCATCTACATAATTATTATTGATAATATATTCCTCAATATTCGTTGTAGCACTATTACTTAGACCAATAAAATCTCTTTGATCCAAACATTTATACCAAAGCATGGAATTAACAAAATTCTGAAGCTGTAGTAAGAAGTGCTCTTGAGGTAATGGTAATGAAGTCAGAAGAAGATTTGCAATTGAAACGTTATTCGCATTTTCTTTCAGACTTAACTTTAAATTATCATTAATGGGAAATTCTGACTCATCAATAATAAAAGAACCTGGTTGACGATTAAATACCATATTACCATCAACTGACATTGCCTCACTAACTAAAATTCCAGTAGCATTCTTCTGATAGGCATACTTTACAACAGAAGAACCAAATTTGAAATCATATTCAAAAGAAACTAGCTCAATAGTCTTATTGGCATATACATAATTGGCATAATAATCCATCTTCTTCCATTTCTGAGAAAGATGATTAACAATGTCAAAAAGAGCCAAAGCAAAGTTTGACTTACCAGAACCATTAGGACCATAGATGATACCATTCTTAATAACTCCGTCAAGAACTGCATTCTCATTGAATGTATAATTCTTAGGATGAGATAAATCCCATTCAATACGGTCTCTAAAACCTCTATAATTGGTTACTGCAAATCTTAAAAGCATACTCTTTATTTATTAATGATAATGCAAATATAAACATAACATCTTGATATCCGTAATTTTCTTACGGATAATTAACTTTATTCCCGTAATTTTCTTACGGTAGTTTATAATAAGACGTAATATTTAATGCTAACTAATTATAGGATACTTCTTTTTATACATGAAAATACTTGCTAAAATATAGCAAATTGTTTCAAAATATAGGATACAACCACTGTTTTTTGTTTCAAAACATAGGATACAAACGCCTTTTTTTGTTCCAAAACAGAGGATACCACCATAAAGTTTGTTTCAAAATGAACTCACGAGGGCCCCTACTAGCACTTTATTAAGTGTTTAGCTACGCAGCTACGTTATCTCTTGTAACGCTTATATACAAAGGATTTCAAGAACGTTTACTTTTAAATTTAGCTGTGGTAAGCTACGTTTTAGCTACGTCATAAATTGCATTATAACGATGAAACGCAAAATTAGAAGTGATATAAGGATTGATAAATATGAAAAATAGAGACTTATTTTAATGGCATTTACTCTTTATCTCATTTAATACTTCAATCGCTTTCTTCTTGTCTAACCCACTTTTCACCGCAACAGCGATTACATCATCATCAGTTGGAGTGATACTGTTATTATATGTTGTGATGTGATAACCATTCATACCATAGCTCGGCAATATATCATAGGCTGGCGCAAAATGCCAAGAACCATCACAAACTATAAATGAGAAATTCTTTGCATGGTCATCTTTATTTTCAATAACATAATTAAATACAGCCACACGATATAATTTCCACATATCAAGTTCACTATTTGTTAGACTTCTGCAAAGAGCCATCAAGTGCAAGTAATCAATACTTGGAATTCGATAATCTGCGCACAATAATCCTGCGGCACTAGCTACATGATATTTATTTCCTTTGCTATCACGATCAAAACGTTTTACTCCAAAATACTTATTATCAAACAAATAAGTATCGGGCATGTCAATACCACATTTCTTTGCCAATAAAGAATAGTCATATTCCTCTTTTCCTATATTGACAGAGTCTTCTTTTGCAGGAAACTTCACAAGCCATTCATTATCATTATAATGTATAAAGACTTTAGGTCTTGCACCACCAGGAGCCCCTCCTTGATGATAGAGCGTATCGAGATTAGCTGATGTATAGTCATTATTGCTACCTAGCAATATCCCAACTTCAGTAGCCATATCTTCTATCGTCATTGAATTATAATCAGTTTTTACACTATTATCAGGTATGAATTCAAGCGCACCACGCCCATTTTTTCCAACCAAAGAAAGACGATCTAGAATCGTTAGTTCATTAGGATTAATATTGTGTAGGCGGAGATAACGATCTAGTATAATTAATCCCCAACCATCAGGTAAGCTATCATCAAAGACACCAAATCCGCCATCAAAAGGCATAGCACGAGAAATTTTAACCCCACGTTCCAAAGGCAATTCAAATGGTGATATAGAGTAACCATCTTCTAGCCATTTCCCATCATACTCAAAAGCACATAGCTGATTTGATGTTAATGCTATTTTCCCAATAGTTCTTTTGTCAATAAGTACTTCAATATGATTAACTTTATTCATTTTTCTTCCCTCGCTTTCTATTGCTAATTTTATCTGAATTAATAACTTCTTCTATTGAATTATATTTCCTCTGCGAGAATAGACGGATTATATCATCAGTCATTCCCAACACAGAAGCAATCTTTACAAGATTAAGAAGTGCAATTTCACCAGTTGTTTCAAATCGTCTATATGTATTAATATTGACGCCTGAACGCTGTGCCATACCAGTTTGAGTGAGATTCATCTCTAATCTACGCTGTCTTACTCTGTCTGCAACTTGCATACAAAGTTTATCGGCAGTTACTTCATTAACTGATAATATATTATTAATATCTATCATTATACACTATTTACTATTAAAATATTATCAGTTACAAAGATAATATATATATTTGAATTAATCAACTAAACTAAGCTTTATTTTACAATTTCATGCAATATAATCCTTATTGACCGTAACTAAAAAAACAGACGACTTGATTCTGCTGCGTTAAGTTTTTAATGAGTAAATTCATATCGTATTACTCAGCAGAAATATGAAAGCAAAACCGCACGATACTAACCATAGACCTATATATGAAATAACAGGATTGGAAATAATAGAAAATGAGCTGCGTTTCTATATAGAAACGAAAACGTTTGATCGTAGAAACGCAAACTTTATGTCGTAGAAACGCAAACGTTTTATCGTGAAAACGGAAACGTTTCTATATAGAAACGCACGCTAATTCGTGTGAAAATAATAATTCATTGCATAAAGACTTCCAAAACATCATAGTGAACGCTGTTTCTATACTCTTTTTGAAATTACTCTATGCCCCCTGAATTCACTGTTTCTACATAGGGTTTACAAAATCGCAAGCGTCAAAGCGTCTATTAACTGACTATCAACAAGTTATCATACCTTCTTTCATTTATAGAGTGTCGCAAACATGTCGTATTGAATAAAATCGCCTTTTTAAAAATCATTTTTTGCGTTATATCGTAGAAACGTCGAAAAAAACGACTATATGATGACACTTCATATTTTTAAAAATACATCCTAACTAATTGTATATCAGTGAGTCGACACTTAGACACTTGGAAAAACGAAAAAGTATATGTGCGCGCGTGCACGCATGCGTACATTATATAAGAAAAAGAACCTATTTATGTCTGTTTCTTTTTGACAAGTATAGAATCGCCTTTTTTTCAACTCCAAACATGCATTATATCGTAGAAACACCCTATTTTGACGTAGTAAGAACGTAGCTTACCACAGCTAAATCTATAAGCAAACGTTCGTCTACCCCTTTGTTTATAAGCGTTTCGAGAGATGACGTAGCTACGTAGCTAGAAAAAACTAAAAGTATAGGGCAGCCAAAGCATCTCTCTACCTTTTAGTATTGTCTTCGACTTACTACTTTAACTACGTTGAAGGTAAGGCTGCGCCGAAACATATTTCGACGAACCGAAATAGAGCCAAATTTATTTGAGGTATTGAGGTGAAGATGAAATTCACAGAATGTAATAAAAATAAAAGTTCCTTTTATTTTGTCTTATACTTGCTACTTTAACTACGTTGCAGGTAAGGCTACCCTCGGGAGAGCTCAAATTAAAACTAGTTTTAATTTGGACTTTCCACTCGTTTGCACTACCTTTAAATAAGGTAGGCTGCGTCTAAACAATAAAAATAAAAGTTCCTTTTATTTTGTATTGTCTTAGACTTCTTACTTTAACTGCGTTGAAGGTAGGCTGCGCCGAAACAATAAAAATAAAACCTTGTTTTATTTTGTATTGTCTTCGACTTGCACTACCTTTGTCAAAAAAAGAAGGAATATGAAATATAAAATGATTGTACTCGACTTAGACGGTACTTTGACTAACGAGCAAAAGAAGATTACTCCAAAGACAAAGGAAGCTCTGATGCGTGCACAAGAAAACGGAATAAAGGTTGTGTTGGCTTCTGGAAGACCTACTTATGGTATTACTGCCCTAGCTGACGAACTGGAGCTTAAAAAATATGATGGCTATATATTGGCTTTCAATGGTGGAAAAATCATTAGCTGCAAAGATATGAGTGTTGTCTTCGAACAAATACTTGATGAGAATCTTGTTCCTAAACTATACGAATCTGCCGTTAACAACAATATGCCAATTCTGACATATCAAGGTGAAGACATAGCTACTAATCATAAAGATGATCAATATGTTGCTTACGAGGCTTTCATCAATCAAATGCCTGTTGTGCAATATGATGATTTCCTTGGACAAATTGTTTACCCAATAAACAAATGCCTTATCGTGGGCGAACCTACCCTGCTTCACGAACTTGAACTGAAACTGGCAAAAGAAGTTGAAGGAAAGATGAATGTGTATCGCTCTGCTACCTGTTTCCTTGAATGTGTACCTTTGGGAATTGACAAAGCTAAATCTCTTGACAGACTCATCAAAACGCTTGATATAAAAAGAGAAGAGATTATTGCGTGCGGTGACGGATATAATGACCTTAGCATGATAGAGTTTGCTGGTCTTGGCGTTGCAATGTCTAATGCTGCCGAAGATATACAAGAGAAAGCCGACTTTATCACGCTTTCTAATGAGGAAGACGGCGTAGCCCACGTCATCAACAAATTCATCTTTAATGAATAAGATCCCATCACAATATATAAAAAGGCGAGTTACACACTCGCCTTTTTTAGTTTATTGAATTTCTACAGAACTGTATTTATCTATTTCAACCTTTACACCTTTTGGTATTTTTGGTGTCGGCCACTTTCCATCAATAACCAACATTTTATAAGTACGTCCTGGATGTAGAGCATTGATAGCTTCCTGCAAAGTGAGATGATTGCCACGACCTTGCGTAGAAACAACAGAATCATAATGCCTTATGTAAGGTTTAAGTTCTGGAATAACCTCACCTATTGCATCAACCAATGCTCCTGCAACAACTCTTGCACCATATATATTATAATGCGTGTTGTCTTTTCTGCCATCTGGAATAGCAGCACACTCACCCGGCTTCAACCACATGTGAAGATAACGACTACCCTGTATGCCATATTGCTGTTCAATCTTTGTAGTGATAGCGTTTGCATCAACATAAGCCACATTGAGTTTTCGAGCCACATTCGCAGCAGAAAGTCTGTATTTTCCATGCGTGTCTACAAGAGTATCACTATTAATCTTTTCATCGCCATAAGCAACATTGCGTAGAGCCTCATCTTCAGTTACCGTGTCAACAACATTATAGAAACATCTGCGCGCAACAGGGCTCATCAAGATTGGCGTAGCACCCTTTGCTCTAGCCTCAGTAACGAAGCGTTCCAAGTTAGCATCAAATGTAGTTCCCGGATCAGTATGGCGATCAGGAGAAGGCTTAGAATCATTATGTCCAAACTGAATGACAACATAATCACCCGGCTTGATTTCATCAAGTACCTTCTGCCATCTGCCTTCGTCTATGAAACTTTTACTTGAACGGCCATTTACTGCATGATTACTCACAGTAACATCTTCGGTGAAGAAGCCCTGAAGAACCATACCCCATCCACGTTCTGGATTGTTTTGAAAATCACGTTTTTCAGCAGCTGTAGAGTCACCTATTATAAATATAACAGGATGATGATTGTCTGCCGATATCATTACCATAAGAATGGCAAAAAGAAATAATAATCTTATGATTCGTTTCATAGTAGACAGTTTATTAAAAAAGATATGGGTAGCGGAAAGAATCCACTACCCATTATAATTGTAATCAAATTATTTAGTTACAATAGCGATAAGTTCATCAGGAGTAACCATAGTCTGTTCTCCAGTCGCCATGTTCTTGAGCGTAAGCTTACCCTCATTGATTTCATTCTCACCAGCAAGTGCAACGAATGGAATATTCTTTGCATTAGCATAGCCCATCTGCTTCTTCATCTTTGCACTATCAGGATACATTTCTGTTCTGATACCAGCCTTGCGAGCCTTGCTTACAGAAGGCAGACAATATGCAGTTTCCTTCTCGCCAAAGTTGATAAACAGAAGTTGTGTAGCGTTTACAGCCTCTTTAGGATATAAGTCGAGTGCATTCAACACATCATAGATTCTGTCTGCACCGAAAGAAATACCTACACCGCTAAGTCCTGGCATACCGAATATACCTGTAAGGTTGTCATAACGTCCACCACCCGTGATACTTCCCATAGGAGTATCAAGAGCTTTAACCTCGAATATGGCACCAGTGTAGTAATTCAGACCACGAGCAAGAGTCAAATCCAACTCAATCTCATTATCAAGACCAGTCTTCTCCAAAGCATCGAGAATGAAACGAGTTTCCTCAACACCCTTGACACCAATCTCTGACTCTGCAAGAATCTTACCGATAATATCAAGCTTCTCACTATTAGAGCCACTCAATGAAATAATAGGCTGCAACTTCTCAATAGCCTCATCAGAAATACCATCAGCTTTGAGCTCAGCATTGACACTCTCAAGACCTATCTTATCCAACTTGTCTATGGCAACAGTGATATCAACAATCTTATCAGCCTCGCCGATAATCTCAGCAATACCTGTAAGAATCTTACGATTGTTGATCTTTATCTGAACTCTAACACCGAAGTTAGTGAATACAGTATCTACAATCTGCATCAATTCAACCTCGTTAAGAAGAGAATCTGAACCTACAACATCAGCGTCACACTGATAGAATTCACGATATCTACCCTTCTGAGGACGATCTGCACGCCATACAGGTTGAATTTGATAACGCTTGAAAGGTAGTTGCAATTCTTCACGATGCATAACAACATAACGTGCGAAAGGAACTGTCAAATCATAGCGCAATCCCTTTTCACAAAGTTTTGCAGCCAGATGAAGGGAATTGCTCTCATGCAACTCATCCTCTGAGACCTTGCTCATGAAGTCGCCTGAATTGAGGACCTTGAAAAGCAACTTATCACCCTCTTCACCATATTTTCCCATAAGGGTCTGAAGGGTTTCCATTGCAGGTGTTTCTATCTGCTGAAAACCATAAAGGGCGTAAACGTCCTTTATGGTGTTAAAAATATAATTTCTCTTAGCCATTTCCATTGGCCCGAAGTCACGGGTTCCCTTTGGAATGGAAGGTTTCTGTGCCATATAATATTTATTTATAATACAATTGTCTGATCTCTGTCAGGACCTATTGAAACAACCTTTATTGGAGTTTCAAGGAAGTCTGCTAGGAACTTGATGTAATTAGAGAAAGCCTCTGGGAATTGCTTCTTATCAGTAAACTTAGTCATATCTGTGTTCCAACCTGGAAGTTCCTTATATACTGGTTTAACATCGTCAATCTCATAAGGTAGTTCTTCAGTTACAGTACCATCTGGCAATGTGTAACCAACACAAGCCTTGATTGTATCGAAAGTATCAAGAACATCACTCTTCATAAGAATAAGCTTTGTTACACCATTGATCATGATAGAATAGCGTAGCTGAATCAAGTCAACCCAACCGCAACGACGCTCACGACCAGTAACAGCACCATACTCATGACCAAGGTCACGGATAGTTTTGCCTGTCTCGTCAAAAAGCTCTGTTGGGAATGGTCCTGCACCAACACGTGTGCAATAAGCCTTCATAATTCCATAAACATCACCAATTCTGTTAGGGCCAATACCAAGACCGATGCAAGCACCAGCACAGATAGTATTTGATGATGTAACGAAAGGATATGAACCAAAGTCTACATCAAGCATTGTGCCCTGAGCACCTTCGCAAAGAATGTTTTTACCAGAACGCAAGATGTTATTGATTTCATGCTCAGAATCAACGAAATGGAACTGACGCATATATTCAATGCCTTCCATCCACTTCTTCTCCACTTCTTCAAATCCCTCAAAGTCGTCCCATCCAAGAGCCTTAAGCATTCCTAGATGACGCTCTTTATGGGCAGCGTATTTTGTGTCGAAATTGTCAAGGATATCACCTACACGGAGTCCGTTACGACTTACCTTATCAGTATATGTAGGGCCAATGCCTTTACCAGTTGTTCCAACCTTGTTCTTACCCTTGGCAGCCTCGTAAGCGCGATCAAGAATACGATGTGTTGGCATAATGAGATGAGCCTTCTTAGAAATGTGCAGACGATCTTTCAATTGATGACCGCTCTTTTCCAAGTCCACAGCTTCGTCCATAAACAAATCAGGAGCTAAGACTACACCGTTACCGATTATATTCACTTTACCACCCTGGAATATACCAGAAGGGATAGAACGGAGAACATATTTCTCACCTTCGAATTCAAGCGTATGACCAGCATTAGGACCACCCTGAAAACGTGCTACCACATCATAGTTTGGCGTCAAAACGTCAACTACCTTACCTTTACCTTCATCGCCCCACTGGAGACCGAGCAGGACATCAACTTTTCCTGTTGTGTTCATTTTATTTATAGATTATCGCTTTTTAGACTTTTCCGACTTTGTAGATTTTAGTCTTGCAAGCTTTGATTGACATTTACTGCAAACACCGTTAACATAAAGCATGAAACTGTCTTTATGAAATCGTCCATATTTAGTTTCGTCTATTGCCTGTTTAATTTCGGGTGAAATGATCTCTGTTACCTTTCCGCATACGTTGCATACCAAATGTATGTGTCCACTATCTGTATATGAAGCTTCGTACTTTATACCTTCAGGAAGATGATGTCTAACTACGAGCCGAAGTTTCAAAAACAGTTTGAGTGTATTGTATAAAGTGGCCCGGCTAACTCTGAAGTTGGTTTTTAATAACTGTTCGCTGAGACTTTCAATGGAAAAACGTCCTTTCATAGCAAACACCGCATCAAGAACTGCATATCGTTCCGGAGTCTTGCGGTGTTTATTTGTTTCTAGATATTTATCCAGAATTTCATGAACTGCTTGTATGACTTCTTTTTCCATTAAATTACTTTAGTAACTTTAAGACGCACAAAATTACGAATTTTATATCAAAATGAAGAATATAACAACATTTTTTTAAATTTAAATTTCTACGATGCCCTTTAACGTGACACGTGCGGCTTTCTCAAAAGCATCTCCAAGTTCTATAAATCTCATGATACTGTTGAGTGCAGCATGCTTCAAACTGACATTATCTCCTCGCAATGCTGCTGCTGCCTGATCAAGATATTCATCCATCCCTCTGTCATTTGGTTCTTGACCATTCATGAAAAGACGTGAAAGAATACTGTAACCGCATATCTGATAGTTGTTATTATCAGTAGCAATCCATTTATAGGCTACAGCCGGAGCATAAGGAGCATATTGCAACAAATTAAATGCCAGCATCTCTGCTAGTTCCTGATTGTCGGTCTGTTCCATCCATAGATCAGCCAAGTCTGCTTCAAACTTATCAATAGGCATAATCATCGTAGCCATAATTTTGCATTCTCTGATATTCTCCTTAAACAGAGCTATTGCCAAATCATAATCTTTACCGTATTCAGCAGCCATATCACGCAACGTTGTGAAAGGTACGCCCCAGTTTATCTTGTAATTAAGTCCCTTCTCTCGCATTGACTGCGATGCAGGACCATTCATTACGAGTCTGAAACTCTGCTTTATATTCTTTAATTTATCGTTAGTTTCCATATTAATTAATTATTTATTAATATTCACCAGAATATCTGAGCATCTGATGTGAATAGGTTTCTGTGTAATCTAATACAATGTCCTTAATGTTTCCATCTGCATCATATTGAGGTTTCATCCAAGGATTAATAAAGCCCTTATATGGAGCAATGTTAAGCAATTCATATCTATGCAACACTTCGCGATGAAGAGTAGGATCCAGTTTGATACCGTATTTCTCAACAAGACATTTAGCTGCATCGAAATCGCCTTCACTCTTTATCCGCTGAATCTCATGTAGCTCTTCAGCAAAGATTTCACGTAAAGCCTCATAATCTTTGATTTCAACATAATGTTTACTGTCACGCTCTACAATGCTTACTACTGTATGATCCTTATCCAAATCAACAGCCCAGTTTGCTATCAGCGCACGATTTCTCATGTGAGCCTCTTCTATATCAGAATCAAGACTGATACGAACGCACTGAGTCAGCAGACCATTTTGCATATACGTATAATATTGGCTTTTATAAGCTTCGCCGTTTGGAACAAGACCCAATTCAACCAATTTATCATCTGCAATATAATACAGACCAAACAAATCGGCTCTTGCCTCTTCTATCGTGTTTCCGTAAGCCTTCAGTGCATCAGGATCTGTTCCTGGGCGAAGTCTTCCGCTTCCATGTCCCAAGCATTCATGTAGGTCAGTATGCAAATCATCACAAATATCGCCATACTTCTCTATCAAATCATTCGTTGCCTTGTCGATAACAAACTCTGTCATGAAACCATTTCCATGAGCAGCCTTGCTATACGCCTCTGTAAGGTTGCAGATTGTGATGCTCTTTGAACCATGTTCTGCTCTTATCCAATCTGCATTTGGAAGATTAATGCCAATAGCAGAAGCTGGATATTCGTCACCACCAAGCATTGCTGCACAAATAACATTAGCCGTGACACCTTTTACTTTTGGTTTACGGAATTCTGGTGCTACAGGAGAATGATCTTCAAACCATTGAGCATTATCGCTTATGGTCTTTGTGCGTTTTGTTGCCTCTATATTCTTGTATTCTACAATGCCTTCCCAAGAACCTTTAAGACCGAGAGGATCACCATAGACTTCGATAAAGCCATTGATAAAATCCACCATGCCGTCTTGCTCTTTCAGCCATTCAATAGAATATTCATCGAAAACTCTTAAATCACCTGTTTTGTAATATTTTATAAGCGTTGCAATAACCTTTTTCTGCTGATCATTTTCTGCATAATCAGAAGCCTTGCTCAGCCAATGAATGATGTTGCATATCTTGTCGCCATACAACGAATCAGCTTTGCAAACAAGTTCCTGAATCTGCCCATCCTGCTTCACTAGTTTTGTGTTCAGTCCATAAGAGACTGGACGCTTGTCATCAGGATCTTTCTGTTTGGCATAAAACTGTTCTACTTCACTTTGGTCTACCCCATCATAATAATTACAAGCAGATGTCTTTATCAAATCTGCACCATCAGCCTGATTAACTCTTTTAGGCATAACGTCTGCATCAAATATCACTGGCAGCAGTTCGTTAAGAAGTGCATCTCTATCTTCTGCCTCATTGATGCCTAACTGTGAATCAGAAAGAGAACCAAAAGCATTGATAAAGAATTCACGTGTAAACTCAGGAACGAACTTATTGCAACCATAGTGATGATGAATTCCACTTGAAAACCAAACACGTTTCAAATACACCACAAGAGACTTGAATTCGTCATTATCTCTGTCACCAGTATAATTGAGATAGATAGCCTCAAGAACTTTTCGTATTTTGAGATTATATTTTCCGAATTGCTCAAAAGTAATATCGCGACCAGCAAGAGTTGCTTTAGCTAGGTAATATATGTAAATCTTTTGTTTTAAAGACAAATCTTCAAATCCTGAAAGTTTGTATCTTAACATTTGCAAATCTGCAAATCTTTCATCTGTATAATTCATTTTCCTTAATAATCAATTAATAGTAACCATCATCAATCCAAAAGAGTCCGCAGGAAAAGCTTCAAACCTTACCTGCGGACTCTTCATTTATTAATATCTTCTACGCATTAATCTTCTACGTCAGTCTTTTGCCTGTTTTTTGAACCAGGCTTGCGTCCACGTTTCTTAGGCTCTTCCAATAATGTAGGATGTTGTTTAAGGTGGCGCAACTTATAGTCTCTTGGAGTGCAACCATTTAATTTGAAAAATGATGCATAGAAAGACTGTCTGTTTGAAAAGCCGACCATATCTGAAATATCTTCCATATTCAAGTCCTTAAATCTTCTATCAACCAATAATGTCATAGCTTCCTCAATTCTATACTTATTGACAAAAGACGTGTAGTTCATGTGAAATCTCACATTAACAACTGCAGAGATATAGCGAGTGTTTGTACCCAACTCCTCAGCTAATTTCTTAGCAGAGTAATCTTTATCCTTGTACTTCTTCTGAATTAGAATGATATCAAGAATCTTCTCTTTAAACTCATCCATTAGTCCGGGGCTTACGAGGGTGCGATACGCAGCCTCTTTCTCCTTTTTCTCGGTAATGTTATATTTTGCCATAATAATTTAGATTAAATATCTCCTTATTTATGTCGCAAAATTAAATATAAATAATTAATAAATCAAGTTTTAGTGCAACTTTTTTACAAAAAAACCATTATCTTTGTTGAAATTTTAACTTTCATGGGTATTAATGACATCTTGAAGAAGTATTTCGGGTATGATTTTTTTAGACCAAATCAACTTGAAATAATAAATAATATCATTTCAGGTAAGGACACGGTTGTGTTGATGCCTACCGGAGGTGGTAAAAGTTTGTGCTATCAAGTTCCGGCACTTGCAATGAAAGGAACTGCAATTGTGGTATCGCCACTGATAAGTTTGATGCATGATCAAGTGGAAGCTCTCAAAGCAAACGGTATTCCCGCAGAAGCTTTAAACAGTGGAAACGACGACAGCGAAGACGTAATAATCAGGCGCAGATGTATTAGCGGCGATCTAAAACTGATTTATGTATCACCAGAACGATTGATTTCAGAGATTCCTTTTCTTTTTGCAAATATCGATATTAGTCTTTTTGCTATAGATGAGGCTCATTGCATCAGCCAATGGGGACACGACTTCAGACCAGAGTATAATCAACTGGGAATATTGCATGAGAAGTTTCCAAATGTTCCTATCATGGCACTCACTGCCACTGCCGACAAAATTACCAGACTCGACATCGTTAAGCAATTAAATTTAAGGGTAACTGACAAAGACGTCTTTGTGAGTAGTTTCGACAGACCTAACCTATCACTAGACGTAAAGAGAAACTTTAACAAAAGACAGAAACTTAACTATATTGAGTCGTTTATAGAAGGACACGATAATCAAGCTGGCATTATATACTGCATGGCAAGAAAGACGACAGAAAGTCTTGCTACTGACTTACAGAAACTTGGTATAGAAGCCCAACCCTATCATGCCGGCCTAAGCAATGATGAACGAAACAGAATACAAAATCTGTTTAAGATGGATCAGATTCAAGTGATTTGCGCAACTGTTGCTTTTGGAATGGGTATTGACAAAAGCAACGTGAGATGGGTCATTCACTATAACCTACCGAAATCCATAGAGAGTTTTTATCAGGAAATTGGTCGTGCAGGACGAGATGGCGCTCCAGCTGAAACTATTCTGTTCTATAGTATGGCTGACATCATCACACTTAGAAAATTTGCACAAGAAAGCGGTCAGCAGCAAATTAACTCTGAAAAGCTTACCCGCATGCAGGAATATGCTGAAAGCCAAGTTTGTAGACGCAGAATCTTGCTCAACTATTTTGGAGAACCTTCTGATCACGACTGCAATAATTGTGACGTGTGCAGCAATCCGCCAAAGAAGTTTGATGGAACAACAACGGTTCAAAAAGCTCTTAGTGCCATCGTTAGAACCAACCAACAGATACATGTAGGTACGATTGTTGAGATATTAAGAGGAATGAACACAACGAGCGTGTTAAGAAATGGCTACAATACCATTAAGACTTATGGTGTAGGCAAAGATCTTAGCGTTGCTACATGGCAGGATTTTCTTTTGCAGATGCTTCAAATGGGCTTCATTGAAATAGCATACAACGACCATAACAAAGTGAAAATCACAGACTTAGGAAAAGATGTGTTATATGGACGCGAAAAAGCTTCACTGATTATTCCGCAACAAGAAACGGCTAAACCACGCTCTGCTAAATCTTCGGCTAAAAGCAATAAGATTCCAGAGTTACACGTTTCTCTAATAAACAAAGCCAACACTGTTGAGGCTGAAGATCTTGATCTATATGAGGCTTTGAAGAAGGTGAGAAAGAAACTTGCAGACTCACAAGGATATCCAGCATATATTGTTATGTCAGACAAAGTGTTGCATGCAATAGCAACGATAAAGCCTAAGAACATTGAAGAATTCGGCAACATACCGGGTATCGGCGAATATAAGAAAATTAAATACGGAAAAGTTTTTATAAACGAAATCAATAACATCAAATAAAATATGAAAAAAATTCTTACACTGATTTTTATCATTATTTTTACAATACCTTCAATGGCACGTAAAAATTTCTACACAATTATCGTCTCGTTAGATGGTTGCAGATGGGACTACCCTGAATTCTACGATACACCTTTTATTAATTATATAGCAAATAACGGTGTAAAATCAGGACTTATCCCTTCATATCCTTCAAAAACATTTCCAAATCATTATACGCTAGCAACAGGACTATACCCTGATCATCACGGAATTATTGCCAACTCTTTTGTAAATAGAAAGAATGGAGAAGTATTTTCTTTGAGTAACCCAAAGACAAAAACTGATGCCCAATATTATAAAGGCGAACCAATATGGATCACAGCTAAGAAACAAGGCAAAAGAGTATTTACTTATCATTGGCCGGGATCTGACGTGAAACTTAAAGATGGATATCCTGACGTGTTTTTCAACTACGATACAAATCATCTTTCTGTATCAGAAAGAATCACACTTGCATCACAAGCTATCAACAGCAAGCAAGCTCCTGATTTGATTATGGTTTACTTTGAGGAACCAGACCATAGCGGACATAATTTTGGACCACAAGATGTGCATACCAAGAATGCACTTCGCGATATGGACGGCATGCTTCAGGATCTTTGGGACAACGTGCAGAATGGTCCTCGCAAAGACAGTGTAAACATGATCGTAGTTTCTGATCACGGAATGACACTTGTTTCTCCTGAAAGAAAAATAGAATGTCGCAAATATCTTAAACCTTACTGGTTTGACCGCATTGAAGGTAACCTGCCTGCACAGATATACTGCAAGAAGCAATACATTGATTCTGTTTACAATGCATTAAAGGATATTCCTCACCAGAGAGTATGGCGCAGAAACGAGATACCAGCCTACTTACATTATGACAGCAATAAGAATATTGGAGACGTAGTGGTATCACCAGATGAAGGATGGCTTGTTTACGACCAGAAAGTAACAACAGGAGGAATGCACGGATATGATCCAGAATATAGCGACATGCACGCATTATTCCGCGCTATGGGGCCTGATTTCAAAAAAACAGAGATTCCACATTTCCGCAATGTTGACGTATATGATTTGCTATGCAAACTTCTTAATATAACTCCGGCAAAGAATGACGGAAACCTAGAAGAGATAAAAAGTATATTAAAAAACTAGAATCTACAGAAATACGTAAACCTTTACGCATGTTTTTTATGTAAATAAAGACCATCGTAAAGGTTTATTTGCTATCTTTGCATCACAATTAAAAAATGAGTAACATAAAAACAAAATAAATAGGAAACTAATCATGAAAGAATTAAAAGCTTTGAACAAGCGTACCGCTCCTAAGAGCGTTATGCCAGAGAAAATCATTCAGTTTGGTGAAGGCAATTTCCTTCGCGCATTTGTTGATTGGATTATTTGGAATACAAATCAGAAAACAGATTTCAATGGTAGCGTTGTCGTTGTTCAACCTATTGAAAGAGGTATGGTTGACTGGCTCAACGGACAGGATTGCTTATACCACGTAAACCTTCAGGGTAAGGAGAACGGACAGCCTGTTAACACACTAGAGCGCATTGACGTTATCAGCAGAGCATTGAATCCTTACACACAGAATCAGGCTTTCATGGCTCTTGCAGAGCAACCAGAAATCCGCTTTGTTATTTCAAATACTACAGAGGCTGGTATTGCTTACGACGACAGCTGTAAATTCACTGACGCTCCTGCATCTAGCTATCCTGGCAAATTGGTTCAATTGCTTTATCATCGTTATAAGACTTTCAACGGCGATCCTACAAAGGGATTGATTCTTATGCCTTGCGAGCTTATATTCCTTAACGGTCATCACCTAAAGGAATGTATTCAAAAGTATATCGAACTTTGGAAAGAAGATTTAGGCGCTGACTATGCTGACTTCAAAGCTTGGTTTGAAAAATACAACTATGTATGCGCAACACTTGTTGACCGTATTGTTCCAGGATTCCCTCGCGATACAATCAATGAGATACAGCAGAAGATTTCATACAAAGACAATCTCGTAGTAAAGGCTGAAAGCTTCCACTTGTGGGTTATCGAGAAAGCCGAGAATATGACAGTAGAACAGTTGAAGAATGAATTCCCAGCTGACAAGGCAGGACTTCACGTTCTTATCACTGACGACGAGAAGCCATATCATGCTCGTAAAGTTACATTGTTGAATGGCCCTCACACAGTATTGTCTCCTGTTACATTCCTTAGCGGAGTTAACATCGTTCGTGACGCATGTGAGCATCCAGTAATTGGCAAGTATATTCATAAGGTTCAGTTTGATGAACTTATGCAGACACTAGACCTTCCTATGGATGAACTACAGAAGTTTGCAGGCGATGTATTTGAGAGATTTGAAAATCCATTCGTAGACCATCAGGTAACAAGCATCATGCTTAACTCATTCCCTAAGTTTGAGACACGTGATCTTCCTGGAGTTAAGATTTATCTTGAGCGTAAGGGCGAACTTCCACAGGGACTTGTATTCGGACTTGCAGCTATCATTACATATTATAAGGGTGGTAAGCGCGAAGACGGTACACCAATCGTTCCTAATGACGATCAGAAGATAATGGATAAGTTGGCAGAGCTTTGGGCTACAAACGATACAAAGAAGATTGCAGAAGGTGTTCTTGCATTCGATTATGTTTGGCATGAAGACCTGAACAAGACTGTTCCAGGACTTGCAGAACTAGTAAAGAAAGATCTTGACCTGATTCAGGAAAAAGGAATGCTTGAAGCAGTTAAGACTATTCTTTAAAACAGAAATAAAACAATTAGGTGAAAAGATTTTTTCACCTAATTGCTTTTTATAATATAATGATATAAGCAAAACTTATGGACCAATTCATTATACAATCTTTGAGAGAATACGCAGAACGATACGAAACAGAAACGTTCCTATTTGATGACCCTTCAATATTCATGCACAAAGTACAAGGTGAAAGTAATCAAGAGATTATAGCCTTTATTGCAGCTGCACTAAGTTATGGTAGAAGAGAGTTGTTTTTTCCAAAGATTCAGTATATCATTAATTGTTCACATGGTGATATTGAAAAATGGATTCTTTCCAACGATTTCTGTAAAGATATTCCCGATAATGACAATTGCTATTATCGCTTATATACAAATAAAATCATAAATACTTTTATCAGACGCATAAAAAGTCTGCTTGAAGAATATGGCTCATTACGTCAGTTTGCCGTAAGCAATACAAAAAATAAAGATGCAGTCACGCTTATTGAAGCACTCACAAAATACTTTAATGAGAATGAAGCTTCTCACGTTATCCCGAAAGATACGAAATCAAGCTGCAAAAGATTGTGCATGTTTCTAAGATGGATGGTGAGGAATTCTTCACCTGTTGATTTAGGACTGTGGAGTGACATCATCGACAAGCGCACATTAATCATACCTATGGATGTTCACGTAATTCAAGAAGCATGCAGACTTGGGTTGATAAGCAGTAAGAGCACCAGCATGAAGTCTGCACAAAAACTGACTAATCTGATGCTTGAGATTTTCCCAGATGATCCATTAAAGGGCGACTTTGCACTGTTCGGTTATGGAGTGAACCACTAACCAAACAGCTTTAATCGCAATCATTAATAAACTCTGAGCGTATCGCCTACCTTAATCTGATAATCAGGTGTCAGATCGTTTTTCTTGTATAGGCTTTTGAGTTTCATGCCATAGAACTGAGCGATGCTATACATACTCTCTCCTGGTTTAACAATATGTGGACGTCTCTTGTATGACTTATCAGCCTTAGAACGTTTCTTCTTCAAATAAATGATTTCGCCTTCCTGAAGTTGATCACGCTTATTTCGCTCATTATATCTTGCAATCTTTCTGTAAGATATGTCAATCTCCTCACCAATACTCTTGAAGGTGTCGCCTTGACGTGCCTTGATATAATAGTTTTTGTTGTAAACATATATTGGATGAAGAATCATTCCTCCACGAGCGCGTGAACCTTCAGTACTATGCTTTGCCATAAACTTATCATAAGAATTGGCAGTATCATACTGATATAGTTTATATAGTTCAATAATTCCTATAAGCTTTGGCGCATATTGTGGATTTGTTGCATAGCCACAAGCCTTGAGTCCATAAGCCCAACCACGATAATCAGTTCTGTCTAATGAGAACAGACGACTATATCTAACATTATTTTTTAGAAACTTGCTATGATCTTCATAGCTTTGCAAAGCATTATCATAAGCACGGAAGCACTCGTTCACAGCATCATCAGTCGTATAAATAGAAGGACCAATCCAATCGTGGCACTTAATACCAAAGTGATTGTTGCCACTCACCGTCAAATAACTTCTGCCGGCAGAGCTTTCAAAGACTCCCTGCGCAAGAGTTATACTTGCTGGAATATTATATTTCAGCATTTCCTCTATAGCAAGATCTTTATATTGATTTATATATGACTGATATGCTGAATTCCATTTCATCTGAGCAAGACTGCTAAAGGAATGGATGAAAAGAATAAGCACCAATACGTTTAATTTCCTCATAATAATATGTATATTCTACAAAATTACGAAATATCATAAAAAATACAAAAAAAATCTGCTGCTTTAATAATTATTAGTAATTTTGCTTTATGTTTGACATGACAAAATTAATAGTAGCTTTTGGATCTAACTTTGAGCCGCAGATAAATATTGCGAAAGCAAAACAACGTCTTTCGTCTGTTTTTGAGACGATTGAATTTTCATCTGAAATATGGACAGAACCAATTAATATTAAGTCAGATAAATTCATAAACTGCATTGCCATTGCCAAAACATCGTCTGATCTGGATTCAGTATTACACAATCTTAAGCAAATTGAAGATGAATGTGGCAATACCATTCAACAAAGAGAATCGGGTAAAGTCATCATGGATGTAGACATATTAAAGTATGGCGACACGATTTTGCATAAGGATGATTGGAAAAGACCATACATCATACAATTACTTAACGAACTAAATATCAATATAAAATGAAAAAAAATATATTATTACTTTTTGCATTTGCGTTTTGTATTAATTCTTATTCGCAGAAGTTTGACGAATTCTTCAAAGACAGCACATTGCGTATAGATTATATTTTCTCAGGAAACACAAAACAACAGCAAATAAGTGTTGACAAACTTAATTGCTCTCCACGTTGGTATGGAAAAAGAAACCGACTTTCAGAGATTCCTGTTGAAGGTAACGGACAGATTACTGTAAGAGATCATAAATCGCACAAAGTAATATATAAGAATTCATTCTCTACCCTATTTCAGGAATGGCTTTCATACGATGAAGCAAAGACAACAAGCAGAAGCTTTCAAAATGTGTTTATCGTTCCTATGCCAAAGGACACTGCCGACATCACTGTTGATTTGAGAAACAACAGACGTGAAATCATGACGACATTCACGCATCAGGTGGTTCCTACAGATATATTGATAAGAAAAATAGGATTTAAGGATCGCACGAAATATATTAATATTCAGCAACCACAAGACACATCAAACTGTATTCATATTGCTTATGTAGCTGAGGGTTACAAAGAAAACGAGATGAATATTTTTCTTGATGATGTAAACAAAGCTGTTGAATCATTATTCTTCTACGAGCCATTCAAAAGTTTGAAATCTAAATTCAGTATCGTTGCCGTTGAATCACCATCAATAGACAGTGGAACAAGTGAACCTGGTAAGGGTATCTGGAAGAAGACTGCATTGAGTAGCCACTTTGATACATTCTACAGTGAAAGATACCTCACAACTCTGAATCTTGAAGACTTGCATGATTGGTTAGCCGGAATTCCTTATGAGCATATCATTGTTCTCGTGAACTCTTCACGTTATGGTGGTGGCGGAATCCTTAATTCATATAACCTCACTACTGCTCACAATCCACGTACCAAACCAGTTGTTGTACATGAATTCGGACACAGCTTTGCTGGACTTGGCGATGAATACGGATATGATTTTGAACTTATTCCAATGTATCCTAAAGATGTAGAACCTTGGGAACCTAACCTCACTACCCTAGCTGATTTTCATGGCAAATGGGAAGATATGATTTCACATAAGACGAAGATTCCTACACCAGTAAACGATCAGACAAAGAAACATGTAGGAGTATTTGAAGGTGGTGGATATGCCGTTAAAGGTGTGTATCGCCCAATGTTTGACTGTAGAATGCGAACAAACGAATATCCAGAATTCTGTCCTGTTTGCCGTCGCGCAATCACTCGATTGATAAATTTCTACACCAAAAAATAAAGATATCGTATAAAAAGAAAATAAAAAAAGTCTGCCGTGAAATCATCTACGGCAGACTTTTTATTTTATTATTTCTTATTCTCAACCATGCTGATGAAATATTCATGAACAAAAGTTGATTCATTTAGTTCTGGATGAAAAGACGTAACCAATTGGTTCTTCTGTCTTGCCGCCACAATGTGATTACCCACATTAGACAACACTTCAACGTCTTTATCTACATCTTTTATATATGGCGCACGAATGAAGGTCATTGGAACTTTGTTGCCTGCAAATAGATCTTCAGTATAAAAACTTCCAAGCTGTCTACCATAAGCATTTCGGCAGACGTTTATATCCATCGTAGATATTCTGTCAAAGTCTTCATTCTCAACCGTTTTAGCGAGTAATATAAGTCCAGCACATGTTCCGAAAACAGGCAGTCCATTCTCTATCTCTCGCTTGATGGGTTCAAGAAGTTCCAGTTCCTTCAGCAATTTCAATTGCGTAGTGCTTTCACCTCCGGGAATAATCAATCCGTCCTTTTCGCGTGACCAATCCTTCAGATTGCGAATTTCAAAGCAGTCTACACCAATCTTGTTCAAGATGCGCTCATGCTCTATAAAAGCTCCTTGTAATGCAAGAACACCTATATTCATTATTTACCTCTTTCAGCCATCAGAAGTTTAATCTCCTGTTCGTTAATTCCAACCATTGCCTCGCCTAAGTCGCAGCTTAACTCAGCCAACATCTTTGGATCATTGTAGTTTGTAACAGCCTTTACGATTGCTTCAGCACGCTTCTCAGGGTTACCACTCTTGAAGATGCCGCTTCCTACAAACACGCCTTCTGCACCTAGCTGCATCATCAATGAAGCATCAGCTGGAGTAGCCACACCACCTGCAGCGAAGTTCACTACTGGCAATTTACCGTTGTCGTGAACAAACTTAACGAGTTCATAAGGAACCTGCAATTGCTTTGCTGCCTCAAACAGTTCATCCTCGCTAGTAGCAGTAAGATTGCGAATTTCTTTCTGAATCAATCGCATGTGTGTCACAGCCTGAACGATGTCACCTGTTCCAGGCTCACCCTTTGTTCTTATCATTGTAGCACCTTCAGCAATACGTCTCAATGCTTCGCCCAAATTCTTTGCTCCACAAACAAAAGGAACATCAAACTTAGTCTTGTCTATATGGAACACGTCATCAGCTGGTGAAAGCACTTCACTCTCATCAATATAATCAATTTCTACTGCCTGAAGAATCTGTGCTTCAGCAATATGACCAATTCTGCACTTCGCCATTACTGGAATTGAAACTGCATCCTGAATACCCTTGATCATCTTTGGATCACTCATTCTAGACACACCGCCAGCAGCTCTGATGTCAGCAGGGATTCTCTCTAGTGCCATAACGGCGCAAGCACCAGCAGCTTCTGCAATCTTTGCCTGTTCAGGCGTTGTAACATCCATGATAACACCACCTTTTAGCATCTGTGCCAAATTGCGGTTTAATTCTTGTCTCTTTTCATTCATAATCTTTATATATTTTTTCTATAATCACTTGGTGACTCTCCCTTCATCTTACGAAAGAATTTAGCAAAATGTGCTTGACTTAAAAATCCAAATTCATAAGCCACTTGCTGTATAGTATCTGTTGAAGTCTTCAACTTCGCGCAAACTTTATCTATAATGAAATCATCAATAATTGCTTTTGGCGATTTGTCTGCTATCTTTTTACAGACCTGCGCAAGATACCTGCTACTCACATTCAGGCAATCAGCATAAAAGGCAACATCACTGTTTGACGTATGATATTTCTCTATCAAACCAAAAAAGTCATTATACAATTCACTGCTTCTGCCCTTCAAGTCACTTGTAATAACTTGTTGTTGATTGATATAACTCTTTGCTTTAGTGATAGCATCCTCAATAGAAAAGCCCTTGCTCAAATACAGAGCCACAGCACTAGAGAATGTATTGGCCATACCGTGCATACCATTGTCATCAAGAAAATATACGTTCGTTTTTTTGTTGTCACCCACGACCACCTCAAAATCCTTTTTGCGTATGATTACCAATGAGCATAATGGCAAAAGCTTGTGCCGAATATCATCAATGACTTCTGTTGTCATCAACTTCTCGCCTAAACTTGAATAAACAATCGGGTCGTATACTACATACTTTGGTTCGTATTTAACTATTGCATCAACAACAGCCTGTAACGTACTGATATTCCTTATCATACCAACTTTGATTACATCAAGTTTGATATCATTGATAATCGCTTCTATCTGTCCGGATACGATAGTTCCCGGAACATCATAAAATTGCTGAATACCCAAAGTATTCTGAACAGTTATGGATGTAATTGCCGAGACTGCATAGCCGCCCAATGCTGATATTGTTTTAATATCGGCCTGAACACCAGAACCTCCAGTGCTATCACTACCAGTAATTGTCAAAATAGTATATTTCTCCATTTAATAATATGATTACAAATGCAAAGTAAACTAAAAATTACGATATAAAAAAATGATGTTCCCTTTTTGACAAAGAAAACATCATTTTGTATAAACTTCTTTATTGCACAACTTTAAAGCGAATTCTAAATGAATGAGTCATCTCATCCCAATTTGTTCCAAGAACTTCAAATCGTCCAATCTGTGATGTAGACCTCACATGTTTGCCAATACAAGGGCATACATCATAATCAGGACCAATCCTCACAATGCGTAGCATTTCAGAAGCATCTTCTGGCAATCGGTCTAGCGTCACGCCTTCTGGGAGATGATTCCTGTCTACAAATTCATAATTCACATCCAAGTCGTCATCAATCAGCTTGTTCATCTGGCGCTCAATCTCACGTTCCTCCTGACGTGAAGGCTTGTGATCCAGAATATAACTGATCTTGCTCTTCTTGCGTTCGATATGTGCATTTCTGCTTCGCTCACATCCAAACATGCGAATCATCAACTGGTTAAGCAGATGTTCAGCTGTATGAGCAGGTGGAAATTCATCCTTGTTGTGCTCATTGAATATATAATCACTAGTATTCATCTTCGTACTGAATTTATAAACCCTGCCACCATAGGCAGGAACTTTGATGGATATAACGCCATCACGCTTAAACTCTGACACAATACTTTCGCCAGAAAGCAAATCATTCAACATGTATTTACTTTCGCGCATTTTGCAGAAGTCAAAAGCATGTGAAGGTATAACAACATCTGTAAGTAATTCCTGAGAAGAGAAATTAGCAACTATCAATATCACGGTATCATCTTTCGAGCGCAGAAAAGCAAACTCGCGTCGTGTATTGAATGTTGGTCTATTTGGATTTACATACATCAAATCAAAGAAATCTCCTTCACGCACAGCATCCTCGTTGTTTGCTATTTTCAGAAGATGTCTGTATGTAATGGCCAATTGTTTTTCTTCAGCCGTCATCAGTCTGCGATCAGCATATCCCCTACTCAATGTGTCGGGTGCCCAGTAATCAAATATAGATGTTCTTCCGTCAATTCCGCTGAAGCCTTCTTTGTCCATGCCTTTCTCTCCAAACTCTTGTCCACTATAGAGCATGAATGGATTTTTGCGCATCAATATACTCACGATAGCAGCAGGAATAGCCTTGAATCCGTCTCCAGCGTAATAATCACTTGCGATTCTCTGTTCATCATGATTTTCAAGAAAATACAACATGTGATTATGAATATCGTCAGTATATTGCCATTCATAAGTCAGTGCAGAAGCTGGACGCTCGTCTCTTACGATAGATTTCAAACAGTCATACATGCCCACCTTATCATAAAGATAGTCAAAGCCGTTAGCTATATAAGTGCGATAGAGATTTGTGTCATAAACTTCACCAATGAAGATTATCTTAGGATATTTTTTCTTTACGATATTGATAGCATAGTTCCAAAAAGCTGGAGGAACCATTTCTGCCATATCACATCTGAATCCGTCAATGCCTTTTGATGCCCAGAACAGCAGTATATCAGTCATCTTAACCCATGTATTTGGAACTGGATTAAAATGCTTGCTGCGTCCATTCGCATCACAATAGTCTATACCATAGTTCAGTTTGATGGTCTCATACCAGTCGTTGATATATGGTTTTGATGTAAACTTATCATTACCAGTAGCCTTTGCTGGATTTTCTACATACGTGCTGTCAGCAGAAATCTCACTTATATCCAATGCATCACCACAATAATAGAAATTATTGTTAGCAGAGAACTTCATATTCACGTTGTCATCCTCGCCCAAGTCATGTACACCTACTGGTCTACATATTGACTTATACTCGCGTGCTACGTGATTAGGCACAAAGTCCATGATTACGCTCATGCCTACATGATGCGTTCTTTCAATCAGGTGTTCCCATTCAGTCATACGCTGATCAACATCCTGTGCCAAATCTGGATCCACATCATAATAGTCTGTTATTGCATAAGGCGAACCCGCCATGCCTTTTACTATTTCTGGATGCTGTGTAGGAATGCCGAATGAAGAATAATCAGTCTGTGTTGCATGTCTTATTACACCGGTAAACCATATATGGGTAAATCCCATCTTGTTTATTCGCTTTAATATAGACTCATCAAAATAATTAAACTTCCCACAACCATTTTCGGCAATCGTGCCGAATTCTTTAAGAATTCTATTACGATTGCCAAAAAGTCTAGGAAGTACCTGATATATTGTTATCTTTTCCTTCATTATTCGATACCGTGAGCACTAACGGTCTTATCGATGCGTCCAATCATGCCTTGAAGAGCCTTACCAGGACCGCACTCAGTAAAATCAGTAGCACCAGCAGCTATCATAGCCTGTACACTTGAAGTCCATCTTACAGAACTTGTCAACTGTGCGATAAGATTTGTCTTTATTTCTTCTGAATCTGAGTGAGACTTTCCGTCTACATTCTGATAAACAGGACATTTTGGTGCTGAGAAAGTTGTTGCCTCGATAGCAGCCTGAAGTTCATCCTTAGCTGGCTGCATAAGTGGTGAGTGGAATGCGCCACCAACCTTTAGAGGAAGAGCACGCTTTGCACCAGCTTCCTTCAACTTCTCACATGCGATATTGATTGCATCCATGTTACCAGAAATAACAAGCTGTCCAGGACAGTTGTAATTAGCAGCAACAACGATGTTGCCTTCTGTGCTTACCTCACTGCAAATCTCTTCTACCTTTTCGTCTGGCAAACCGATGATAGCAGCCATTGTTCCAGGATTAGCTTCGCATGCCTTCTGCATTGCGTTAGCACGTGCTGCAACCAATTTCAAACCATCTTCAAAGCTCAATGCGCCTGATGCTACAAGAGCTGAGAATTCACCAAGTGAATGACCTGCAACCATTTCTGGTTTGAAGTCTTCGCCCATGCACAAAGCAGAAATTACACTGTGCAAGAATACAGCTGGCTGAGTAACATTAGTCTGTTTCAGGTCTTCGTCAGTACCTGCAAACATGATATCAGTAATTTTAAAGCCTAGAATTTCATCAGCTTTATCAAAAAGTTCTTTTGCAAGAGAGTTATTATCATATAGGTCTTTGCCCATACCTACAAACTGAGATCCCTGACCAGGGAATACAAATGCTTTCATTATTTCTTAGTTTAATTATAATTATATATATGTTCTGCAAAATTACAAAAAAAAAAGCAAAGCAAGAACTATATAATAAAAAAATGGTTTTTAACTGCTTATGGAATAAGCAAATTGACTAATAAAACAAAAAAAATCCCGAGAGCAATCGAGCTTTCGGGACTTATATAAATTTGCTTTACAGTGCAATAGTATATTTCTATATATTATTCTGCTGCTGGTGCCTCTTCTGCCTTAGGAGCTTCCTCTGCAGGAGTCTCTTTAACAGCCTTAGCATTTTCGTCAACAACTGATACAGGAACCTTTACTTCAACCTCCTTGTGGAAGTGGATAGTTGCCTCGAAGTCACCAACTTTCTTGATGTCGTGCATTGTGATGATCTTGCGATCAACCTCAATACCCTTCTTTGCAAGTTCTTCAGCTACAGTTGCTGTAGTAACAGATCCGTAAAGAGCACCAGTAGTACTTACCTTAGCTGAGATAACAAGAGCAACACCGTTAAGTGCCTCACCCTTCTTAACTGCTTCAGCCTTGATAGCCTCTAGCTTGTGTGCCTGCTGCTTCAAGTTCTCTGCTAGAATTTTCTTTGCAGAAGAAGAAGCAATAGCTGCTTTACCTGTTGGGATAAGATAGTTACGACCGTAACCATTCTTTACATTTACAATATCGTTCTTGTATCCAAGACCAATGATATCTTCTTTAAGTATAATCTCCATATTGTCTTTCTCCTCCTTAAATTATTTCATCAAATCGGTTACATATGGAAGCAAAGCAATCTGGCGAGCACGCTTAACTGCCTGAGCCACACGACGCTGGTACTTCAAAGATGTTCCAGTAAGACGACGAGGAAGGATTTTACCCTGCTCGTTCAAGAATTTCTTCAAGAACTCTGGATCCTTATAGTCGATATACTTGATACCACTCTTCTTAAAACGACAATACTTCTTCTTACGGGTATCGATAGAAGGAGCTGTCAAATAACGGATTTCTGAATTTTTCTGATCTGCCATAATTAAGCCTCCTCTTTTTTACCTAGTTTATTTCTACGCTTCTCAGCATACATTGCTGCATACTTGTCAAGACGTACAGTCATGTGACGGATAACTTTCTCATCACGGCGATAGCCTGTTTCAAGAGTCTCGATAACAGTAGGCTCAGCCTTAAACTCAACTAGACAGTAGAAGCCTGTTGATTTCTTTTGAATGGCATAAGCCATCTTTTTGAGTCCCCAAGCCTCTTCGTTCAAGATCTCTGCACCGTTATCGGTAAGAATCTGCTTGAATTTAGCGACCGCTTCCTTCATCTGTTCATCAGACAAAACGGGAGTCAAAATGAAAACGGTTTCGTATTGATTCATACTAATTAATAATTAAAAAAATAATTGTTATTTAAAACACATATCTTCTAAGCCTTTAAAGACTTTTTCTCAAAATGCGCTGCAAAAGTACTGTTTTTTTATGATATAAACAAATAATTCAGCACTTTTGTACCAATATTATTTCAAATATCGCCAAAAAGTTCTGACGCTTATGGTTATTGGTATATTTTGTTACACCGCAAACCACAAGCGCCAGAGCATATATTGATATTGTTTATGATTTATTCCTCTTCAGGAGTAATCAACTTATATCCTTTTCCATGTATGTTGATAATTTCTATCTGCTCGTCGTCCTTTAAGTGCTTACGCAATTTTGTAATATACACATCCATAGAACGGGCATTGAAATAGTTATCATCAATCCATATTGTCTTCAGAGCGAAATCTCTCTGTAGTATTTCGTTTGCGTGTGAGCAAAGAAGAGCCAAAAGCTCATTTTCCTTTGTTGTAAGTTTTGTCTGCTTATCACCGATAACCAATAATTGCTTTTGAGTATCAAATGTAAACTTGCCAATATGATAAAGTGTACTTTCCTTATTCTTCTTACCACGTACACGACGCAGAATTGCCTCTATACGGAATACTAATTCTTCCATTGAGAATGGCTTTGTGATATAGTCATCAGCTCCAATCTTGAAGCCTTCAAGAATATCATCCTTAAGAGTTTTGGCTGTAAGGAATATAATTGGAATTTCAGCGTTTGCCTGACGTATTTCCTGTGCAAGTGTGAATCCGTCCTTCTTTGGCATCATAACGTCAAGAACGCAGATATCAAATTTATTCTTCAGGAATTCATGATAGCCAACTTCACCATCAGGACAAAGTGTTGCAGTAAATCCTTTAGCCTGAAGGTATTCACGCAAAAGCATTCCTAAATTCTCATCATCTTCACACAAAAGAATTTTCAGTTTTTCTTCCATAATCTTATATTTTAATGTTAATACTTCTTTATATAAACTATAAACTAATCTTCCATAAATGGCAACTTAATAGTGAAAACAGTTCCCTCGCCAAACTCGCTGTCTACATGAATTTCACCTTCATGCAAGTCTACCATCTTCTTTACGTAAGAAAGTCCTAGACCAAATCCCTTCACGTCGTGTACATTACCTGTATGCACTCTGAAGAATTTGTCAAACACCTTCTTCAAGTTGTCTTTCTTTATTCCTATACCATTATCCTTTATTGAAAGGCATACTTTCTTGCCTTCATTCCATGTTCGGATATAAACATTCAATGGCTGATCTGGCTTACGATATTTCACCGCGTTGTCCAACAGATTAAACACAACATTCTGGAAATGCATTTCGTCTACATATATTCTAGAATCTATTGCCTCAATCTCTGTATATACTTTACCACCAGTGTGCTCAACACGCAAAGTGAATGAGTTTCCGATGCTTTCAGCCATTTCATTAATATCTATGTCGCGCTTTTTCAGCACAGCCTTTTTCCTGTCATACATACTCATCTGCAAGACTTTCTCTACAAGGAATCTCAATCGCTTGCTTTCATCATTTATCACGCCACTGAGATGTGCCATCATCGATTCGCTCTTCGTCACACTCTTGTCGTTCAACATTTGTGCTGCGAGCGATATACTCGCTATTGGCGTCTTCAGCTCATGCGTCATGTTGTTTATAAAGTCATTCTTTATTTCGCTATAACGTTTTGAACGGAATATCACAACGATTGTGAATACGAATGTGAATAACAATACAAATGTAAATATGATACTTGGAATCATAAATCTCACACTAGAGAATATGTAGCTGTTCATATCTGGGAAGTGAATCCTCACAACGCCCATCTTTGACTGTGGGTCATTTCTGAACAACACCTGTGAATAGGTAAATTCTTCTCCGTCGTCTGTATAGTCTGGGCAACGATATACTTCTCGTCCGTCCTGCGTTGAAACAGTAAAGTGATAAGGAATATTGATACCGTTGTTCATCAGCTCTGCTTTCAAGTCCTGATCAAGCAACTTAAAGTTGATGCGCTCCTTCAAAGGTTTATCTGATGCTGAATATAAAATCGAATATACTACTTCATCCAAAAGAGCCTTTTGATAAACATATCTATTCTTAATTATTTCCTGCAGAGATCTTGATGCCTCTGATATTGAGTTTTTATCAGTCTTCAGTATCATTGCCTTTGGCATTGATGAAGGCTTTGTTGCTATCGTCTTTAATTCAAATGAAGAATATACCGTTCCGTCTTTTCCTACCGTTGAATATTGGTGACTTTGCTGGAAAGTTCCGTCATTTGGTTTACCAGAACGTGTGCCTACTGAATCTTGAGAATATGAATGACGCTCTGTATCTTTTACATCTTTTTCAAGAAATCTCAGTGTCTCGTTAAGTTCAAGATTACGTGAAGCCTGATAAAGCGAACGATTGACTGATTCGTCAAACTGTTCCTTCTTCATGTCTGCCATTTCCTGAATATAACTTAATTGCAGGAAAAGCAGTCCCAAAAATGAGAGCCCCATTATTATGGCTATTGTCCATATCGTTCTTTTCTTCATATCGCAAAGATATACTAAATCTTAAATCGTTAACATTCTAATGTTAAACTTTTGCCCTTGTTTTATCAATATTAACAATATCACTATAATATAATTCAATATTTATAACTATACAAAGGCAGAACCACCGTTCTGCCTTCATATAATAAGCAATATTTTTAAATTAATCTTCTTCCTTAGCCAACTCTGCCTCATGTGCTGAAATAAGTTCCGACTGAATGTTACCAGGCACAAGTTCATAACTAGCAAACTTTGTCGTAAACGAAGCTCGTCCACCAGTGATAGAACTCAATGAGATGCTATAGTTATTCAGTTCCTTTAATGGAACTTTTGCCAGCAGTTTCTGATAACCAGCCTCTGCGTCCATACCAACAATCATTGCGCGTCTACCCTGAAGGTCGCTCATCACGTCACCCATGAAATCAGCAGGAACATAAACTTCCAAGTCATAGATTGGCTCCAATATCTTTGGACCTGCTTCCTTAAATGCGTCAGAGAAAGCATGTCGTGCAGCAAGCATAAACGATAATTCATTGCTGTCTACAGGATGCATCTTTCCGTCATACACAATCACTCTCACGTCGCGAGCATAACTGCCCGTCAGCGGACCATGCTCCATACAGTCGAGCAAACCTTTTAATATTGCGGGCATAAAGCGTGCATCAATTGCACCACCCACTACCGAGTTTATAAGCACAAGCTTTCCGCCCCACTCAAGTTCTACCACTTCTTTGCCCTTGATATTCATTTTGAATTCCTGACCATTGAAGTTATAAGTCGTAGGGTCTGGCATTCCTTCAGCATAAGGTTCAATAATCAAGTGCACCTCGCCAAACTGTCCTGCACCACCACTCTGCTTTTTGTGTCTGTATTCAGCCTTAGCTTTCTTGGTGATTGTCTCTCTATATGGTATCTTTGGATCATAAAACTTCACCTGAAGTTTATCATTATTCTCCAATCTCCATTTAAGCGTTCTCAAATGGAATTCTCCCTGACCATGCACTATAATCTGTCTCAATTCTTTACTCTGCTCCACAACCCATGTTGGGTCTTCTTGGCGCATCTTCACCATTGCGGCCATCAACTTTTCTGTGTCCTGTGAGTTCACAGCTTTGATAGCCCTACTGTATTTTGAGTTAGGATATTTAATGAAATTGAATTTCCAGTCACAGTCTTTATCATTAAGCGTGTTACCGGTCTTCACGTCCTTCAGTTTCACTGTGCAGCCAATGTCTCCGGCGTTCAGTTGTTCCACGGCAATTCTGTTGGCACCAGCTCCTACATAAATCTGTCCTATTCGTTCCTTGCTTCCTCTGTCTGCATTTGTAAGGTCTTCACCTGGCTTGATGCATCCACTCATCACCTTGAAATAGCTAACCTCACCAATATGCGGTTCCATTCCGGTTTTAAAGAAATATAAACTTGTAGGTCCATTTGTTTCTGGCGCAACTTCCTCACCTCTTGTATTGTGTAGTTTTGGCATTTCATTCACAAAAGGCACCACGTTGCCAAGAAATTCCATCAGCCTTTGCACGCCCATATCCTTACCGGCGCAGACGCAGAATACTGGGAATATATTTCTTGTCACAAGTCCTTTGCGAATACCCTCTCTCATTTCATCTTCCGAAAGCGTATCAGCGTCAAAGAACTTTTCCATCAGCGTCTCGTCATTCTCAGCAGCAGCCTCCACCAATTCCTTGTGAAGTTCCATTGCCTTATCCATTTCCTCAGCAGGAATCTCTTCAATGATAGGCGCACCACCTTCTGGTTTCCAAGAATATTTCTTCATCAGCAGCACGTCGATAAGAGCATTAAAGCCAGCCCCCGTCGTAATAGGATATTGTATCTGTACGCACTTTGAACCATATATTTCTTTCATTGTCGAAATAATTGCATCAAAGTCGCATTTATCACTGTCTAGTTGATTGATTAAAAAGATAACAGGCTTATTTAATTTCTCTGTATATCTAAAATTATTCTGTGTTCCCACTTCCGGACCATATTGCCCGTTAATCAGTATCACCGCTTCGTCAGTAACGTTAAGCGATGTGATTGCACCACCCACAAAGTCATCACTTCCTGGGCAATCTATAATATTAAGTTTTTTATTGTTCCACTCCACATGAAAAACAGTTGGGAATACTGAGTAGCCATATTCCAACTCAACCGGGAAATAATCGCTTACTGTGTTTTTATTTTCAACACTTCCACGACGCTTAATGACACCGGCTTCAAAAAGCATACTTTCGGCAAGAGTTGTCTTGCCGCAACCCGCACTGCCAAGCAATGCAATGTTTTTAATCTCGTTAGTTTGATAAACTCTCATATCAAAAGATTTAAAGTGTTAGTAATGTTTCATGGTTAATAAAGGTTTTATTTACCCTTATAGGGCTCTAAGATATGAAATAATTCAATATCATCCAAGCATATTTTAGGAAAATTATTAATTTTGCACAAAAATAAGATTATGGCAGGTTTATACATTCACATCCCCTTTTGCGCTAGCCGTTGCATATACTGTGGTTTCTATAGCACCACGAAGACTAATCTTCAAGATAGATACGTAGACGCAATGTGCAAAGAAATGGAACTACGTCATAACGAACTTGTTTCCGCTGACCGTAACATCACTACAATATATATAGGTGGAGGCACGCCAAGCCAACTATCGCTTAGCAACCTACAAAAAATATTCACGCAGATAAATAATGTATGGGGCAATCGTGTTGTTGCCGAAGAGGTCACTCTTGAGTGCAATCCCGACGATATTACTGATGAGTTTGCACAAGCCATTTCCCTACTTCCGATAAATCGTGTCAGTATGGGTGCTCAGACGTTCAATGATGACAGACTAAAGTTTCTGCATCGCCGTCATCGTGCTGATGAAGTGAAGACTGCTGTTAGCCGACTTCAGAAATATGGCATCAAGAATATCAGCATCGATTTAATGTTTGGCTTTCCCGACGAGAGCCTTGATGATTGGGCTAGCGACATCAATGCAGCTATCTCTCTTGGCGTTCAGCATATCTCTGCCTACAGTCTGATGTATGAAGAGGGCACTACCCTTTTCAAACTTCTCAATCAAAATAAAGTGAAACCTGTCGACGAGGAAACAAGCCTTGCTATGTACAACATGCTCATAGACCACTTGTCTTCTGCCGGATATGTTCAATATGAAATAAGTAACTTTGCCCTACCTGGATTTCAGAGCAAACACAACAGCAGTTATTGGCACGACATACCTTATATTGGTATTGGTGCTTCTGCCCACAGCTATGATATAACAACCAGACATTGGAACGTTAGCGACATCACTAAATATATAAGTAGTATAGAGAGTTGCACGCTACCGTTCGAGGAAGAGTTTATTGATAAAAACACGAAATATGATGACCTCATCACAACAGCCATGCGTACTCGTGAAGGTATTGACACCGCAAAACTAAAGGCTGATTTCGGCAACGACCTATATGCTTATTTCATGAAAGAGGCTGTCAAGCATATCAACCGTGGAACGTTGCAGAATGTAGATGGTAGGGTTTCGCTCACGCGTAAAGGGCTGTTTATTTCAGATGATATCATGAGCGACCTCATGCACGTATAGTTCTTCCCTGCCATAGCCCTACTTTCTATTTAATCTCCACCAGTTTATATTTCTTGCTTCCTAGTCCTATCTTCTCGGCCCAGTCAATCGTGTGCGTACCGTGCTGCTTGTCAATGCGCTTCAACATGTCAGTAGGATCATTCTCGGCCGTCACCTTCTGTTGGTTGATAATATCCACGCATGCCTGATCAAGAGCTACAGGGTCTGTACTAGCAAGAATACCATAATCTTTAAGCTTCACTGGCTGTGGATGCGCCACGCAGTCGCAGTCAATACTCATGTTATTCATCACGCTGATATAGATTATTCCGTCACGTTTCTGAAAGTAGTTCACCACTGCCTGTGCAGAAGCCGCCATACTCTCCAAGAAGCCCTCTTGATCACCTACATTTTCCTTTGTCCATAGATTATCTGGAGTTGTAATCCTTCCTGCCGAATGAATATACGCCTTACCGTTTCGTGAAGCGCAGCCAATAGACAAGTTCTTCAGTGCGCCACCGTAACCACCCATTGGGTGACCTTTAAAGTGGTTAAGGCATACCATGAAGTCATAATTTGCCAAGTGTCCTCCCACGATGTCGTATTTCAGATGTGTATGGTCTTTCACGGGAATTCGAATTTCGTCGTATTCGTCCATCAAGTCAACAGCAAACAGAGAGTCGAATCCATGTTGATGTATCACATTCCAATGATCCTTCGTTTCCATGCGGTCACCAGGATAAGCCGTTCTATTCTCCACGATAACGCCATCAACGTCATTAACAAGTTTTTGAATCAAAGTAGGTTTCAGGTAGTTAGGGTTAGAGCCTTCTCCTGTACTTATCTTCACGCAAACGCGTCCTTTCGCTTTCACGCCCAGTGCATTATATATTCTCACCAATGCATCAGGAGATATTTCTTTAGTCAGATACACTTTAGTCTGTGCGTTAACCGTTATCACGGCAAGCAGCAATATCAAAGTCATTATTATTTTCTTCATCTTCCTTGATTATTTAAAAAGGTACGATGCAAATATACAAATTAATATGATACGTCCCAAATCTTTCTACTGTTGTATACTATTAAGTGTGGATGCTTTGTAACGCTAGAAAAAACCAAGCTACTCCCTAGCCCACTAGTCGTTTCTCTGCGAAATAATGCAGCTCCGCTGCATTCGTCTGCGTCGTCTGCGTCATCTGCGTTATCTGCGGGAGAATAACACGCAAGAGTACTCAATCAATCCACACAGATAAAACCCTAATGTCTCCCGCAGATCACGCAGATAATCGCAGACTAAACCCAAAACTACAAAAACAACTATAACCGAATGGATCCCACAACCAACCCAACCTGTCTTTCTCTGCGATATGATGCAGCTTGCTGCATTCCTCTCTGCGTGATCTGCGTAATCTGCGGGAGAATATTCACATGAGAGTACTCAATCTTTACATACAGATAAAACCCAAATGTCTGGCTCAGTTGCAAAAGTCCGTGGATAGGTGCCAACCAACTACCCAAAGATTTTGGCTACCCTGAACATGAAGAAAGCGACATCCTGGACACCGCTTATCTGAGATCTGAAGCCCTTCATCTTAGAGTTCAGTGA
>RCMY010000457.1_pt1 | contig 38239 bp, 33 predicted proteins | sample 2041341 | NCBI WGS metagenome assembly RCMY01 (sample SAMN09708234, study PRJNA481090) | Marine sediment metagenome, whole genome shotgun sequencing project. | reverse complement strand
GTGAACCACTCGGGTTTACCCACATGGGAGATCTCGAAGTCGTCGATTTTTTGCGGTTCGATGTTCATCGGCCAACCTTCTGCTGTGCGACACTGCGTCCGTCGAGGCGACGGCTGCTAGTGGGTCGATCGGCCTAGAGGAGCTGGACTGAAGGCCTTTTTTGAAGTTTGTTCGGCTGCGATCACTCTGCGTGGTCAACGGCAGACGCTCGGCTACCAAACGACAGTGTCCTCGCTCCAAACGACAGTGTCACAGCTCATCTCTACGATCGAGGTATGTCGAACTTCACGCCAGTCCCCCCAACGACACCAGATCCAATCGAGATCGATCGCCACATTCGTCGTTCGCTCGGAGCCGAGCTACCGGCCGAGCTTCGCAAGCTCCGACGGCACGTTCTCGCAGAGACGATGGCAAACGGCGTCCCGGTCAACCCAGCAGCGTTGTGTGCCGTGCTGTCCGCCCACGTCGATCTTGCCGACTCGCCACGCACGTTCACCGCGGCCCATGTGCAGGAGCTGCTGTGGTGTGGGGTGAGCGAGTTCTGTGAGGACGTGGGCCTGATCGTGCCTCATGGTTGTGCCGACGCACTTCACGCGGTTCTTGTGGCAGCCGATGCGCAGGGGCTCTTCGACGAACAGAGTGATTCGACTGCGGCGGTGTTTGGTGCCTTCCGGGAGCTCGCCTCCGCCTGACGTCGACTAGAAGATGTCCAGAAAAGTCCAGAAATGCAAGGAGCCCCCTACCTCGAGGGCAGGGGGCTCCATATCGCAGTGAACGTTGCGCTGCTACACGAAGGCGCTTGCGAAGACCAGGCTGACGATCGTCATGACCTTCAACAAGATGTTCATCGCTGGGCCAGAGGTGTCCTTGAACGGATCGCCAACGGTGTCGCCCACGACGGCAGCCTTGTGGTTGTCGGAGCCTTTTCCGCCATGTGCGCCAGCTTCGATGTACTTCTTTGCATTGTCCCACGCTCCGCCGGCGTTCGCCATGAAGATTGCGAGCGCAAAGCCGGTGACGAGCGCACCAGCGAGCATGCCACCGAGTGCATCGACGTCGATGAAGCCCACGATGAGAGGAACGACGACCGCGAGTGCGCCGGGGATGACCATCTCTTTGAGCGACGCCTTCGTCGAGATCTCGACACATCGAGCCGAATCGGGGATGACACCTTCCTTGCCCTCACGAAGGCCCGGAATTTCTCGGAACTGCCGGCGAACCTCTTCGATCATCTCCGCTGCAGCACGCCCGACGGCGTCGATGGTGAGAGCCGCAAACAGGAAGGGCAGTGCCGCACCGATGAAGAGACCCGAGAAGACGTCGACACTTCCAACGTCGAGGCTGAGTGTGCCTCCGGCCTGGATAATCGCGAACTCGAAGCTCTTGAAGAGTGCGAGCGCGGTGAGTGCTGCCGAGCCAACGGCGAATCCCTTGGCCACCGCAGCGGTCGTGTTCCCGAGCGAGTCGAGGGCATCGGTGACTTCACGCACTGAAGGATCGAGGTTGGCCATTTCGGCAATTCCGCCAGCGTTGTCGGCGATCGGCCCGTAGGCGTCGACGGAAACGACGACGCCAGTGGTTGCCAACATGCCGATTGCGGCGACGGCGATTCCATAGATGCCGCCATCGAGCTTGCCGATGCTGTCAAAGGCCAGCTCGCCTCCGTAGAACGCCACGCCGATGCCGACGAGGATCAGCCCGACAGAAGCAGCGACAGAAATCATTCCGGCAGAAATTCCGCTGAGAATCGTGGTGGCGGGACCTGTTTCGGTCTGCGCAGCGATCTTCTTGACCGGTCCGAAATGATCGGAGGTGTAATACTCCGCCGTTTTACCGAGTGCCCAGCCTGCGATCAGTCCGCCAATAACAGCGATGGCAAGGCCGATCGGGCTGTCGAAGGCGTCGTTGTCACCGAACATCCAGAACGCAATACCAACGGTAGCGATCGCCGTGAGGCCCATGGCGACGTTGGTCCCCAGGTGAAGGGCCCGCGAGAGGGCCTTGGAATCCGTCGAGTCGCCGCCTTTGATGAGAAACGAACCGATGATGGAAGCGATCATGCCGACGAACGCGATTGCGATTGGGAACATCAACAGCGAAATGGATGTCGTCTCTGTTGCGTCCTCGGCACTGAGAGCCAAGGCGAAGGCAACGAGTGAGATCGGAGCAATGATCGATCCGGCATAGGACTCGAAAAGATCGGCACCCATACCGGCGACGTCGCCGACATTGTCGCCGACATTGTCGGCAATCGTTGCGGGGTTCCGGGGATCATCTTCGGGAATGCCGGCTTCGACCTTGCCGACGAGGTCAGCGCCAACGTCGGCAGCCTTCGTGAAGATACCGCCGCCGACGCGACTGAACAGGGCGATCGTCGATGCGCCGAGCCCGTACGCCGTGACGATCTCGAATGCGTCGTTCACCTCGAGGATGAGGACGAACAGGATGTACACGAACATCAGCCCGGCCAGCGCCAACCCGGCAACGGAAAAGCCCATGACTGCGCCGCCGCGGAAGGCGATCGGAAGCGCCTTTCCAGGCCCGTCTTTCGCCGCTTCGGTCGTACGAGCGTTGGCCATCGTGGCAACGGTCATGCCGACGTAGCCGGCCGCGGCCGACAACGATGCGCCGAGCAAATAAGAGATTGCAGCATAGGGAGCGATGACGACGGCGATGAGGATCGCCATCACCACGGCGAATCCGGACACCCAGGTGTACTCCTCTTTGAGGAACGCCCTTGCTCCCTTCTGGATCTCGGTCATGAGGAAGACCATGCGCTCATCGCCGGGGCTTGCAGCCTTGACGGTGGTGTAGAAGTAGCCGGCCACCCCGAGTGCGGCGAGTGCCGACACGAGTGCCAGATAGGGGATTGCATCCAATGTTCGTTCTCCGTGCTCTAGGTCGCTACTTCAATGGCGCGACAGCTAACTTTCCCAGAGGTTGGGCAGGTGACCCGCATCGGTGCCTGTGCCGTACGGCACGCCCTCGAAAGCGAGACCAGTGAACGATAGCCGATCATCGTTGCGACGCCGATTAGTCGAGCAACGACGTGCGATCGACACGTCCGAGCAGGAGCGGGCAGCCGAACTGATCGTGTCGAACGTGCTCGATCGCGTGCATGCCCACTGTCACACGGGGAGCGTTGCCACGTATCTGGCGACCGGCGGCGAGTTGGATCTTCGTTCGAGTATCGACGCGCTCATCACCAACGGGTACGTCATCCTTTTGCCAGTGTGCGGAGCCGAGTTCTCGATGGAGTTCTGTCCCTGGGTCCCCGGCGACCCACTCGAGCCAGGCCCGTACGGAATCCTCGAACCACGCACAACGCCGGTCGAGATCGTGTCGATCGACGCAGTATTGGTACCAGGCGTCGGTTTTGCCACCGATGGATCGCGCCTCGGCCACGGCGCGGGCTACTACGATCGGTTCTTCGCTCGATGTTTTGCCACCTCTCACAGCCCCCGTCGACTCGGAATCGCGCATGACCTGCAGGTCGGCCCGCTTCCCGCGCCGGAGCCGTGGGACGTCGCGGTGCACGAAATCATCACGCCGTCGAAAGTCATTCATGTCTCGAACTGACGCTCTGCCCCTGTTGGTCGATCCGGTCCGTCGGTCACGAATTTCGTGCAAGGAGCAACTGCTATGCGAGTGATCGTCATCGGGGCCGGCGAGGTCGGCTCCTACATCGCAGACCGCTTGAGCAAAGAGGGAATCGATGTATATGTCATCGAGCGGGATGCGAAACGTGCCGCACGCCTTGCCGAGACCGTCGACGTCGAAGTGATCACAGGCTCGGGCACACATCCGTCCGTACTCGCACAAGCGGGCGTGGACGCAGCAGATCTGCTCGTCGCAGTGACGAAAAGCGACGAGGTCAACCTGGTCGCTTCGATACTTGCCAAACAGGCCGATGTACCGCGGACCATCGTCCGCCTCGAGGCCCCCGAACTCCGCGGTCACGATGCAGCGGGAATAAGGCGTGCGTCGAATGCCGACCTCTTCATCGACCCCGACGAAGAGACTGCTCAAGAGGTGCTCTCGCTCATCGAGATGCCCGGTGCATCCGAGGTTGCCAAGCTCGGCAACGGTGAGGTGTTCATGATCGGCGCCCGGATACCGCCCGACGCTCCAATCGTCGGAAAATCGCTGCTCGAACTCGGCGCCGAGAACGAACCTGAATGGGATTACATCGTTTCGTCCATCCGGCGCGGTGACGAAACCGTCATCCCCCGTGGCGACTACACGATCGAGGCCAACGACCTCGTTCGCATCGTGCAAAAGAGCCCCCCCCGCCGATCGGTGGCAAAACTGCTCGGGCTCGCCCGTGATGTACCCCGAGAGATTCTGTTGCTCGGCGGTGGTCGGACGGCGACGCTCGTCGCTGACAAGTTGCGGCACACCGGTGCACGGGTCCAGATGATCGAGCGCGACCCCGATCGGGCTCGCGAACTCGCCGAGCAGCTCGACGGTGTTCGAGTTTTGAACGGCGACATCACCGATTCGGACGTCCTCGACGAGGCCGACTTGGCACGCGTCGAGCTGGTGGCGGCGTTGACTGGAGAAGACGATGCCAACGTCCTCGCATCGGTATACGCAAAAGCGGCTGGTGTGCCCGAGACGATCGCTGTCGTACATCGTCTCAACTTCCTGTCGCTGCTCGATCGAGTCGGCGTCGACGCCGCATTGTCTCCGCGTACAGCGACAGCGAACGGGGTTCTGCGATTCGTGCGCGGTGACGTTGCGCAGGTCGCCACATTCCTGCAAGGCGAAGTGGAGCTCCTGGAGTTCGAAATACGCAGTGGCTCGGCCGCTGATGGCAAGTCGATCGCCGAGTTGAAATTGCCCCGTGAGGTGCTGATCTCTGCGATTCTGCGAGATGGTCGGTCCCAGATCGCTCGTGGCCGAACGACGTTGCGCAAGGGCGACCATGTGATCGTGATCGCCAAACCGCAGTCGGTCGACCTGGTCGCCAGAACGCTGGACTGATGGGTCAACCTCGCAGTGGGCGATGGGAAGGAACCACCCACGTCCTACCGCTTCCGCTCGGCATTGGAATGGTCGCTGGTGGAGTCTGCGTGACGGTCGCAGCTGTCGTTGGATTGATCGCTGGCGATGGTGTATCGACGCGCGCTCGCGTCACAGAACTGGTGCTCGGATTGTCGTCGATGATCATCGGACTGGCCTTCACCCGGCTACAGGAAAAGGTCAAGATCTCGCGAACCGCAGCGATGACGATGCTCGTCGCAGGGTGGCTGGCGATGACCTCCGTCGCGATTGCGGCCTTTTGGCTCTCCGGTGAGCTCGACACACCGCTCGACGCCGTGTTCGAGGCCGTGAGCGCCTCGACGACCACCGGATTCACCACGGTTCCCGACCCTGCCGAGCTCTCGTTGTCGCTCCTCTTTCTTCGAGCATCGTTGCCCTGGGTAATGGGTCTCGGCGTTCTCTTGGCGAGCATGGGCGTGCTCCCGGCAACGGTTGCAGGCGCCGAGTTGCTTCCTCAACGCCAGCTACGAGGCACCGACCAGCTCGTGACGACACTTCGCAACGCGCTGCGCAACATCATCGGGTTGTACCTCTTGCTCACGATTTCGCTCGTGATTGGCTACCTCGTCGCAGGAATGTCGATGTTCGACTCGGTCACCTATGCGCTTTCCACTGCGTCGACCGGCGGGATGGCGAACCATGCAGATTCGATCGGTCACTTCGACAGCGCGCTGATCGAGTGGGTTGCCGCGGCGGGCATGGTGGCTGCCGGGGGCAACCTCATCGTCGTGTGGTGGGCGTTTCGCGGCCGGTTCAAATCGGTGTGGCGAAGCACCGAGCTGCGTCTCTACATCTCCTTGTTACTCATTGGATTCGTGATCATTCGCTTCGGTGGGTCCGATCTCGGATCGTCGGACTCTGCGGTGGCAATCTCCTCGATGCTTTCGACCACGGGTTTCCGCTCGGCCAATTGGGCGTCGGGAACCGAACTCACGCGTGCGGTGCTGCTCTGCGCAGGCGGCATCGGGGCCATGAGTGGCTCGGTTGGTAGCGGCTTTCGACTCGCGCGCGTTTCACGCGTCGCGCTCGAGGCGCGCCGAAGCCTGCAACAACTTCTCAACCCGATCCGAGTGGAAATCATCCGGATCGATGGTGTTGCCGTGAAGGAGCAGTCACTCGGGTTCACGTACGGTTACCTCTGGATGCACGCGTTCACGCTCGCGGGTGTGGCCGTGCTCCTGTATGCAAACGAACTCGACTTCATCGCCACGGGTTCGTTCGCGATTGGATTGGTGTCGAACATCGGAATCCTCGTCAACGGCGATCAGCTGCAAAGCCATGTTGCGCTTTCGGGTTGGACCGAGTCGATTGCCTCGTTCGGGATGCTTCTCGGGCGCCTCTCCATCTATCCCGTGCTTTTGACGGTGGCGGGGTTGGGCCGTTGGTTTGGCCGCCTCCGCCCGGGCCGAGCGATCGGTGGAGGTGCCTGACATGCTCGAACGACGAACCCTCGCACGCGGACAACAAGGTTTCACTGCGCCGTCGCGACGGTTGCATTCCACCGTGGCGCACATCAGCGGACTTGCACTGCTTGTTGTGTCTCCTGGCCTGGTGGTCAGCGCTGGCGTCGAATTTGGCGGTGGCGGCGACGATGGTTGGATACTGCTCTTCTGCGCAGTCGTCTTTGCGGGACTCGGTGGTGCGATGTGGTCCGGCACACGACTTGGCGACTTGGCGATTCGAACGGTTTTTGCGTCCGTCGCATGGAGTTGGCTGCTCGTCTCTGTGCTCGGTGCGTTGCCCTTCGTCCTTGCACGAACATTCGAACGCGACGGTGTTGGTCTCTGGGTCGAGATCGCCGACGCAATCTTCGAATCGGTGTCGGGTTACACGTGTACGGGATCCACCGTGCTCACGACGCTTCCCGACATCGGCGAAGCCGACCCCCTCGTCGGCAAAGGTGTCCTCTTCTACCGCCAACTGACGCAGTGGTACGGCGGAATGGGCTTCGTCCAGCTCGTCATCACCGTGCTGCCGACACTTGGGTCACGAGCACTGGGTTTCATGGGGGCAGAATCGCCTGGTCCCACGTCTGATCGTCTCACTCCGCGAGCAGCCGACACTGCGAAAATCTTGTGGAAACTCTATGTCGGCGGCACGCTCGCCATGGCGCTTGGCCTCTCACTCGCAGGCATGTCGCTCTACGATGGCCTCGCTCACTCGCTCACGACCGCCGCGACGGGCGGATTCTCCACCTACAACGATTCTCTCGGCGAATTCGACAGTGTGCCCATTGAGGTTGTTGCGATGATTGCGATGATCTTCGGTGGGAGCAACTGGGCGCTGCATTGGATCTTTCTCACGAAGAACCGACGCATCTACGCCGAGGACCATGAATTTCGGTCGTACATCGCAATCGTTGCCCTGGCCATAGTGGTCGTGACCGCGATCCTCACCTTTGGTGACGAGGTCGGAGGGTTCTGGACGGCGCTGCGCGTCGGTTCGTTCAACGTCGTGAGCCTCGCCACGAGCACCGGGTTCGGAAATGCACAGGGGAGTGGTACTGCGGGCGACATCGTCCTCTGGTCGTCGACCCCGCTCGTCATCTTGCTGCTCCTGATGTTCGTCGGGGGAATGTCCGGATCGACCGCAGGGGGAGCGAAGGTGATTCGCTGCCGAGTGCTCGCAGCGATTTCGCATCGCACGATCGCCGTGGCTCGCCAGCCGAACGCTGTCGTTCCGGTGAAGCTCGGGAAGGACGTCGTACCAGAAAAGGTCGTGAGCCAGGTTGCGCTGTTCACGATGGTCTATGTTGCGCTCATCGTCGGTGGATTCCTCGTCGTAACCGCACTTGGCGGAGACGCCGAGGCATCGATCGCCGCCGTCATTGGTTCCTTGGGCAACATGGGTCCGGCGTACGGCGATGCGGGGCCGACGTCGACCTTTCTTTCGTTCCCGACACCAGCACGTCTGGCCCTCGCGTTCTTGATGTTGGCCGGCCGACTCGAACTCTTCGCGGTGCTCTTGATGTTCGCTGCTCCTCGGCGCAGCCTTCGGGCCCTTCGCCCGCATCGTCGGGCGTTCTGACAGTCAGTGCAACAGTTCGGCCAATAACAAGGTCATGTCCCACGGGTCACTCGCCCCGGCGAGTTCGCGGCACGAATGCATGGCGAGTTGCGCACATCCGACATCGAGAGCCCGGATTCCCAGCAACGCCGAGACCGTAGGCCCAATCGTCGAACCGCAGGGCATGTCACCCCTACTCACGAACGCCTGCGTCGAGACACCCGCCTGTTCTGCCGCGAGATGAAACAGGCCTTCGGAGACTGCGTCGGTCGTGTATCGCTGGTTGGCGTTGTGTTTCAACACCGGACCGGCATTCATCGCGATGTGATGGTTTGGATCGTGGCGTTCCGAATAATTCGGGTGGGTGGCATGGGCATTGTCGGCGGAGATGAACAACGAGTTGCTCATCGCGACACGTTGTTCAGCCTTCGAGGCGCCTAACGACAACGAGATCTCGTCGAGCAGGTTCGGAAGCTGGGCGGTGGCGGCGCCGGTCGAACTCACCGATCCGACCTCTTCGTGATCGAACAAGGTCACCACCGGAATCGTCTCGGTGGGCGTCGTCCCGGCCAAGGCGGTAATCGCTGCGTGACACGACAGCTGATTGTCGAGCCGTGGCGCACTGATGAACTCGTTTTGTGCACCGATCAGCTGCGACGGCATGGTGTCGTGCAACATCAACTCTGCGCCGATGATGTCATTGCGAGACACACCGCCGGCTTGGGCGATCAGATCCCAGATCTCAACGCCTTCACCGAGCAGCCCATAGATCGGCGAGAGGTGCTGCTGTTTGTTCAGCAACAGGCCGGTCTCGCTGACATCTCGGTCGAGGTGAATGGCGAGCTGGGGGATTCGCAAGATCGGCGACGTGATCGAGATCAGCGTGGTCTGCGCACCTTCGGACGTTCGAATTGCCAAACGACCCGACAAGCCGAGGTCGCGATCGAGCCACGAGTTGAGGAGAACACCGCCGTATACCTCGATCCCCAGTCGGCGGTAGCCGGCCGCATCGGCGTTCGGATCGGGCTTCAGTCGAAGGTTGGGGCTGTCGGTGTGTGCGCCGACGAGACGAAACGGCGTCGTGGGCGAGGCGGATTTGGGCAGGATCCACGCACTGATCGAACCATCCCGCACAGCGAAGTGCTGGCCAGGTTGTTGCACGGAGGTGTCGGAGTCGTCGAGCTCGGAAAACCCTGCGTCGACAAGCATCTGACGTGCTGATGCCACGACGTGGAAGGGTGAAGGAGAGCGGTCGATGAACCGTCCGAGTGACTGAGCGTGGGCGTCATGTGGCTGCACAGAGGTGGCGGAGGATTGTGGCATGACTCCATTGTGGCTGGCGACAGGGTGTTGGTGCGACCACGATGCGTCGGATAGCGTCAGAGCTTCAGGCCCGGGCCAACGCCGTCCCAGCGTGCCAACCCCCACGCAAGACGAGGATGACGCGATGACGAACGGACTGCCGCCGCGGCAGGGTCTTTACGACCCCGCCTATGAACATGACGCCTGCGGACTGAACTTTGTGTGCGACATGCTCGGGCGCCAGAGCCACAAAATCATCGAACTGGGCCTGGGTGCGCTGTGCGCCCTCGAACATCGTGGTGCAGCTGGCGCCGATCCCGATGTCGGCGATGGATCCGGAATCCTCACGCAACTCCCAGATCGATTCTTTCGCGAGGTGGTCGGCTTCGACCTCCCCGCATCAGGCTCGTACGCCACGGGAATGGCGTTTCTACCCCACGACCCTCGGGTAGCAGCTGCCGCAAAGGCCGAAATCGAACGAATTGCCGTCGAGGAAGGACTGGTCGTTCTCGGTTGGCGCGACGTTCCGGTCGAACCTGAAACTATCGGCGTCGGTGCTCGAGTGACCATGCCCGAATTCAGCCAGCCCTTTTTTGCGCACGAGAGCACCGAGCTGTCCTCGATCGAACTCGACCGTGTGCTCTACATCGCTCGGAAACGGTTCGAGCACGAGATCCACCTCGAAGCCGGTGTCGACGAGGTCAACGAGGCCATGGGTGGCGCGTCCGCCATGCACGACGGCGTGTATTTCCCCTCACTGTCAGCGCGCACCATCGTGTACAAGGGAATGTTGACCACCCCACAACTCGGATCGTTCTACACCGACCTACGCGACGAACGGTTCGAATCGGCCATCGCCCTCGTGCACTCGCGATTCAGCACCAACACCTTTCCGTCGTGGCCGCTTGCGCACCCGTATCGTCTGGTCGCCCACAACGGAGAGATCAACACGATTCGCGGCAATCGGAATTGGATGAAGGCCCGTCAGTCGACCCTCTCCTCGGAGTTGTTCGGCGATCGCCTGGAACGCGCTTTTCCGATCTGCACACCAGGAGCCTCCGATACCGCAGGCTTCGACGAGTGTCTCGAGCTGTTGACCTTGTCGGGGTACAGCCTTCCCGAAGCAATTCTGATGATGATCCCCGAGCCGTGGGAGAACCATGCGTCGATGGAACCCGATCGGCATGCCTTCTACGAGTACTACTCGACGTTGATGGAACCATGGGATGGACCTGCATCGGTGTCGTTCACCGACGGCACGGTTGTGGGAGCGGTGCTCGACAGAAACGGTCTCCGTCCATCGCGCTACTGGGTGACGAGCGACAACCTCGTCGTGATGGCCTCCGAGGTCGGTGTGGTCGACATCGACCCCTCGACAATCATCGAGAAGGGTCGGCTCGAGCCGGGCCGAATCTTCTTCATCGATACCGAAAAGGGCCGAATCCTTCGCGACGACGAGATCAAGGCCGAGGTTGCGTCGGCACGGCCATACCGTGAGCTCACCGATCGTTGTGTGACGCCGCTTTCCGAACTTCCCACCCAGCACGACAGCCGACCGATCGAGGGAACGCTCGAGACACAACAGTTGATGTTCGGATATACCCACGAGGACCTGAAGTTGTTGCTCGCGCCAATGTTGGCGACAGGAAAGGAAGCGCTCGGGTCAATGGGAACCGATACGCCGATCGCTGTGCTTTCCGAGAAGTCACGACTGCTCCCCGATTACTTCCAGCAACTTTTCGCCCAGGTCACCAATCCACCACTCGACGCGATCAGAGAAGAGCTCGTCACCGCCGTCGGAACCACCCTGGGACCACGCGGAAACCTTCTGCAGCCGGGGCAGGGAAACGTGCGCCAAATTCGGCTTGCACATCCGGTCCTCACCGAGTCCGAATTCGTGCGCCTGCTGCCCACAGCAGACCCGGCCTCGGGAATGAAGAGCGTCATTCTCGACATGGTGTTCCCGGCAAGCTCCTCGGGTGACGGTCTCCTCACCGCCGTCGATGGCTTGCGACAGGCCGCCGATGATGCGGTTGCCGACGGAGCGACGCTCCTCATTCTCAGCGACCGTTCGGCATCGCCGAGTCTGGCTCCGATCCCACCGCTCCTTGCGACCGCAGCACTTCACCATCATTTGGTGCGAAACGGCACTCGGTCGATCACCGACATCGTCGTCGAGACCGGTGAAGCTCGTGAGATCCACCATGTCGCGACCCTGCTCGGCTTCGGGGCCCGCGCCGTTTTCCCCTACGTGGCCTTGCAGACGATCGCGCAGCTTGCCGCCGACGAGGCGTACGGGGTCACGGTGTCGGCCGGCGAGGCCGAACGAAATTACATCAAGGCATTCGACAAGGGACTTCTGAAGGTCATGTCGAAGATGGGAATCTCCACCGTGGCGTCATACACCGGTGCGCAAATCTTCGAATCGATCGGTCTCGACAGCACGGTGATGGACGAGTTCTTCGGCGGCGCCCCTAGCCGGCTGAGCGGTATCGGCGTCGACCAGATCGCCACGGAGATTCTCGACCGACACAACCGCGCCTTTCCCAACAATGCCAACCATCGGGCCCACCGCACACTCGAGGTCGGTGGCGAGTATCAGTGGAGGCGGGAGGGCGAGTTTCATCTCTTCAATCCCGACACGGTGTTCAAACTCCAGCACTCCACCAGCTCGGGCAGATTTGACATCTTTCGCGAGTACACCGAGGCGGTCAACGACCACGCGACCCACCTTTCGACTCTGCGGGGGTTGTTCACGTTCACCCGTGGTGACCGCGAGGTCGTCCCCATCGACGAGGTCGAATCGATTAGCGACATCGTCGCCAGATTCTCGACTGGCGCCATGTCGTACGGCTCGATCTCGGCCGAAGCACACGAGACACTCGCAATCGCCATGAACCGCATCGGCGCAAAATCGAACACCGGCGAGGGCGGCGAAGACGACGAACGATTCGAAACCATGCCGAATGGCGATTCGAAGCGTTCGTCGATCAAGCAGGTCGCCTCAGGACGTTTCGGCGTCACCTCGAACTACCTCGTCAACGCCGATGACCTGCAGATCAAAATGGCACAGGGGGCCAAACCTGGCGAGGGTGGCCAACTACCGGGGCACAAGGTGTATCCCTGGATCGCCAAGACCAGAAACAGCACACCGGGCGTTGGGCTGATCAGCCCTCCACCACATCACGACATCTATTCGATCGAAGATCTCGCGCAACTGATCTATGACCTGAAGAGCGCGAACCCTGCGGCACGGGTTCACGTGAAGCTCGTGAGCGAACTCGGTGTCGGCACGGTCGCTGCTGGCGTCTCGAAGGCGCACGCTGACGTCGTCTTGATATCGGGCCACGATGGCGGCACCGGTGCGTCACCACTGACGTCGGTGAAACACGCTGGCGCTCCATGGGAGCTCGGACTTGCCGAGACGCAACAGACGCTGCTGATGAACGGGCTTCGCGAACGAATCGTCGTACAGGTCGATGGCCAGCTAAAGACCGGGCGCGACGTGATGATCGCCGCGCTGCTAGGAGCTGACGAGTATGGCTTTGCCACCGCACCGCTGGTGGTGATGGGCTGCGTGATGATGCGGGTGTGTCACCTGAACACCTGCCCCGTTGGTGTGGCCACGCAGGATCCCGAGCTTCGAAAGAAGTTCTCGGGTTCTCCAGATTTTGTCGTGAACTTCTTCGAATTCATCGCTCAGGAGGTCCGCGAGCTTCTCGCCGAACTCGGCTTTCGTTCGCTCGCCGAGGCGATTGGCCACGTCGAGTCGCTCGATCTGTCTGACGCAATCGACCACTGGAAAGCCGACGGCCTCGACCTGACGCCGATTTTGTACGTGCCACCGCTCCTCGACGGGGAGGCTCGCCGAAACACGGGTCAACAAAATCATCGTCTCGACGAGGCGCTCGATGCGGCGTTGCTCGAAGCCGCTTCCCCGGCGCTCGATGGCGGAACGTCGATCACCATCACGACCGACATACGCAATGTTCACCGAGCGGTCGGCACCCAGCTCGGCTACCACTTGACCAAAAAACATGGACCCGGCGGCCTGCCTGACGACTCGGTGATCATCAACGCTTCAGGATCGGCCGGAAACAGCCTCGGCGCCTTCATGCCGAAGGGCATCACGATTCGTCTGACCGGAGACGCCAACGACTTTGTCGGCAAAGGTCTGTCCGGTGGGCGCATCGTGGTGCGGCCACCCGATGACCTTGCGTGTGTTGCCGAAGACAACGTGATTGCAGGCAACGTGATCGGCTACGGGGCCACCGGCGGCGAGATCTACCTTCGAGGCAAGGTCGGCGAACGATTCTGTGTTCGGAACTCGGGCGTCCATGCGGTCGTCGAAGGAGTGGGTGACCACGGATGTGAGTACATGACCGGTGGTGTCGTCGCGATCCTCGGCAAAACCGGCCGAAACTTCGCTGCGGGAATGTCGGGCGGCGTGGCCTACGTGCACGATACCGCTGGGTCGTTTCCGCCACTGGTCAACCGGGAGGGGGTCGATCTCGACCCACTCGACGCAGACGACGAAGAAACGCTCAAGGGACTGATCGACCGACATGTCGTCGAAACCGGTTCTGACGTCGGTATACGGCTCCTGGCCGACTGGGACAACGCACGATCTGCCTTCGTCAAGGTCATGCCGCGCGAGTACAAACGTGTGCTCGAAGCTGCCGCCGGTGCTCGAGAAGCCGGGACCGACGAGATGGAAGCCATCATGGCATCGGCCAAACAACGAGGTGCGAGGCATGGGTGATCCACAGGGGTTCATGAAACATGGACGTACCACGCCGACCATGCGGCCAATTCCAGTCAGGATCCTCGACTGGAACGAGGTGTACGAACCATTCGATCCCGATGAACTACGGGTCCAAGCATCGAGATGTATGGACTGTGGCGTGCCGTTCTGTCACAGCGGTTGCCCACTCGGAAATCTCATTCCCGACTGGAACGACCTGGTCTATCTCGATGACTGGGAGGCTGCCAGCGAGCGGCTTCATGCCACCAACAACTTTCCCGAATTCACCGGACGTCTCTGCCCTGCGCCATGTGAGGGTTCGTGCGTGCTCGGGATTCACGAACCGCCGGTGACGATCAAACAGGTCGAAATCGAAATCATCGAGCGCGCGTTCGCCGAAGGTTGGGTGCGTCCGCTTCCACCGAAGACCCTCACCGGAAAACGGGTCGCCGTCGTCGGATCTGGCCCTGCCGGGCTCGCGGCGGCACAACAGCTCACACGAGCGGGACATGCGGTGACGGTGTTCGAGCGGGCCGAGCGCATCGGCGGCTTGCTCAGGTACGGCATTCCCGAATTCAAGATGGAGAAGAAGTTCATCGATCGACGCCTCGAGCAGATGGAGGCCGAGGGGACCGTATTTCGGACCGGGGTGAACGTCGGCGTCGATATCACGCCAACCGAACTTCGAGACGACTTCGATGCTGTCGTCCTCGCTGCCGGAGCCACGCAATGGCGAGATCTTCCCATTCCCGGTCGAGACTCGGCGAACATCTTGCAGGCCATGGAGTTCTTACCGCCGTCCAATGCGGTGCAGATGGGCGACCTCGACGCGCATCCGAACTCTGCGGAGGGAAAGGACGTGGTCATCATCGGCGGCGGCGACACCGGCGCTGACTGTCTTGGAACCGTGCTGCGCCATCGCGCCGCATCGATCCGCCAGTTCGAGATCATGCCCGAGCCGCCAACCGAACGTGCAGAAGCAAACCCGTGGCCGGCGTGGCCCCTCGTATTACGAACACCTTCGGCACATCTCGAGGCGATCGACATCGAAGGTCGCGACGTCCGTGAGTACGCGATCAACACCCTCGAGTTCCAGTCCGACGACGCCGGGAATGTGTCTGCGCTTTCGACCGTGAGAGTCGAATCGCAGGTGGTGGACGGTCGGCCGACGTTCGTCCCGATCGAGGGGAGCGAAGAACTTTTTCCCGCTCAGATGGTGCTCCTCGCGATGGGCTTCACCGGCCCCGAACGTTCACCACTGTTGGAGGGTCTCGGCGTCGACCTGACCGACCGTGGCAACGTCGACCGCGACGATCGGTATGCGACCAACGTCGACAACGTGTTCGTAGCCGGAGACATGGGGAGAGGGCAGTCGTTGATCGTCTGGGCCATCGCCGAGGGCCGCGCTTGCGCAGCGGCCGTCGACGTTGCCCTGATGGGAGAGACGGCGATGCCCGCCCCGGTCACACCATTGGACATGCCGTTGCGCTGATTGGTCCAGACAAAGAGCTGCCCGCCAATCGTGGCAGGCACGTGAAAGGAATCTTCTCAATTCCCTACACCTAGTTCCGATAGGACGCCATACGGACGGCGTCTCTCGAGGGAACCATGCTCAACAATCTGTCTATTCGAAAGAAGCTTGCGCTTGTTGCGCTGGGGCCATTGCTCCTCTTGCTCATTCTTTCCGCGCTCCAAATTCGGGGCGACTTGAACGAGGCATCCAATGCCACCGACACCCAAGCGCGCACGACGGTCTCGGCCCTCACGGGTCAACTGTTCGAGGCGGTCCGTGTCGAGGCCATCGAGAATCAGAATGCGGTGGCCATCCAAGGTCTCGACCTCGACGGCGTACGGGCAGACACCGATGCGGCGATCGATCGATGGCTCGCCGGTTCCGGTGAGTTCACTGGCATCGACGGCGGCGCACTTTCGAGTGTCGTCAGCGAATTCGACAGACATCGTGCCGATGTTGCTGGTGGTTTCGCCACCGATACGGGCGCACTCGACGCGTTCGAGGCCGACGTTGCAGTTCTGCAGACGATTGCGGCCTTCGAAGGCCGCCTGAGCCAAGAGGCGTCGAACGACGCCGTCGATCTCCGCCAGGCCGCCGACCTGACGACGGTCGCACACGCCGCTGCGGAGCTACAGCTGCTCGGCATGTGGTCGGCTCACGCGAAGGTCATCCCCGGCCAGTTGCCAGCCGCCATCGGGGCCGCTGAGGTCGCAGCTGATTCGTACGGGCTCCGCCGTGCGCTTGAACTGCCCGTCGCAGAAGGCTCCTACGGCCGGCTCGTCGGCGAATTGGCGTCACTGAGCGTTGGTGAGGATCCAGGAATCTCGGCGAACGACTGGCGTGCAGCGAGCGACGCTCGTGCCACGCAACTCGCATCACTACGAGGCGCCGAGATCGAGGCAGGCAGCAACGCCGCGGTTGACTTGCAGAGCGACGCACAAGGCGCAATGCGCACAACAGGCCTTCTCGCACTCGTGGGCGTGATCGCGGCGGTCGCCGCAGTCGTGTTCATCGCCAACACAATCATCGCACCACTCGCTGCACTGCGAGACGAGGCGAATCAGATCGCCGAACACGACTTGCCACGTCTTGCCGAATCGTTGTCGACGGGCCGTCCGATCGAACCATCCGATGCCGATCGTCCGATCGCCACGCTCGGCGACGATGAATTCGGTGAAATCTCTGCGGGCTTGGTCGCCGTCCGTGAGGGCGCAGCCGGACTTGGTGAACGCGTGGCCTCGCTCCAGTCGGGCATCGCCAACACTTACGTGAACCTGGCCCGTCGCAACCAGTCGCTCGTCGACCGCCAACTCGAGGCGATCGACACACTCGAGGCAGAAGAACGAGATTCCGATCGACTCGCGCTCATGTACCGAGTTGATCATCTCGCCACGCGTATGCGTCGTAACGCAGAGAGCCTCCTCGTTCTCGCCGATGCAAAGACGCCCGAACGGCACAGCCCTGCGGTTGAGCTGCGCGAGGTTCTCCGAGTCGCGATTGGCGAAGTCGAGGACTATCGACGAATCATTCCTATCGCTTTGGATGACCTCCACGTCGCTGGCCATCGGGCGCAAGATCTCGCCCACCTTCTAGCAGAGCTCATGGAGAATGCGGCGCAGCACTCGCCACCGGGTACTGCCGTTGATGTGACCGGATCCTTCGAGCCATCGACCAGCGACTACGTCGTGACGATTCTCGATCATGGAACCGGGGTCGATGCAGAGCAGAAGCACGAGTTGAACGAGCTGCTCGCGCAACCACCAGCATCGACGCTCACGATCTCCCATTCGATCGGCATGCACGTCGTGAGTCGTCTTGCTCACTCGCTTGGGCTCGGAGTCTCCCTGGCCGACGGTGAAGACGGCGGACTCATCGCAGCGGTACGAATTCCCACGTCGGTCGTTGCCGAATGGGCCCACACCGCTCCTGCAGCGTCCACGATGCCGCATACCGCTGCTCCAATGGCGACCCCTGCTGCTTCGGAAACGTACCAACCTGAACCGACGGCTCCGGCTCAGAGCCCGGTCACCGAAGTTTTCATGCCGACAACTCCAGCCCCGGTCGAACCAACACCAGCTCCGGTCGAGCCACCAATGGTTCCAGCTGCAGAGGTCTTCACCCCTGAACCAACACCAGCTCCGGTCGAACCACCAATGGTTCCAGCTGCAGAGGTCTTCACCCCTGAACCAACACCAGCTCCGGTCGAACCACCGATGGTTCCGTTCGAACCACCGATGGTTCCGTTCGAACCCTTCGAGGCGTTCGATGTCGACGAAGCACCACCAGTGCCTGTGATCGAAATGCCGACGCTCGATCTCCCCAGCTTCGGGGTCGATCCGTTGCCTGACTCGCTGGTTGACGATGCACTCGATGGCCAGGTTGTCGAGGTGCCGAGGGTCGATATCGAAACCCCACAACCGGTCGAGTCGTTCGATGTGTTTGGTTCGAACACCGACGGACCCAACGTGTTCGAACCCGAGGACTTCGCCCCGCCGATCTCCGAGCAGCATCCAGTCTCGCCCGAACCCGTTCCACTCGCGGAATCACACGAACCGCCTTCGGTATCGATCCCAGGGCTCGCCCCTGTTGCCACGACGGTGCCTTCGACTCCGATAGTGCCCACGGTGCCGCCGTCGGTCCAAGAAATCGTCCCTCCAGCGCCGACACAACCGTCTGCACCGGTCGCCGAATCCACCGCTCCGACAGCGCCCACCACACCGGCTGGCCTCGTCAAACGCCAGCGCAATTCTGGCGAGGGCATACCACAGGTCGACCTGAACGCTGATCGCACGGCGCCCTCGCAGCGAACTCCTGATCAGGTGAAGAATATGTTGTCCAGATACAAGACAGGACTCGAGCGAGGGCGCGGTGTCGCTGGAACGGAGGGTGAATCATGAGTACGCAGACGAGTGATGTCAGCTGGCTCATCTCGAGCTTCGTCGAACAGACTCCTGGTGTGGTCGAAGCGATCGTCGTGTCATCGGACGGTCTGCTCATGGCGATGTCAAAGGGGCTCGACCGCGCTGGCGGCGACCGATTTGCCGCGGTGGCATCCGGACTCATTGGACTCGCCTATGGAGCTGCCGGTCGTTTCGGAGGCGGCAAGGTCAACGAGGTCATCGTCGAGATGGACAACGCCCTGCTTCTCGTGACCGGGATCAGTGATGGTTCCGCACTCGGGGTCGTTGCCGACGCCAACTGCGACATTGGATATGTCGGCTACGAAATGGCTGTTCTCGTCGAAAAGACCGGCCGGGTGCTGACACCTGAACTCCGTGCGCAACTCGTGAGTTCGCTTCCACGATGAATGCACACGACCTCAACAGCGACGTTGAAGGAGCTCGCGCGCCCGGACGGCTGCGCGTACCGCCGTACGCCGTGACCGGTGGTCGGACCCGTGTCGACGTGGACATCCCCTTCGAGGCGTTGGTCCGCACAACCGTACGCGGAAAACAGAACATGCAGCTCGTCGCATTCGAACGTCGCGACATCCTGAAACTGGCCGAAAATCCAATCGCTGTCGCCGAACTCTCCGCACATCTTCGATTGCCCATTGGGGCGATCCGAGTGCTTGTCGGCGACCTCAGCGTCGAAGGACACGTACAAACGAAGGCGATGACGGTCAAGGCCGACACCGCTCTTCTGGAAAGGGTGCGCGATGGTCTCCGTCGACTCTAGTTTCGCAACACCGCAACCTGCAACCGAGTCCGTCCCGCTGCCTGTCAAGATCGTCGTCGCCGGCGGATACGCAGTCGGCAAGACCACCTTCGTCGGTTCGATTTCGGAAATCGATCCGCTGACCACCGAGGCCGCACTGACAACGGTGAGTGCCGATGTGGACAACGAAGGCGACGCGAATACGAAGACATCGACCACGGTGGCGATGGACTTCGGGCGTGTCGGTTTGGGCGATGAGCTTGTGCTCTATCTGTTCGGAACACCAGGACAAGACCGTTTCCGCTTCATGTGGGACGAGCTGACCCGCGGCGCGATTGGAGCTGTCGTCCTCCTCGACACCCGGCGTTTCGAAGACTCCTTCGGAGCAGTCGAGTACTTCGAGCGGGCGCAGGTTCCGTTCGTCGTGGCGATCAATGCGTTCCACGGAGAACTTCACCACAGCATCGAAGAGGTGCGTGAAGGGCTCGATCTCTCGCCTGACATTCCCGTGGTGTCAACCGATGCGCGTAGCCGCGTTCGAACAAAAGCGACCCTTCTCGAGCTCGTCGAGCACGCGCTGGTGAAAGCACAGTCCTGACGCTTGCCTCAGTGGTCCGAACCGTCCACGGAGCCGATCATGTTGCCTTGTTCGATCTGGCGCAGGACCGGTCGAATCTTGAGCAGATACCAGACAGCGATCGGGACCCCGACCGGGATGATGGCAACCCCCAGCAACAACGAAGCGAGCCAGACGATCTGCGTTCGGCTGGAGAATGCCCAGACCCACTGCGGAAATCTCGCCGCGTGAAGAAACGTGAGACCAACGAAGGCGATGGGACTAGCGGCAACCGCAATCCAGAGGGTCATTCTGACGACGGCCTCGACACCTTCCATTGGGCGACGATAGCGTTCCAAAGAGACCAGCGTCTGACCCTCCCTCGACGTTGCTCAGGAGCCGCTTCGATGGAAATGATCCCTGATGTGTGTCCGCGCTGCGCTGGGCCGCAAGGTACTGCCGAGTTCTACGGCGTCTGCGAACGTTGTTCGGTCGACCTTCGTTCGATCTTCGACGGTTCACCGCGGGGCGATGTCGCGGCAGCCGAATACGAGCCAAAGATGAATGTCACGCCGAACGCGGTTGCGTCCAAGGAGTAGTCACCACAGTCCTCGAGATTCGAGCACTGCACGCAAGACGGTCGGACGATCGGTCATGATCCCGTCGACGCCGAGATCGAGTAAGCGATGCATCTCGTGTGCGTCATCGATCGTCCAGGCGTGCACGACGACACCATCGGCGTGCGCCTGCTCGACGAATCGTTCGTTGATCACCGGGATCCCACGAAAGCTGGCAGGGGCCTGGACGGCACGGCCCTGCCCGAGCGGTCGCCTGATTCCCCGACTGCGAGCGATCAGATCGACAACTGCGCCTGCGCCGAACGAGGTGCACAGCCTCGGCCCGGACAACTCACGTGCGCGACGCAGCCGTCTCTCGGAGAACGAGCCGATGCAGACACGGTCGAAGGCATCGGCTGCCTCGATGTTTTCGAGCAGCGGTTCGAGTACGCCATCAGATTTCGCGTCGACGTTGAATCGGGTCGTCGGAAAACTCGCGAGCAGGTCCGAAATCGTCGAGAGATGGCCGGCACCGTTTATCACGACGTTGCGTAGGTCGTGCCAGTTCCACTCCTCGATCTTTCCCGACTCGTGGCTGACCCGATCGAGCCCGCTGTCGTGGAATGCCACCACGACACCGTCGGCGGTGAGTTGTGCATCGGTTTCGATGTACTGGTAGCCGAGATCATGTGCTGCTTCGAACGCTTGAATCGTGTTCTCGGGTGCCTCGAGTGCACCGCCCCGATGTGCGATGCCGATCGGGTGCACGGCATCGAGGAAGGGGTGCACCATCACGTCGTCATGGTACCAATCGGTCTACGCGTCGAGAGTGGCGACTAGCCTTGTCGTAATGCGTAGGACAAAACTGGTGGCAAGCCTCGGACCGGCAACCGATGATCCGGAGGTACTGCGCGGAATCATCCGTGCTGGAGTCGATGTGGCACGGGTGAATCTATCCCACGGCTCCGTCGACGATGGAATGAGGCGATTCGACCTCGTCCGCAGAATTGCTGCCGAGGAATGCCGACACGTCGGCATCCTTGCCGACCTTCCCGGCCCGAAGGTTCGAACCGCGCTCTTCACCGAAGAGGCGGTATTCGACAACGGCGACAAGGTACGCATCGTCGAAGGGAACACGTCTTCGTCGACCTCGGTGATCGAAGTCGACTACGCCGACATCGTGACGAGCTTCATGCTTGGCGATCGGATCGTCTTCGGCGACGGTCGGCTGGTCCTCGAGGTGTGCGAGACCAGCACGGATGCATTGACTGCCGAGGTGGTCCACGAGGGCAAACTCACCGGTCAACCAGGGGTCCACGTACCCGCGGACAAACTGACGATGTCGACGCCAACCCCCCACGACCTGAAACTTCTCGATGTATTCGTCGAGGCCGGTGTCGACATGGTGGCGATCAGTTTCGTCAAGTCAGCTCACGACATGCGCCGCGTCGGAACCGAACCACATCCTCGCGGGCCGCTCCTGGTCGCCAAGATCGAAACGCGAGCCGCCGTCGAGAATCTCGATGGAATCATCGAGGCCAGTGGAGCAATCATGGTTGCCCGCGGTGACCTCGGGAACGAACTTCCCATCGAAGACCTTCCGATCACTCAGAAGCAGATCATCGCCCGTTGCATCGCTGGGGGAAAACCGGTCATTACCGCCACCCAAATGCTCGAATCGATGATTACCGCACCGGCGCCGACACGCGCCGAGGCATCCGATGTTGCAAACGCCGTGTGGGACGGGTCGAGCGCCGTGATGTTGTCGGGTGAAACTGCGGTTGGTATCGATCCGATCAACGTCGTCCGTGTGATGGGTCGTATCGCCCGTAAGGCCGACGAAGTTTTTGATCACGATGCCTGGGCGAGCAACGTGACCGCGTTGCGCATGACCGAGAGCGGTTCACACCGCGAGGTGACCGACGCGATGACCGTCGCGGCATGGCGCGCCGTCCGCGAACTCGACGTCGTCGCAATTCTGTGCATCTCTGGTACGGGTTTCACGGTTCGACAGATGGCGCGGTTCCGACCCGAAGCGATGATCTTGGGCCTGAGCACCGACAAACGCACCGTCAATCAGCTGACGATGAGCTGGGGGACCACACCGCTCTTTCTGCCCACAGCGGGCACTCGCGAAGAGATGATGGCCGAAGCACTCGACGTCGCTGCAGCGGAGGGTCTCGTGCGCTCTGGCGATCAGGTCGCCCTTTTGAACGGCGACGGAGTTCATGCGCAAATCACGAACAACCTGCGGATCGTGCGGGTGCCGTAATGAGCTCTCATGATGTTCATTTCGGAGGTTCTGGGATTCCACAAACCGTGCTTCCAGCCGAGTCCGACGAGGTTTTGTCGGCCGTCGCTGCAGCGCTCGAGCTGTCGGGTGCTGATCGTCGAGAAGCACTTTCGACCGTCGCAGGGGCAGCGCCACGGTCACTCCTCGTATGGGCCGAACTCGGCGATTCTGCTCGCGACACGATCGAGTCGTACGCGTATTACCGAATCGGCTACCACCGTGGGCTCGACGCGCTCCGACAAAACGGTTGGCGGGGGAGCGGTTATGTCAAATGGGAACATCCATCGAATCAGCCCTTTTTGCGGTGTCTCGACGGACTCCAGCGGCGCTCAGCCGAGATCGGTGAATCCGATGAGGCCGAACGATGCGCTCTGTTCTTGTTGCAGCTCGAGCCGACGTGGCCCCCAACGAACTGAGCAATGATCGGTCTGGTGCGGCGGGGCTGATATTTGCCGGTGGCCGAAGCAGCCGCATGGGCACCGACAAGGCGCTGATCGATATCGGCGGGGAACCCCTGATCTCTCGAGTACTTCGCGCCGTCCGGTCGTTGCATCCGGTCGTGATCGTCGGCGGCCAATCCGAGAACTTTCAGGCGCTCGACGCCTCGTGGTGTGGAGATGAACACCCCGGTGACGGTCCACTTGGTGCACTGATCACGGGGATGCATGTTGTTCGCTCGAAGATCGTCGTCGGCGTTGCCTGCGATCTGCCGAACCTGGCGCCGCAGCACGTCCAACAACTGGTCGAGCAGCTCCAGCGATCAACCGCGTGCGTGGCGGCCCCACTCGTCTCGGGTACACACCAATGGCACGTGGCCGCATGGCAACGCGATTGCCTTCCACAACTCGAAACTGCGTTCTCTCGTGGCGAACGATCGCTACGTCGAGTCGCCCTTGAACTCGGGGTCGTCTCGGTGGTCTTTGCCGACAACACCAGCTTCGTCGACGTCGACACGCCCGACGACTTCACCCAGGCATTCCCCGAGTGAGCTGTCTGCCAGATGCCCCGACTACCATCTCTGACCGTGCAACAACGCTTCGGTCAACGCACGGGAATTGAGTCCTTTTGAGCATGTCGAGTTATTCGGTGATCTCGACAGACGAAGACTTTGCGGCGTTCGTTGATCGGACGATGGGGGTCGAGTTCTACGCGATCGACACCGAGTTTCATCGGGAACGTTCATACTTTCCACGAGTTGCGCTTATCCAGATCAACAACGGCGACGAGATCGTGCTGATCGACCCATTGGCCGTCGCACCGGATCCGCTCGCTCGGTTGCTCGAGTCACCGTCGATCGCCGTCTTGCACGCTGCGAGCCAAGATCTCGAGGTGTTCCAACATTGGGCGGACGCGTTGCCGACACGGATGTTCGATACGCAGCTCGCCGCGGGGTTCACCGGAATGTCCACTCCCTCACTCGCCGCACTCCACGACCGTGTGTTGCATATTTCGCTGCCGAAGACCTCTCGGCTGACCGATTGGTTGGCACGCCCACTGACCGAGGATCAGCTCGACTATGCCGCAAGCGACGTGGAGCACCTTCTCGATCTGCGCTCTCACCTCAGCGAAGACCTCGTCGAGCGGGGCAGACTGCAATGGGCCGAGGACGAATTCGAAGAGCTGCGAACAGCACACCGCGGACGTCGCGACCCCGAAGATGCATGGCGTCGGATCAAGGCGGTGCGCCAGTTGAAGGGCCCCGCCCTCGGCGCAGCGAGATCGCTGGCCGAGTGGCGTGAGAATCGTGCCGCAGACCTCGATCAACCCGTCCGGTTCATCTTGTCGGACCTGGCACTTGTCGGAATTGCACAACGACGACCCAAAACGGCCGACGACCTGCGAAGTGTTCGCGGCGTCGATGACCGCCTGGCGCGCGGCGAGACCGGCGAGACGTTGCTCGAACTGGTTGCCGCTGGCGCAGAGCTCCCTCCACCAGCGAGAACCGGCACACAGAAGCGTGAACCCCGGCCAGATCAACGTCCCGCCGTAGCCCTTGTTGCGGCGTGGGTGGCCCAACTCTCGCGAGAGCTCGACATCGATCCTGCGCTGCTCGGCACTCGCGCCGACATCGAGGCGCTCGTGCGAGGCGACGCCGACGCTCGACTTTCCGTCGGTTGGCGAGCGGACCTCGCGGGCGAGCCAATTCGTCGGCTGATGAGCGGTGAAGCTGCGTTGGCCTTCAACGGGGACGGGGGACTGGTTCTCGAGCAGCGGTCCCACAAGCCGTTCGAACAGGCCCGGTAGTCGGGAGGTCGGACAGGCCGCTAAGATAGGGACTCATTGTCGTTATCTCAAGAGGTCCTGTCGTGAAAAAGGGTCGCCACCGTCGATTCGAAGAAGCTCGTGCGTTGAAGCGATCGCATGAGGTAGATCTCCATGATCTCTTCGACAGTATTTCCGATGCTCCCGATGCCGGTGAACACAAACCCGAGCACGATGCATGGGCGGATCTCGCCGAAGAATGGGACTCGAAAGCACCGTCTGCAGCAACCGACGACGATGATGTCGACGACGATGCCGACGAAGCCTCGAGTGACGAAGTCGCCACCGGGTCCTAGGCCGCGCTCGTTCTGTCTCGCACCGCAGAACTCATCGACGAACGATGAACGAAACTACCTTTTTGTGGGAAACGGCACCGAGACTGCGCTGGTGAGACCCTCGACGTGGGTGACGAGTGCCTCGGCGACGTCGTCCCCGGCCAAAGCAGCGATCTCCGCACGGAGGTAAATGGCCACGTTGTCCTTGCCAGAGAAGGCTTCTTCGGCCTCTGAGCACCACCATGCGAGATCGTCACCCGCTTCGCCCCAGTCGCGTCTCGCCCACTGTCGAACCAGATGGGTGGAATGGTCGTTGTCGTCGAGATGATGTTCGACGCGAATCGGCAGTTGCCAGCAGACCTCTGGTTTCCACTCGAGCGGCTCCAATTCCGCGGAGGCTGCAGCGAGGTGAATGGCGCAGCCGGCGCCAGCGGGGAATCCTGGCCGGTTCAAGAAGACACAGGCTCCATCGACGACGGCCGTGACACGATCCCCATCATCGTCGATGCTCGTGAGCGCGTCGGTCAGGGTGTCGATGGACGGTTCGTCGAGTGCTGCTCGGATTCCGTGGTATTGCCACAAATGTGGGGGCAGTGCCTCGGCGACCCGCATGACTCGGGTGAGGTCGGCGTCGTCTACGAAGTGTGCGCCGTACGAACAGCACCCGCGCTGGCCGTTGATGTCGACCTCATCCTCGATTCCCGAGCACCCCGCGCCGTAGATGCAATTCCAGTTGGAGGTGAAGAACGACAGATCGAACAACCATGATTCACCGTCACGTGCGACGAACGACACCCAGTGGGTCGGCGTGGGCTGGGGCGCTGTCATCGTGACGAACTATCTTCGGTGCACACGCCGAACATGGAAACCCGGGAGCTGGCATGGCCGGAGAATTCGACAACATTCGCAAGCGCCTCGAGGCGATTGCCGAAGAACTTGCCGATTTGGGCATGCAGCGGCTTCGGGAATCGATCGATGCCGGTGGCCACGAATTGCCTGTCGACGAGCGTCGACTTGCAAAGGCCCGACGCGCCGTCGAAAAGGCCGCGTTCGTGCTGCGCGAACCCGATGACCTTCACCATTGATCGACCTGCGGCGATGCGTCGTTGAGCGTGTCGATCAAACTGCGAAGTCGCGCATGTCCGTGGCGATCGAAGCGGAACGCAATTCGATGAAGATCAACGTGGTCGTCGTCACGAATTTCCGAGTCGGTCGCTGAGATCCGCTCGATCGAACCGTCATCGACGATGTCGACGAACGCGGTGTTCAGCTGTTCGAGTTCAGCGTCGGAAATCTCTCGCTTCAAACGCAGCACGAGGCGTTGGCCAACCGAACGTGTGCTGTGGAACGTCCGGTAGAAGCGAGTCATTTCTTCGGCCGCTTCTTCGACGGAGTTGGTGATCTTGAAAAGGTTCATGTCCGCTGCAGAGATCAGGCCATCGTCGAGGAGTTCGCTGACGACGAAGTCACGCCACCGTTCCCAATAGGTCGAGCCAACGGGATCGAGCAAGACGACCGGGGCAAGCGTCGACTTGCCGGTCTGCATCAGCGTGAGCAACTCGAACGCTTCGTCCATCGTGCCGAAACCACCCGGCAGGATCGTGTAGCCGTGCGACTCCTTCATGAAGGTGACCTTTCGGGTGAAGAAATACCGGAAGTTGATGAGTTTGGGGTCGTCGACGATGAACTCATTCGCCGACGCCTCGAACGGCAACATGATGTTGATGCCGAACGAATTCTCCGAGCCAGCTCCTTCGAGTCCGGCTGCCATGATCCCTGGCCCAGCGCCGGTCATGACCATCCAGTCACGCGCCGCCATTGCTGCGCCGAGTTGTTTGGCGCATGCGTAGGCGGGATCGTCGGGCTGGATTCGAGCGGAACCGAAGATCGTGCACTTCGGGATGTCTCGATAGGGAGCAAAGACATGAAATGAGTAGCGCAGTTCCTTGAGCGCTGCATTGACCAGTTTGAGATCGGCCCGTTCGACGTCTTCGAGTCCCAATCGCAACGCAGACACCACGATCTCGAACGTCAGGTCGGCGTCGGACCGGAGGTTCGCGTCGTCGATGAGCGTCGCCACGTCTTGATCGAGCGCAGCGTTGCCGGTTCGATATCGGGGAAGTTTTTTCACCTCGTGATCGTACCTTCGGTCACCGAGATGACTAGGACCATCGTGGTTTCAGCTGGCTGCGACGAGGTCATCGATCAGGTCGTAGCTGGTATTTCGTCGGCGTAGTGTCCGGCCCAGCGGTGCAACGGCTGTCGCAAAGTCGTCCGGGCCGAGCTCGGTGCCATGGGCAGCCCCGGCGGCTCGGCTGATGTTCTCGTCCATCAGCGTGCCGCCGAGATCGTTGACCCCTGCGTGCAGCAGCTGGGTGACCCCTTCGAGACCGATCTTGGGCCACGAGGCCTGGATGTTGTCGATCCAGCCGTGGTAGGCGATCCTCGCCACGGAATGCATCATCAGCGTCTCGCGAAATGTCGGGCCGCGTCGAGCGCGTCGCCGCAGGTACATCGGTGATGCCATGTGGACGAAAGGAAGCGTGACGAATTCGGTGAACCCACCTGTCTCCTTTTGCAGCTCGCGTGTTCGTACGATGTGGCGCGCCCAATGGACCGGCTGCTCGATTGCGCCGAACATGATCGTTACGTTCGACGTGAGTCCGACCTTGTGGGCGAGCCGGTGTGCCTCGAGCCATTCTTCGGTGTTGACCTTGTCTGGGCAGAGGATCTTGCGGATTTCGTCATCGAGAATCTCCGCAGCGGTGCCGGGAAGCGACTTGAGGCCTGCGTCGCGAAGACGCGTGAGATACACCTCGAGTGGTTCGTCGAGACGTTTGGCTCCCTCGGTCACCTCGAGTGCAGTGAAGCCATGGATGTGAATTTCCGGAGCGGCCTGATGGACGGCCGCGATCACGTCGATGTAGTAGTCGCCATCGAAGTCTGGGTGGATTCCCCCCTGTAGACAGACCTCGGTCGCGCCACTCGCAGACGCTTCGATGACGCGCTCGGCAATGTCGTCGAGGGTCAGCAGATACGGAGCACCGCGCAGATTCAACGACATCGGACCCTTCGAGAATCCGCAGAACTGACACTTGAACGTGCACACATTCGTATAGTTGATGTTTCGGTTCGCGACATAGGTGACCACGTCACCGTTGACCTTCCGGCGCAACTCATCGGCGAAATTCGCGACTGCGAGAACTTCATCACCTCGTGCTGTGAAGAGATCGGTGATCTCCTCGATGCCAAGTTCCTGCCCGGCATCTGCGCCCGCAAGGATTTCACCGACGCGTCCACCCGCCGAACCGTGAGCGGGAAGGAGCGTCATCGGGTTAGTGTCAGCGCCCGAATACCACGCGGTCGACCGGTCGCCAATGAGCACCACTTCGGCTCCGTCGGTGACCTTGGCATCTTCCATTGTTCGTTCAGGGAAGACGGCACCGGGATCGTCTCGGCCCATCCCTTCAGCATCACTTCTGTCCATCACGGGGAATCGAAGGTTTGCGTCGAACCACGTGAGAGGGTCGAGGACAAAGGCAGGGTGGGCCGTCAACCTGGGGGCGAGCGTGAAGCCGGCGCCGGCCAGGGTTCGGCTGAGTGCGTGGATCTGAGGCCACGGACGTTCCGGGTTGACGTGGTCGATCGTGACTGGTGAAACTCCGCCGAGATCATCGATGCCCGCATTGATGAGGGCGACGACGTCCTCGGTCAGATTTGGTGGTGCCTGCACGTGCACGTCGGGTGGGAGAATCAATCGAGCCAACGAGATCGCGTCGAGATGGATCTCTGTTGGGCACGAGGGGTCGTCATGCATACGTGTGCCGCTCTTCGGCAGGAAATTCTGCACGATCACCTCTTGCACGTGTCCGTGCCGAGCGTGACTTTGCGCAATGGCCTCGAGCGCGGCGATTCGGTCATCGCGATCTTCACCGATACCGACGAGGATGCCGGTCGTGAACGGAATCGAGAGTTCGCCGGCGTGTTCGAGTGTCGCCAGCCGTCGGCCCGGTTCCTTGTCGGGCGAACCACGGTGACATTCGAGATCATCTCGGAGCGACTCGATCATCATCCCCTGCGAGGGCGAGACCTCACGCAGCAGTGCCAGTTCATCTCGATGTAACGCTCCGGCGTTGGCATGGGGGAGGAGGCCAGTTTCGCTGAGCACGAGTTCGGCAGCGGCTCGAACGTAGTGCACCGTGCTCTCGAAGCCGTTTTCGTCGAGCCATGCCTGCGCTCCCGGATACCGAAGCTCAGGCCGCTCGCCCAATGTGAACAGCGCTTCGTGGCAGCCCGTCCTAGCCCCCTTCCGCGCAATCTTGAGCACTTCGGACAGGGGCATGTACGGCGACTCGACACGTGCGGGCGGTTCGGCAAACGTGCAGTATCCACATCGGTCTTGACACAACTTGGTGAGTGGAATGAACACCTTTGGGCTATAGGTGATTCGAGTCCCTGTCGCAGCGTCACGAATTGTTCGGGCACTTGCGGCGAGTTCTGCACCCTTGGGGTAGTCGGTCATGTGTTGGCGGCTCTCTCATCGGCTCGACGAATCTGATGTGCTTCGAGTGGCTCGTCGCATTCGGTGCACCGTGTGACGTTCACGACGGGCGCGTTGCATTGGCTGTGGACGAGTGTGGTCGGGGCCCCGGTGGGGTCCTGTCGATAGGCATCACCCCATTGCATGATGGCCACCAGAACAGGGGACAGGTCACGCCCCGCATCGGTGAGGCGGTATTCGAACCGAGCGGGACGGTCGTGGTACGGAACTTTCTCGAGCACGTCGTGCTCCACGAGTCGAGCCAGTCGGTCGGTCAACAGGTTCGACGCAATGCCGAGGTCGTCACGAAGTTCACCAAATTTGTGCAGGCCTCGGAAGACTCCCCGAAGGACGAGCAACGACCAGCGATCGCCGATCACGTCGACAGCCGCAGAGATGGAATCGTTTTCCGCTGTCGTCGACACGCACACAACCTACGCAGGCGAGTTGCATTTCGCAAGTGACTCGATTGCATAACGCAACTGATGTTTCCTCGCTTCTTCGAAGGCTGATGATTGCTCGGCCATCATCAGGCTTCGAATTTGCGGGGGGGGGATGCGGGCTAGGAACTGAGTTCGGCTGCTTTTGTTTCGAGCGTTTCGAGCAGGCTGTCGAAACTTTTCTCGAACGCCACGACGCCCTCGTCCTCGAGCTGCTGGGCAATCTGATCGAGATCGACCCCCAGCGCAGCGATGTCGGCGAGTAGCGCCTTGGCCTCATCGACGCCCACATCGAGCGTCCGAGCGACCGTGCCATGATCGAGAAACGCGTCGAGCGTCGAGTCGGGGATCGTGTTGACGGTGTCGGGGCCGATCAACGTGTCCACGTAGAGCGTGTCGGGGTACGACGGGTCTTTCGTGCCTGTCGACGCCCACAGCGGACGTTGGGTGCGCGCTCCACGGGCGACCAGCGCATCCCACCGAGGCCCACTGAACGTTTCGGTGAAAGCCTGGTAGGCCAGTCGACCATTCGCGACGGCGGCATGACCACGCAGCGCAAGAGCCGCATCGGTGCCGATGGCCGCCAACCTCTTGTCGATCTCGACATCGACCCGGCTGATGAAGAAGGATGCCACGCTCGAAATGGCCGACAGGTCGCCATCGGCTGCTTCGAGTCCAGCGATGTATGCCTCCATCACGTCGCGATAACGATCGACGGAGAACAACAACGTCACGTTGATGCTGCGCTTCTCCGAAATCATCTGTTGGATTGCGGGAACACCCTCTGCCGTTGCGGGAATCTTCACATACAGGTTGGGCTCGTCGATCGTGTCCCAAAGGTGGCGCGCCGCGACCTCTGTGCCCGCCTGATCTCGAGCGAGACCAGGGTCGACCTCGACCGACACGTATCCGTCGAGCCCGTTCGACTCGTCGTACAGCGGGCGGGTGAGAGCGAGCGCGTCCTCGATGTCGGTGATCACCAAACCCCAGTAGCTGTCTTCGACAGACTTGCCCGACGCCAAGAGTTTGGCGAACTGCTCGTTGTAATCGTCCGAGCCCGCGATCGCCTTTTGAAAGATGCTCGGGTTCGACGTGATACCCCGCACTCCCTTGTCGAGCCAGGCCTGCAGTTCGCCGCCGTGGATCCACCCTCGTCGAAGATTGTCGAGCCAGGGGCTTTGGCCGTGCTCGGCGAAGAGTGCATGCAAGTTGGTATCGCTCATGAGATTCCTCGTGTTCGTCGGATTGATGTGAATTGGCCTGTGATCAGAGTATGGAACGGGCTGCGACCACCACGGCGTCTGCGGTCATACCGAGCTTCTCCATGACGACATCGCCGGGAGCCGAAGCTCCGAACCGGTCGATGCCAAGATTGACGTCGGCATACCGGGACCATCCCATGGTGACCCCAGCCTCGATGGAGATCGTCGGAATCCCGGACGGCAGGACCGATGCGCGGTAGTCGGCGGGTTGTGCGTCGAACACATCCCAACACGGAAGTGAAACCACACGAGCCTGCACACCTTCGGCACGCAGAGTCGAAGCAGCAGCAACACAATGTTGGACCTCCGAACCTGCACCGACCAGCACGACGGCCGCAGCGGTGTCGCTGTCCTGGAGCACATACCCGCCGCGTGCGACGTCGTCGTGTCGCTCGGTACCCGCAAGTACCGGCAGGTTCTGTCTCGACAAGATCAGCGCAGTCGGCCCGCGCAGTTCGACAGCGGCGGCCCATGCGGCCGCGGTCTCGTTCGCGTCAGCTGGGCGCCAAACGGCGAGTTCGGGAATTGCTCGAAGTGCAGCGACGTGTTCCACCGGCTGGTGGGTCGGACCATCCTCGCCGACGCCCACCGAGTCATGGGTCCACGAGAACACCATTGGCAGCTGAGAGAGCGCCGCGAGACGCACCGCGCCACGCATGTAGTCGCTGAACACGAGGAAGGTTCCACCGACGGGAAACAGCCCGCCGTGCGCGGCCATTCCCACCATTGCCGACCCCATGGCATGTTCACGAATTCCGAAATAGATCTGACGGCCGGCACGATCGGAGGTGTCGAAGACGCCCAGGTCCTTGATGACCGTGCCGGTGTTGCCGGTCAAGTCGGCGCCACCGCCAACGAGCGATGGCATCCGAGCCGCCAGTGCTTGCAGAACGGCATTTGATGCCTTGCGCGTCGCGACCGACTCGCCTGGCTCCCAACGAGGCAGTGCCTCTTGCCAACCGTCCAGCGGACGGGTGTGCAACAAGGCTTCGAGTTCTGCCGTGTCTCCCGAATACGCCGCGCGGCGGGTCTCCCAATCGATCCGCTCAGCGGATCCACGAACACCGGCCGCCCGACAATGCTCGAGTACGTCGGCGGGGACATAGAAGGTCTCGTCAGCGGGCATACCCATCGCTGCCTTGGTCGCGGCGATCTCTTCATCGAATATCGCATAGCCGTGAGCGGCAGACGTGCCGACGGACTCGGTCGCCGGAAACGCGATCGTCGTCTTCAACACGATTAACGAGGGTTTGTCGTCAACGGCAACAGCGTTGCGAATGGCCGCTTCGAGCGCATCGAGATCCTCGCCGATGGCTCCGACCTCTTGTACGTGCCAGCCGTAGGCACGAAAGCGACTGGCCGAATCGTCGCTGAAGCTCAGCGACGTCGGCCCGTCGATCGAGATGTCGTTGTCGTCATAGATGAAGTTGATTCGCCCGAGGCCCAGGTGCCCGGCGAGCGATGCCGCCTCGTGGCTGACCCCTTCCTCGAGATCGCCATCGGAACAAAACCCGAAGATTCGGTGGTCGCAGATCTCGCTGCCCAAACGGGCACGCAAGTTCTCTTCTGCGATGGCCATACCCACCGCATTGGCGAGTCCCTGGCCGAGTGGGCCCGTCGTGACCTCGACACCTGCGGTGTGGCCAACCTCTGGATGGCCCGGTGTTGCCGAGCCCCATTGACGGAACGCACGAAGATCGTCGAGCGTGAGACCGTAGCCGTAGAGGTGCAGCAACGAGTACTGCAGGATCGAGGCATGTCCTGGCGAGAGAATGAATCGATCCCGGTCGAACCACTGAGGGTGTTCGGCATCGAACTTCATGATCCGGCTCCACAAGACGTGGGCCGCGGGGGCGAGGGACATCGCGGTGCCTTGGTGGCCCGACCTCGCGGCGTGGGGGCCGTCCATTGCGAGACCTCGGATGGTCGCAATCGTCTTGGCATCGAGTTCGTTCATGGCGTGGCCTCCTGGGGCAGCGACAAAGGTGTTCCTAGCACGACGGCGCACGAAATCGTCGTGTTTGGCAGGTAATTTGGGAGTGTTGCGTGGTGATGCCGGACCGAGCTGACGGCGAAGAATTCAGTGGAAGAGCAAGGTTGATGCAGTGAACCCATGGAGGTGGTTGTGGATTCCAATCGGGCCGAGTTCTCCGGCACAAAACATTCCCGATGACGCCTTCGACCCGGTGAGTTCGTGGACGAGTTCGGCGTCGTGCCCCGAGCGGCCGAAAAGGTGTTCACCTCGACCGTTGCAGGTGAACGTGAGGGCCGCTGTTGCACGCTGACCGGACAACATTGTCGACAGATCGTCGGAGGCTGTCGTGGCGTCGCGAACCTGGAACTGCAGTGTGGTCCCGACCTCGATGTCGGCACCGATCGCGATCGCTCCGGTCGTCGGGTCGGCACCCATCACCGACCGAATGAGAAAGTCGCCGCGCGTGAAATCGTGAAGGGTTTCGTCGATGACCACACCGACGTGCAGGCCCGCTGCAATCAACGCGCGATCCTGTTCGTTGGAGGCTGCCGCGAGGCGTTTCAACACGTCCATCGGCGGCTGTGACGCCAATTCGGTGACCACGTTCCCCGACGCTGCGGTCACAGTCAGCGGATCGCCGATGGGCCGACAACCTTGCGAGACGACACTCGAAACCTTCGCGTCTGCGTCGAGAATTACCCCGACTGCGCCATCGGTGAAGATTTCGTCGTCGAGCAACAGACGATTGCCACCGGGGCCACGAGCTCCTGACGCCAGGCCACCATGAATCTGAATTCCCGCCGCGTCTTGTTCGGCGGTTGCAAGCATGTCGAGGATCGGACTGCTGAACGGATCGGCCAGAATCACCGCGTGACATTGGTCAGACCCGGTCCACCCCGTCGTCGGGGTCGTCGCGTTTGCGTCGATGCGAATGGGGCGGGAGGAGATGCCGTGAACCGCCCACACCGCCAGGGCGTGCCGATCCTCGATCTCGGTCGTTCGGTCGATGACTCCGCAGGCGGTCGACCCGATCATCGTCGTCGGCTGCAACAACTCGAGAAGCGCCGAGCTGACGTCCTCGACCGCGCCCGTGTGTGCGCTGTCGATGAATACGACGAGGAGGTCGATCGGTTGTTCACCCATCTGCTCGAGGAGCACCCCAGCGACTTCGCCGACTGCGTGAGCGGCCAAGGGGTGCTCACTGAGTGCCGAAGAGACCAACATGGCAGGCGTCAGGAGTCGTTCGCCGCGTCGTCGACGGGCTCGAGGTGGTTGAACGGCACGATCACGACCGGCCCCTGGTCGAGCCGCACGTGGGCGAGCACCGTGACTGGCGCCGTGACATCGACCTCCGCGCGCACGAGGCGATAACTGAACTTTCCCGGATCGACCTGAAGGGGCTGCACGTTGCGGGCCACCTGCTCTCCATCGACGGTGAACAACGCCTCGAGGACACCCGCACCGCTGTGCTCGGCATCTGCCCGCACGATCACGACGAGATGTGGTGCCCAGGTGAACTCTTCGCCGCTTGGCGCAGGTGCAGAGAACTGCACCCCGCGCAGATCAATGCGTGTGGTCGGTCCGGGGACCTGGCGCAGATCGATCTCGTCGATGAACAGCGCTGCAAGGATCTGCATCTCGGGTTCGGGCCGGGGTTGGTCATCGTTCGTCATGTACTCGTGACCCTACGCGGTGTCGCGAGAACAGGCGTGTCGTGGCGCACGGTTGCCTGGCCGAGGGTGCGGGCGGCACGAACAAACCACCAGCCGGGGTCGATCTGGCCTTTGTCGAGCGCGAATTTGGCCGAGGTCGGCGCGGCGTGGTGGTTGTTGTGCAGACCCTCGCCACTGGTCAGCAGTGCGAGCCACTGGAGGTTCGTGGCCGAGTTCTCGAACGGGCGGTCACCAAAGGTGTGTGCAATCGCATTCACTGCACCCGAGAGCATGAGGTAGAGAACGAAATGAAACACCGCAGCGATGATCCCGCCGATCACACCGAGCACGAGAACGAGGATCGCCGTCGTGAGCCCAAGACCGACCAGAGCGTGATCGAGAAGCACACGATCGAGTGTTGTTCGCGGGAGATCACGGGCGTATTTGGCAACCTGTGATTCATCGCGCGCAACGCGCCGGTACAAACTGACGTTGGTCAGTTGCACCCGGACCCATCCGAGTCGTTTCGGGCTGTGCGGGTCGGCTTCTTCATCGGTGAACGCGTGGTGTTTGCGGTGCACGGCGGCCCATTGACGAGGCCGAATGCCGGTGAGCAGCCAGATGATCGTGCGGAAACCGGTGTTCAGCGGGGTTGAGAAGGCCACCGCACGATGGGCGAGCGATCGGTGCAGGTACAACGTGGTGGCAACATTGGCTATCTGGGTGAGCGCGAAACCGACCAGCAGCGAGACGAATATCGTGGCCATGGGCCGAAGTTAGCCGCGCCGAACCCTGCTCGAAAAGCCCTTCGATCGCTCACTTCGCCCAAACCCCCTAAGCTGTCGCCGATGCAACGATGGATTCTGCCTTTCCTGCTGCTCATCGTGGCTGCGTTCGCTGCGTGGCAAGCCGTCGAGACCGACGCCGCGCTCGCAGAGGACACCGTTGCGCCAGCTGGCGGTTCTGGACCGGCACTCACGACACCGCTGCTGTCGGTGCGGAGAACTCCGGAGTTTCTTCGTGAGCCGATCCTCATCGAGAACCTGCAGAAATCGCTCGATGAGGTCGTTTCCACATTTCCATCGCAGAGTTGTCTGGTGGTTTCGCGAGATGGCGAAGAGCTCTACTCGGCGAACCCGACGTTGCCGCTGGTCCCTGCGTCGACGGAAAAACTTCTCACCGCATATGGCGTCTATGAGATCCTTGGCGAAGACCACACCTACGAGACCACGGTCGTCACCGATGCTGTGCTCATCGATGGTGTCCTCGACGGCGACCTCTACCTGGTCGGTGGCGGCGACCCCTTGCTCGCGACCGAGGACTACACCGCACGGTACGAACAACAACCACACTTTCGGACCGACCTCGAACAGCTGGCCGATGCGGTTGTCGCCGCGGGTATCAGCGAGATCAATGGCGCGGTGATCGGTGATGAGTCTCGCTACGACGCCGAGCGCTACATTCCCGAGTGGCCCGAGCGGTTCACCGACGAGTCTCAAAATCAGACGGGGCCGCTCTCCGCGCTGACCGTCAATGATGGCTTTGTACGCTTCGACCCGAACCCAGCTCCGTCGTTGGCCACGGCAACATCGGACCCTCCCACTTTTGCTGCAGCCACGTTCGATGACCTGCTCGAAGCGCGTGACGTGATCATTCGCCGTTCGGCTACTGCGGCCCAAGCGCCCGCGGGGGCTCGAACGATCGCGTCGATCGCCTCGGATCCCGTGTCGGTCGTGACCAATCAGATGCTCAACATCAGCGACAACATGGCTGCCGAGTTGTTGTTGAAGGAGATCGGCGTCGCCACCTCAGGCCGAGGAACGACCGACGATGGTGCGATCGCCATCGAAAATGCACTTCGAAGCGCTGGGTTCTCGGTCTCGGAGACCGACGTTGTCGACGGTTCTGGGTTGGCCTCGCAAAATCGGGTCTCGTGCCGCCTCCTCGTCGAGATCTTGGACGCGACCGTCGGATCACCGCTTCATGACGGCCTCGCTGTCGCTGGCGAATCGGGGACGCTGAGCCAACGCCTCGTCGGAACCGCGGCGCAAGGAAAGATCCACGCGAAGACGGGCCGGCTGAACGAGGTTGGTTCGCTCGCCGGAACCGCAGTCGCAAACGACGGATCGGTGCTCACGTTTGCGTGGATCGGCAACACCACTGCGGAGTACCCACTCGAGGAAATGGTCGACACACAAGACTCGATCGCACTCGAGCTCGTCGACTACCCCGAGGGCCCGAGCCTCGACGCTCTCGGCCCCCTGGGGTGATCACACCCGTCGACGCAGCTGCGTCGCCACGCACGCTGCCCATGTTTCCTCTCGGGAGCTCGGTCTTTCCGGGTCAGGTGGTCCCGCTGCACGTGTTCGAGCCCCGATACCGGACCCTCATTTCCGAGCTCACTCGTGACGACGCCGACCCGACTTTTGGGATCGTGCTGATCGACCGCGGTTTCGAAGTCGGCGGGGGTGACCACCGAGTCGACGTGGCAACCAGGGTGGAGATCCTTCAAGCCGAAGAGTTCGATGATGGAAGGTGGGGAGTGGTTACCGCCGGGCTGGAGCGGCTGGACATCCTCGAGTGGTTGACGGACGACCCCTACCCGCTCGCACGTGTGAAACAGCGGCTGGTGACCGACGACGGCGGCGCGAGCCTCGACGACCTCGAGGAACTCCTTGTGGCCACGTTGGCGTTGGCCGCCGCGAGTGTGGGTGTCGAGCTGCCCGACGAGTTCGACTTCAGCGATGATCCACGTCTACGTCTCGATCAGTTGTCGGCGCTGGCTCCGCTGACCGAGTTCGATCGACAAGCGATTCTCGAGGCCGCGACGACGAGCCGACAGATCGCCCTCCTCTCCGAAGCCCTGAACGACAAACAGGTCCTGATACGAGCAGAACTCGACGGCGAGTGAACGGAACGAGATAGCGTGATGCCGAACGAGAACCCGAGGAATGTTGTGGCGAGTACCCCAAAGACCCCCACCGAGAACGTACAAGAAGTGTTCGACCTGGTGAAGGCGTATGCCTGGCGCGGGATGCTCTCGCAAGGGGGACTGATCTCGTGGCTGGCCGCGCCGTTCGGTCTGGACTCACCCGGGTACGGGCTGCCCGCGACGACCATGGTGCTGGCCTATCTGTGGCTGCCGTACATGATCCTGCC
>RCMY010000466.1_pt1 | contig 38320 bp, 50 predicted proteins | sample 2041341 | NCBI WGS metagenome assembly RCMY01 (sample SAMN09708234, study PRJNA481090) | Marine sediment metagenome, whole genome shotgun sequencing project. | reverse complement strand
GGCCAGGTGCTCCTCAGTTAAGATTAAAGGTCGCGAAACTGGCCGAGATTATCACCTATGCCACTGCACGAGACCGTGAACTTGTAACCATGGATCCTCCAAAATGCTGGCGACGCCCAAACCGCAAGTCATGCACCGGCAAGTTGAATGTCCATTTTACTGAGGATGATCGGATTTACTGGATTTGCCCGATATGCGGCGATGAAGGCATTATTGACGGTTGGCATGGTCTTATCTGGGATCTCAGCGTCTACGATGATGAAGACCGTGTTGTACATTGAAATTAACGATTGCCCCGATTGTCAGTTCCCGGAAAATCCTGATTGATATACAATGGAACAAACCACAGAAAAAAGGGGTTAACCAGTTAATAAATCTGGACACCCCTTGTTTTTATTGGTGCCCTCGGCGCGAATCGAACGCGCGACACCAGGATTAGGAATCCTGTGCTCTATCCCCTGAGCTACGAGGGCTGTTGTGACAGCTTAAATCAGGCGGAATAATACTCAAGTTTTCCTAAAGCGCAATCTTTTTTGAGTATCCGACGAAGAGAATTGCCTCTCGAATTGGCTTTTTTGCTTTCAACCCATTGAGGACGGTTCACCGTCGACAAACAGTGATTCACCATCCTCAATCATTCTTCCGGGGTAGGCAGCTTCGGTAATATTGCTGTTAACAATGCAATTTCTGCCAATTTTCTGGTCGGCAGGCACCACAGCTCCTTTGCCAATCAAGGAGATTCCAGTGTAAAGGTGGCTTGGTTGGAGTTTGTTTGCCACCTTATAATTTTCCCCAAAACCAACAATTGCATTCGCTCCCACCTCGACCCTTTTGTCAAGGATAGCGAGATCAACAACCGCCCCTTTTCTGATAATACAATCTGCAAAAAGAATGGAATTTTTAACAGTAGCACCTTCTTCAACCACTACCCCCGGTGCCAGCACCGAGTTGATAACCGAGCCCCGGATAGTGCTGCCCGCGGAAACCATGCAGTTTTCAAGGTGACAAGCAGCACCAAAGCGCGCGGGAGGACGATCGGAAATCCGCCCTTCCATTTCGATATTCGTCCTGATTTCCCATGCTTGCGGGGAAATACCACTTTCCTTCTTCAAGACATCCATATTGGCTTCCCAGTATGCCTGAATCGTGCCAACATCACGCCAATATCCATAAAAAGGATAGGCAAAGACATTGTCCTCGGCAATCGCCCGGGGCAGGATATGATGACCGAAGTCCACTTCGGATTTGTCACGGATGAGTGTTCTTAAAAGGTAATTGTAGTCAAAAACATAGATTCCCATGGAGGCCAAATTGGTTCGGGGATTTTTCGGTTTCTCTTCCCAATCAATGATCCTGTCGTGCTCGTCAACAATCCCGGAACCAAACTGGTGCATTTCACTTTTCGGCACAACCATCATGCCGACAGTCACATCGGCACTTTTTGAGCGGTGATATTCGATCATGGCATCAAAATCCATATGGTAAATATGGTCGCCGGAAAGAATCACCACCTCTTCTGCCGGGTTGGACTCTAAGAAATCTATATTCCTGCGCACCGCATCAGCAGTGCCTTGATACCAGTCTGACTCTTTTTCTCCGGTACGTGGGGGCAAAATTGTCACTCCTCTGCTCCTGCCGGTGAAATCCCAGGCATCACCCATGCCAATATGATGCATAAGCGACAGCGGCTTGTACTGGGTCAGTATCCCAACCTTTTTCAGTCCGGAGTTCATAACGTTGCTGAGGCTGAAATCGATAATACGATAAATGCCTCCAAATGGTACGGCAGGTTTGGCACGTTTTTGCACAAGGATGTTCAAGCGACTGCCGACTCCACCCGCAAGAATTAGCACCAATGCTTCTTTTGCTCTTTTCATCGCAGCACCTCCCCTGCTTTCAAACGAATCGGCCAATTTCTTAGAGGAATCTGGGGATAGATCGTGGCTCCTTCTCCAATAGTCGTTTTATTGGGGATATTGTTATTCCAACCGACCATCGTAACCGGTGTTTTGGCATCACAAATCTCGGGTCCAACAACCGCAGAGTCGCCGTAGTTGTTATTCACATCGGAAACGACCTTGTTTAATCTGCAATTCTCACCAATTATATTGCTAAAAAAGATCACCGAATTTTCAACCACCGCCCCCTTTTTAACATGCACACCAGGAAAGAGAATCGAATTTATGACGGTCCCGCCTATCTTGCAACCATTGTATATCATGCTATTGTGAACAACAGCCTTCTCACCCATCAACGCTGGTTCATTGTCCCGTATGTGCCGGTGTTCAAGGTTGGTTCGGAACACCCATTTTTCCAAATCGATGAGAGGATCGTCCCCAAGCAGGTCCATATTTGACTGCCAATATTCATTAATTGTCCGGGTATAGCCCCAGTAACCCGAGAACTTATACCCATATACTTTGGCATTTTGCTCGAGCAGCGCAGGAATGATGTCTTTTCCAAAATGATACGAGTCACCTTCCTGATTTTTTTCCAGAGCACGATAAAGTACTTCCGGTTTAAAACAGAGAACCGTCATGGAAGCCCAGTCTGATTCCGGACTCGCAGGTTTTTCCCAGTACTGAACAACCCTGCCGCCACGTAAGCCGTCCTCATCATCAATACGCGCGATGCCAAATCTACTTGCATCGGCTTTTGGAACCCGGATAAATCCAACCGTCAGGTCCGCACCCTTGGCCGTATGATAGTCGATAAGGTCCTGATAATCCATTTTATAGATATGGTCCCCAGATAGGATCAGGACCTCTTCAGGACTATGGTATTTAACATAGTCAAGGTTCTTGTATATGGCGTCTGCCGGCCCCCTATACCAATCAGAGCCCTCCGAACCGAGAAAAGGGGGAAGAATGGATATATGACGGTAGCGTCCGATCATATCCCAGGCAGCTCCCGTGCCAATGTGATTGATGAGGGAATAGCTGTGATACTGACTGAGGAGAGCAACCTGCTCGATACCGGAATTCACCAGATTGCTGAGGGAAAAATCAATAACCCGCCCGACACCGCCAAAGGGGACTCCCGATTTAGGGCGATAGGATGTCAGAACGTTTAATTCATCAACGCGACTACCTGCCAGGATCATTGCTAACGTGGAAGGTTTAAGCATAGGAGCACCTCAAGAAGAGAAGATCAGCAGAGGAATGCGCAGAAACATCAAGAAGCTGTCACGCATCCTTACTCGCAAATTATTTTCTCAGGGTAAAAGAAAACATCTTCTTGTGCAAGCATAGAAGAGAGCAGCTCTGTACAAAAGCACTAAATGTGGCGCATAATGAAACGCTTCAGCGTATCAGAAGTGAACTCTTTATCACCGAGTTGGAGATTTTTCAAAGGCACTTCCGCCCTTGCTGCTCCTTTGTGTCCACCTGCGGACCCGAGAGAACCAAAAATTTTGTCAGCCAGCTTACCTGCGCTTTTACGATAGCCATCACAACGGAAGATAACGACCAGTTTTTCGCCATGAATGCCGGAAACAAAAACCCAGTCGATTTCCCCGACATGATTGAGAAAATCGGCGACAATCACCAGGACATCTGGACTCCTGACTCTCCCCAAGTGAGTGTAATAACGACTCTTTGAGTATTTCAGAGCAGCCAGGGCAATGGAAAAATATTTAAGCTCAGACTGTCGCAGATCGGTAAGCTCGAATTTACGTACCAAATCACGGTTAGCGATATTAAAAAGATACCGAAAGGAGATCCCGTCGGCCAGGACCGATTTCTGCTCAAAATCCTGGGTATCGACCTTAATCCCATAGAATAATGCCGTGGCCAAAGCAACTGACGGTTTCATGTTTGCTGCCCGGAGATACTCAACAGCCATTGTCGCTGTAGCGCCATACTCTGGCCGAATATCGATAAACTCGCAGTTGAAGTCACCCGATATTGGATGGTGGTCGATTATTGCATGAATCTTAATTTTCTCAAAACAGGGCAGATGCGTAGGTTGGGAATCGACCATAACCTTCTTACTATATTTGTCAATCTTGACATCTTTGAGCCGTTCTATAGGGATTCTCAGTCTCTTAACCATCGCCTGATTGTTGAGGCGCCGGATTTCATTGGGATGTGCTATAGTTACACTCTTGACTTTATAACGCAGGAGCCTTTTAACAGCTAAAGCAGTTGCGAGAGCATCCGGATCGGCATTAATGATAACAAGGACTTCATCTTCCTTGCTAAAAACACTCCAAAAGGCGAGCAAACGATCCTTAGCAGTATTCTTGTAAGTTTGTTTACACAAAAGGGGCGCATTATTCTTTTGTTTCTTAGTCATATACGGTAACAGTGGCGTATTTGAGATTCTAACCCTGGTGATCGGATCCCCAAACGGGAAGCTTTTGCAAATCATCGCCAGGTATTCGTTTATACTGCAATCGCCTCAGTTCATCTGATCCGCTTTTCTTGGCGGATTGATGAGAGTACCAAGGTATTACATCCAAAAGCCAGCCACCTCCTGTTGAAAAAGATCTGTTCAGTTTCACGAAAAACCACACAAACAGATCAGTTAGACGCTAGCAAATAGCGCCCCCCGATAAACGATTATATTTTGCACCCCCGTGGGGGGTATCTTTCTTTAAAGAAATTATTTTCAAATAACAGACAACCAAATAATCCTATTTCACTAATATATCCTTAACTTCGGGGGTAGAGTAACTCCATGGTAACCTTCGACCATACCACACTAATCAAGGGAATTGCAAGGACAGGGTGTTTTCCATCGCCTCCGGCAAAGGCGGTTCTTGACGCACGGAAATGATAATGTTACCTACATCTGAACGATCATACTCTTCAAACATCATGTCAAGTAAAGAGCATCAACTATGAAAGGAATACTCGCCATTGGTCTTGGCGGCGGCATTGGAGCTATCGCCAGATACACAGTCGCAATCTGTGCAGAAAAAGTAACTCCGGTAAATTTTCCTCTCGGGACCTTGGCTGCCAACCTCCTTGGTTGCCTGTTGATTGGTTTTTTCTGGAGTTCTTTTGAGAGAGTACATATAAGTCGAGAATTCAGACTGTTTCTCTTTACTGGATTTCTTGGCGGATTTACCACATTTTCCACCTTTGCAATTGAGACTGAGAGACTTTTCAAGGCAGGCGAACCATTCCATGCGGTTTCTTACATGTTGCTCAGTAACCTCCTGGGAATATTCATGGTCGCCTTAGGATTTTTCCTCAGCCAACGCATTATTCGATAGCTGGAGTTTCTTACGTGAATTTACTAAACCGCTATCTGTTGAGCCAGTTCGTTAAATATTTTTTTACAGTCAACGCCGGATTTGTGTCTATCTACCTGCTTGTTGATTTTTTTGAAAAAATAGATGATTTCACTAGTGCTGGCAAACCAATCTCCCTTGCTCTTGAATTTTTTTTCCTGAGCATTCCTTTTGTCATCGATCAGCTGGGCCCTGTATTTATCCTGCTCTCCGGGGTAATTTCTCTTGGTATTCTCAACCATACCAATGAATTTACCGCCCTGAAGGCTGGTGGAATTCCGCTTCGGTTAATCATCAGACCGCTGATTTTTGGCTCCGTTCTTTTTACCATGCTTTTTATTACTGCGGCCCAGTGGCTTCTACCCATAACCATTGCCAGGACCAACAAGATCTGGTACGAGCAGATCAAGGGTAAAGTTCCTTTGGGGATCATGCGCAACAACCGCTATTACTATAAAGGAAAAGAGGGTTTTTATTCTTTTGACTGGCCCAACCCCAAAGAATATTTCTTTAAAAATTTTTCCTATTCCTGTTGGGATGAAAAATACAATATCAAAACATTAACCACCGCAGCAGATGCTGACTGGCAAGACAAGGACGCCAGCTGGATCTTAACTGACGGTCAAATCCAACAGCAGAAAGAAGATAACAACTACCGAATCACTAATTTTACAACCCTCAAAACACAATTGCCTGAGCAGCCTGAAAACTTCCTGATCCCGGCCAATAAAGCGGCAGAACAGTCACTTACCAGCCTTTATCAGGAAATATTTCAAGCCACGGATGATTATGAAATAAGAGCTGCCCTGGCCAACTTTCTTGGCCGCATTTCCTATATATTCCTCGGAATACCATTACTCTTGCTCGGTATGCCCATCCTGCTCTATTCCTACCGAAAATGGGGACGCGATCTTTCGGTGGCAATTCCGGTAAGCTGCGGCCTCGCCTTTTTCGCTTGGGGGATATGGAGCGCCCTGCAATCCCTGGCAATTGCCGGCTATCTTTCGCCAGTCGTCGCTGCAGTCAGCATACATATAATTTTTTCTTGCACGGGAATCTTTCTGCTCATTAAAAATGATAGATAGAACAATCAGATTATAAAAAAAGCCGTCCGGGATGCAAACCGAACGGCCTTTTTCATTGTACGACTTTTCTTTCTAAGTGTATTAAGATTAACTCGTAAAAAGTCCTATTTTAGTCCTATTTTGCGATTGTTCAGCAAAAAACTTCCTCTGTGAGGCGTAAATTTTTTCAGCATGCCATCTCTTGTTACTTCTCGATGGCCATCAGTTCGACATCAAAAATAAGAACAGAATTAGGCTGGATCTTCGGGGCAGCACCATTTTCTCCGTAAGCCAGTTCAGAAGGGATGACCAGATGTAATTTCGTGCCCACATTCATCAACTGAAGCGCTTCTCCCCACCCTTTAATGACCTGATCAACCTGAAATTGGGCTGCTTCCCCGTGGGCCTTCGTACTATCAAATTCCGTCCCATCAATCAACGTCCCAACATATTCAACCTTCACTTTATCGGTCGCCTTGGCTTTGTCTCCCTGCCCCTGTTTCAGGACCTCATATTGCAAGCCACTCTCTGTAACGACGACACCCTTTTTCTTTTTATTTTCTTCGAGGAACTTTGCTCCAACAGCATGATTAGCAGCCTTCATTTCTTCCATCTTAGCTTTCTGCTGTGTCTGCATCTTCTGGGCAAATTCTTTCTGGATAGCCTGCATTTCCTCAGGTGTCAGCGCAGGTTTCTCTCCTTTATAGGCATCTTCAATACCTTTTACCAAAAATTTCTGCTGGATATCTCCTCCAGCTCCTTTAAAATAATTGCCAACCTCAAATCCCATACTATAACTGATTTTTTCTTCAAAACTCGCAGGCGCTGCAGATTGAGAAACGGCAGGTATTGCAATACACAATCCAAGAACTGCCGACACCAAATATTTTTTCATTAGAAACTCCTCCTTAGAAGTTTTATATTTTACCGCATTTACGACCAGAAAGTCGCGTTGTATATTATTGTTAGAAGCAGCACAGGCAATGCCAGTATGCCGTACGTGAGTATCACCAGAGTAATGCCCTGATTACCTCTATTGAGGTGTTTATCGGTTCCAAGTTGGGGATAACGCCGAAGCAACGACTTGACGACTCCAGAGCGTTTGTTAAAATTTTCTCCGGCAATAAAATCACTTATAAGGCCTTTAGCCTTTAAAAAATCGAGCGTTTTTCTGCATTCTGTTCGTATCGCCCCACCCTTGCCGCTCGAACCATAGCCATGGATCAGGGTAAGCACATTGATGTTATTTCTTGCCGAATCTTCAATTATTTCATGCATCCGAGTCAGGGCCACATCCACCACCGGTCGCCCAGCCTCCAGGTTGATTGTTTTATGCACAAAACCAGATTTTTGTTTACGCTCGACGGTCTCGATTTTGCTGCCACAGAAAGGACACGCCACATTTGATGCAGCTATCGTATTGCCACAGACATCACAAACAATCTTCATCCTGCTACCACATTTTTTTTTGAATCATTACATTCTACGGACGTTGATGACAGCCGGCAGTTGCCGTAGGTGCTGCATCAGGATATTGAGATGATCGAGGTTTTGTACCTCAAGTGAGATCGTCATGTCCGCCATATCGGTCGGGGTGGTATGAGCCGAGATATCAACAATATTTGCATTATCGAGATTGATGGAACTACTTATTTCAGAAAAGATTCCACGCTTATTTTCCGCACTGACATGGATACCGACTTTAAAATTTTTCTCGCCAATACCGGACCAGGACACCTCTATCCACCGCTTAGGATCGGAACTGAGGAGATTGTGGCAACTTGCCTTATGCACAGAAACACCACGTCCCATGGTGATAAAACCAACTATCGGATCCCCCGGCAACGGACGACAACATTGACTCACCTTAACAAGCATACCGTCGATACCATCGATTTTCACCCCGGAGATGTCCTTACCATCCTCGCTGGTATGTTGACTCACCATTCGGCTGGCCAGTTCTTCCGGTGGCAGTTCGACGGCGAGGGACTCGCTCTCTTTACGCAGCTCAGGTGGCTGGAGTCCCTTAATCAGGTTTTGAACGGTAATTACGCCGCTTCCAACCTTGACCAGCAGGTCATCCAGGGAGTTACAGTGCAACTGCTTGAGAAGGAGACGAATATGACCACTTTTAATGATCTTTTTGAGCGAAGTGTCATATTTTTTGATCTCTTTTTCGCAGATTTCTCGACCAAGCTTGAGAGCCTTTCCTTTTTCTTCACGTCGCAGCCAGGACCGTATCCTGGTCCTGGCCCGGCTGGTCTTCACCAGGTCCAGCCAGCCCCGCCTGGGAATTTGTGAGGGAGAGGTGACGATCTCAACGATATCACCGGTCTGCAACTGATATTTAAGCGGCACCTGTCGGCTGTTAACCTTTGCCGAAACACAATGGTCACCAACCTCGGTATGAATAGAATAGGCAAAATCAATAGTACAACTGCCAAGAGGAAATTCCTTAACCTCACCTGTCGGGGTCAAGGCATAAACCTCGGGATCGTACAACTCACCGATAAGACTGTCGAGAAATTCCCTCGGATCTTCAACGTCCTGCAGAGAGGTAACAAGTTTTTTCAGTTCACGAAAAAGTTTGGCATCATTTTGATTTACTTTTTGCCCCTCTTTATAGGCCCAGTGCGCCGCAACCCCTTCCTGGGCTACCCGGTCCATCTTATCAGTACGAATCTGGATCTCGATAAAGTGATCTCGAGGACCTACGACCGTAGTGTGCATCGATTGGTAATTGTTAGCCTTGGGGGCAGAGATAAAATCTTTAATTCGGCCAGGTACAGGTGCCCAGTCAGCATGAATAGTGCCAAGCGCCTCATAGCACTCGTTCACCGTATCAACGATGATACGAAAAGCAACCTTATCATAGACCCGATCAAGTGAAATGTTCTGGGCGATGAGTTTCTTGTAGATGGAATAGAGATGCTTGGGACGACCGAGAATACGGATGGGTGTGATATTACTTTCCGCCAGTTTCTCATGGAGGATAGCGATAACTTCATCGACATATCGCTGCCGCTCATCTAGAGAGCTCTCCAAAGTATGCGAAAGATTATAGTGTTCTTCCGGATATAAAAATTTAAAAGCATGGTCCTCGAGCTCACGCTTGAGCCAGTCGATACCAAGACGGCTGGCCAAAGGCGCATAAACATCCATGGTCTCCTGGGCTATGTCCAGCTGTTGCTCCCTATCTACCATATCGAGCAGGAACATATCGAGTAATCTATCGATCAGCTTTACCAGCAGCACTCGGATATCGCTAGCGATAGCCAGCAGCATTTTTCGCAGGTTGTCCGCCTGACTGGCCAGTTTACTGTTATATGGGACTTTGGTTATCTTCGTTGATCCTTCGACAATTCCGGCGACATCCTTGCCGAATTTATCGGTAAGCTCCTTTATGGTCACCCCTTCTTTTAAAACCCCATGCAGGAGCCCGGCTAGAATCGTATCGAGATCAAGGTGCATTGAAGCCAGCATGGACGCGACTTCCAATAAATGGATAATATACAGTTCCCCGGAAAAATGCCGCTGCCCACGATGGACCCGGACAACAATCTCCCATGCCTCATCTATTGGAGATAAATCAACACCGTGCAGATAGTTTGCCGCAAGAATTTTCAGCCCGTTCGGGTTTACAGTTGATGGATTAGTCATGGACAACTTGTCGGTTATTTGCTTAGTTCGGCAAAAATTACTGTCTGCAAACGCCTGACGGTTTCCTCCGGCATAAGCTCTTCGACAACACCATCGCGGCGATGTTTTATTTCCATCGTTCCTTTTTCCACAAAACTTTTACCGACCGTCACGCGATATGGAATTCCCAACAGGTCAGCATCTTTAAATTTGAACCCCGGTCGTTCATCCCGGTCATCGAGGAGCACTTCCAGGCCAGCCGCCATAAGGTCCTGATATAATTTCTCGGCGGCGGAGTTGATACTCTCATCACTGCCGCCAAGATTGACTATGATGACAGTATATGGTGCCAAAGGCACGGGAAAAATAATACCCTTGTCGTCATGATTCTGTTCAATAGCGGCGGCGACGATACGGCTGACACCAATACCATAACACCCCATGACAAAGTGTTTTGCCTGGCCGTCTTTATCCTGGAAGGTTGCATTCATCGACTCGGAGTAGCCGGTACCCAGCTTAAACACATGGCCGACTTCGATGCCTTCTGTTGTTTCAAGTTTGCCACCGCATTCCGGGCAGGGATCAGCAGTGGTGATCTGGCGCAGGTCAGCGACCGCCTCCACCTGAAAATCCCGACCCAGATTGACGTTTTTCAGATGATAGTTCTTCTCGTTGCCTCCAACATAAAAATTATGCATGGCCGCAACTTCCTGATCGGCGACGATGCGCAGGGCAACACCGACGGGTCCCAGATAGCCGGTGGGCACCCCGGTGGCATCAAAGACTTCTTTATCGTCGGCGAGTTCAATATCAGCAACCCTGAGCAGGTTTTTTAGCTTCACCTCTTCGACTTCCCGATCCCCGCGAACCAGCACTGCAACCGGCTGACCATCGGCTTTGAACACCATCGTTTTTACCAGCTGACGAGGTTCAATACCTAAAAAGTCACAGACCGCATCGACTTTTCGCTTGCCGGGAGTCTCAATTTTTTCCATTTGACCAAGTTCTGTCACCTGGTCAACTGGCACAAGTTTGACAACCGCCTTTTCCATATTGGCGGCGTATTCACAATCCTTGCAGACAACAATAGTATCTTCACCGGTATCGGCCAGTACCATAAATTCATGGGAGAAACTGCCGCCAATTGCCCCAGAATCAGCCTGCACGGCACGAAAAGAAAGACCGCAACGGGTAAAAATCCGATTATAGGCATCATACATTTTCTGGTAGGAAATTCCGGCAGCCTCATCGCTTACATCAAAGGAGTAGGCATCTTTCATAATAAACTCACGGCCCCGCATAAGGCCGAAGCGCGGGCGAATCTCGTCGCGGAACTTAGTCTGAATCTGATACAGATTAATGGGCAAATTCCGGTAAGAATGCAATTCTTTGCGGGCGATATCGGTGACCACCTCTTCATGGGTCGGTCCAAGACATGATTCTCTGTCATGACGATCCCGGAAGCGCAGCAGCTCAGGTCCGTATTTTTCATAGCGTCCGGTTTCAATCCATAGATCGGCCGGCTGGACCATCGGCATGAGAAGTTCCTGGGCACCGGCCCGATTCATTTCTTCACGGACAATATGTTCAACCTTGCGGATGGCTGCAAGGCCAATCGGCATATAGGTGTAGATACCGGCGCTAAGTTTGCGGATAAAACCTCCCCGCAACATGAGTCTATGACTTATCACTTCCGCTTCGGCGGGTGTTTCTTTCAGAGTTGGTAACAGTGTCTGTGAATAGCGCATATTATTTTTTTTGTCCCTCTTCTTCCATCTTTTTCAATTCGGCCATAAATACGTCCAAGAGCTTATCTTCGTGAACCTTTTGCCAGATTTTGCCTTTCTTGAAAATTATACCGAAACCATTACCGCCGGCAACACCAATATCTGCATGCTTCGCTTCTCCGGGTCCATTAACGACACAGCCCATCACCGCTATTTTCAGAGGACTCTCCATGGTCTGCACGTATCGCTCAACCTCTTCCGCCAGTCCAAAAAGGTCTATCTGGGTGCGACCGCAGGTGGGACAGGAGATCAACTCAGGTCCACGCTCACGAATTTTCAGGGCACGTAAGAGCTCAAAGCCGACTCGCACTTCTTCAACCGGATCGCGGGTAAGAGAGATGCGAAACGTATCACCGATGCCCTGACTGAGAAGAATGCCCAAAGCAACGCTTGACTTGACCGTTCCGGCTATCAGCCCACCAGCCTCGGTAACTCCGAGATGTAGCGGGTAATCTGTGATTTGAGCCAGTTGCTGATAGCTGTTGATTGTGGTTAATACATCCGCTGATTTGATAGATATTTTTAGCTCGTGATAGCCATGCTTTTCAACCAGTCTAACATTGCGCATGGCACTTTCTATCAGCGCTGACGTATTATCCGGAGCGGGATAGCCATACATTTGCAACAGATCTTTTTCTATCGAGCCGCTGTTTACCCCGACTCGGATTGGTACCCCATACTGCTTTGCAGCATCGACAACCAATGCAATTTTCTTTTCACCACCCAGATTACCGGGGTTAATCCTGATTCCATCGGCACCATTTTCCATAGCGGCGATGGCCAGTCGATAGTCAAAATGAATATCGGCAATTAAAGGGATGGTAATTTTATCCTGGATAGCCCGAATAGCCGTAGCTGCCTCCTGATCTAAAACCGCAACACGAACAATGTCGCAACCGGCCGCCTGCAGACGACAAATCTGGTCAACGGTCAGCAGCACATTCTTGGTGTCGGTGTTGGTCATCGACTGCACACTGATGGTGCTACCACCGCCTACAGCGATCCTGCCGACCTTAATTTGTCGCGTTTTGTTTCTCTTAATCATTCTTCAGTATCAAGCTTTTATTCCAGCAATTGGGCTTTTTTCTGCACCAGGCTGAGCTCCGCATCAGAGCTGCGTATGTAGAGTGGTACCGCTTCAGCCACATCGAGCCTGTCTCCGGTGATAAATCTTTCCCCGGCAAGCAAACCGAGCGATGAGGCAGAAGGTTCGTGCAACATGGCTGGTGCAAAAACAACCGTTTTCCCAAGAATTTTTTTAAACAAATCGCCATATACCAGAACACCGTCACCAATCATAACAGTTGGTTCGGTTATAGCAGCGGCAAGATTCTCTGGCGCTACAACCCTTATATCGCTCGTTCGTTCGGCAAACCCATTGCCATTACAGCGATAGAAAGCAGTATAGACCTCTTTTTTCCGCGCATCGACAACCGCACATATAAGTCGTGAAGTAGAACACTTTGTAGCGAGCGAATCAAGGCTTGAGATACCAACCAGAGCTTTACCAGCGGCTGCGGCCAGACCCTTAGCCGTGGCCAAGCCGATTCTAAGTCCGGTAAAGCTCCCCGGACCAAGACTTGCCGCGATTCCGTCAATCTCCGGCCAGTCGACCTCTGCCTCCTGCAGGAGATAATCAATTGCTTTCAGCAAGCGCCGAGAGTGTGTCACATTTCCTGTGAGGCTAAGCGATGCAAGCACTCTGCCGTCTTCTCTCGTTCCCGTGGTCAGGGCTATGGCACTGCACGGGGTCGCCGTATCCATCGCCAGTATCAGCGGATGCCGGTAATCCATCAATTAAAAAGCCTGACGATATCGTTGTAGAAAACAAAAATCATGAGCGAACCGAGAAGGCCGATGCCCACCTGCTGGGCAATAATCTGCGCCCGTTCGTTCATCGGTTTTCGCCGCAGGCCCTCGATAGTCAGAAAGACTAAATGGCCACCATCCAGTACTGGGATTGGCAGGAGGTTGAGAATGCCGAGGTTGACACTCAGCAGACTCATAAAATAAATAAGATTCATCCAGCCGGCCTTCATCTGTTCTCCGGCGATCTGGGCGATAAGAATAGGACCACCTATCTCCGAGGCAGGGACTACCTGCTGAATAATTTTCACAAAGCCCATCACTGTCAACGTAATATACAGCCATGTCTGTTGACAAGCACTCCCGAATGCATTGAAAATATTGCTTTTTTCATAGGTGAGCTCGTCGGCTTTCATTATGCCGATCATATAACGCTGTTCGACTTCTTCCCCGAAAACGTTTTTAACTGCATCAATGGCCGGCACCAGCTCCAAACTCACCTGGGCACTGTCCCGCTCAACAACCATCTGGATGGGTTTACCCTGACTGTCTTTCACCGCCTCCAGTACATCCATCCACCCATGGGTTTCTTTCTTGCCGATGGAAAGTATTACATCGTCTTTCTGCAGTCCGGCCATCGCCGCAGGAGAATTATCATTCACCTTGCCAATTCGAGTGGTATCGACGGCTGTCGGAATACCTACGAAAGTGAACACCATAAAAAATAGTGCTATTGCAAAGAGAAGATTGAAAAGCGGGCCGGCCAAAACAACCATAAATCTTTGCCATACCGGTTTATGAGCAAAGGAACCTTTTTTATCTTCAGCGGTTATCTCCTGCTCGTCCGGGTTTTCGCCGAACATCTTGACAAAGCCACCAAGTGGAAAGGCAGAGATGACGTATTCGGTTTCGCCGATCACCTTACCGGCGATTCTCGGCCCAAAGCCCAGAGAAAATTTCAGCACTCGAACACCAAATAATTTAGCGAAGAGGAAATGGCCCAGTTCATGAACAAAGATAAGCAGACCAAGAACCAGAATAAACGAAAATAAAGTAGTCATAGTGCACAACACGTCTAAATTAAACGTCGCCAAGACTCAGCAACGTCGATTAAAGTAAATCAGAGTACCTTCTCAATAATACGATGGGCTTCTCGCCTGGCAGCCCCATCAGCCCCCAGGATGTCCTCAAGAATATTTTCGCTGCCCTGATGTACAATATCCATTGTTCGGGCAACTGTCTCCGCTATCTGCGGAAAAGTTATCTTCAGGTCAAGATATGCGGCAACAGCTATCTCATTGGCACTATTCAGAACAGCCGGTAACACACCGCCATTATCAAGCGCTGAAAAGGCCAGTTGTAAGGCAGGAAAACTCACGTAATCGGGTTCGAGAAAATCGAGTTGACCACACTGCGTAAGATTCAGTGGTTGCAAAGGGAGAGGCAGCCTGGCTGGATAGGAAAGGGCGTAAGATATAGGAATGCGCATATCAGGAATGCCGAGCTGCGCGAGCACAGAACCATCTTTATACTCCACCAGTGAATGAACTATAGACTGCGGATGGACGACTACTTCGATAGCGTCGCTGTCTACATCAAAAAGCCACCTGGCCTCAATCACTTCCAGACCCTTGTTCATCAGTGTAGCCGAATCAATAGAAACTTTTTGTCCCATATTCCAGTTCGGATGATGCAGGGCCTGTTCTCTGGATACAAGCTGTAACTGCGCAAGGTTCATACCGCGAAACGGACCGCCCGAGGCGGTGAGGATAATCTTCCGCAGATCTTTTCTTCGACCTGCTTCAAGCGCTTGAAAAATAGCCGAATGTTCAGAATCGACCGGCAACAGCATGACCCCTTTTTGTGCAACCTTCGTCATGACTATTCTTCCCGCCATGACTAAAGTCTCTTTATTGGCAAGCCCAATATCCTTGCCGGCCTCAATGGCTGCCAGTGTCGGCAGTAGACCCGCTGCACCGACAATAGCCGAAAGAGTAAGATCCGCCGAAGGGAAGGCCGCAACCAGTATATTCCCCTCGGTACCATGAACAATTCTGTCATGAAATATGGTGGGCAAAAGCAACCGCAGAGCGCGCACGCGCTCCTCATCAGCAACGGAAATCAATTCAGGCTTAAATTCCTTTACCTGTTCAGCAAGTCTGATGACGTTCGTCCCGGCAGCCATGGCAACAACCTTGTAGCGCTCGGGAAACCGTCTTATAACGTCGAGCACATTCACACCGATAGAACCAGTCGCACCCAACAAAGAAATACACCGCATTATAGCACCGAGAAGCCCAGAAGGTAGTAGAGTATCGGACAAACGAACAGCAGAGAATCAACTCGATCCAGAACGCCGCCATGACCAGCCAGACAAGAGCCGGAATCCTTGGTGGCAGTACCTCTTTTTATTATCGATTCAGTGAGATCGCCTATAATACCGGCTCCAGCCAGAAAAACTGCAGCTCCGACGAGAAAAAACCAGTTAAACGACGGCAGCAAAAGCACGGCAAATAAAATTGCCCCAAAGAGACCGCACAACACACCACCGACTGCACCCTCTATCGTTTTATTGGGGCTTATATTTGGGCAAAGTTTTCTCTTCCCGATTGCCTTGCCGACAAAATAGGCGCCGGTGTCGGAACATGCAGTTATGGCCGAGGCTATTACCAACCAGCTGCCACCCTCCGGCATAAAACGCAGCAGAACAAGATGAGCCCCAAGAACACCAACATATAGTATACCAAAAGCCAGGCGGCAAAAGAGATTATAGCTATCGGTAATATTTTTATATCGATAGAGAAAATAACAGGTCAGAGCCAAAAAAGACCAGAGTATTGCTTCAAGAAGGGTGTCGGGATCCGGATCGAGGCAGGTGGCAACCACTGGACCGGCTAAAATGATGTTGAGGAGCCATCGTTCGGGCAGTGACGTCTTACGGGTATCTGCCATTTTGACATACTCACCGGCCGCTATCAGCACGATCAGGGTAATCATCAGACAAAACAGGAGTATCGACCCTTTCAGTAGCAGGAGAAGCCAGAAACCAGCAATGCACAACCCAGGGACAATACGTTTCATAATCTATACCGAACTCAGCTGTTCGCCTGTACGCCCGAATCGTCTCTCCCGAGACTGGTATTCTGAAAGTGCTTGCAGGAACGCATCTTTTCGGAAATCCGGCCACATGGTTTCAGTAAAATATATTTCAGCGTAGGATAATTGCCATAGCAGAAAATTAGATAATCTTGCCTCACCACCTGTTCGTATCAACAGATCGGGATCCGGCAGTAAATTGGTATCTAAATTTTCAGCAATGGATTGATCAGTAATCTGTTCCGGGGTCATATCACCCTGCACACAAAGAGCACTTATCGTTTGGACCGCCCGGACAATTTCATCTCGACTGCCATAACTCAGTGCAAGATTCAGTTTCAGCTTCCTATTATTGACGGTCTCCCTAATTCCTCGTTCCAATGCCTCCCGTACTACTTCCGGTAATCGCTGCCTGTCTCCGATAGACAGCAACCGGATGTCGTTTTTCTGCATTCGGGGAAGTTCAGCCTCAAGGTATTTTTTAAGAATGCTCATTAATCCGGTCACTTCTTGAGCAGGACGGCGCCAATTTTCTGACGAAAATGCATACAGAGTAAGATACTCTATGCCGATATTTCGACACGTCTCAACAATCTCCCGGACCGATTCTGCACCGGCCCTATGACCAAACAGCCTGGGTTGTCTTTTTCTTTGCGCCCATCGGCCATTGCCGTCCATAATAATGGCAACGTGGCGTGGCAGACGATTCATATCAAGTGGGAGAGTGCTGGACATACCAGAATGTGATAAAATGTTTAGCAAAATTGCTGATAAGAGAAGATAGAAATCAAACTTCCATGACTTCTTTTTCTTTGTGAGCAGTCACATCATCAATTTCTTTAATATACAAATCTGTTTCGCTCTGGACTTCGTCCTGGAATTTAAAGAGTTCATCTTCGGAAATTTCCTTATCCTTCTTTTGATTCTTGAGTGTATCGATGGCATCCCGACGAACATTGCGGACGGCCACACGAAATTCCTCAGCAATTTTCCTGACCGATTTGACCAATTCCTTGCGGCGTTCTTCGGTGAGTTGGGGAATATTCAGACGAATCACCTTCCCGTCGCCCATAGGATTAAGTCCGATACCAGATTTGAGAATAGCTTTTTCAATGGCCGGAAGCATTTGAGGGTCCCACGGTTGAATGACAATCAATCTGCTCTCCGGGATAGTAATCGTCCCCACTTGATTAAGTGGCATGGAACTGCCATAGGCATCAACAGATATATTATCCAGAATGGACAAAGAAGCCCTTCCGGTACGGATCTTGGCCAACTCGTTTTTAAAACCGTCTACACTCTTTTCCATCTTATCGGACGATTCCAGGATCACTTCATTCATGATTTCACCTCTACTATCGGATCAGTTGTTCGATCTGGATTTACGATGTTATCAGCGTACCGACATTTTCACCCATGGCAGCACGTTTTATATTCCCGCCTACCGACATGTCCAGTACCATAATAGGCAGGTTGTCTTCTTTGGCCAGAGATATGCCAGCAGCATCCATCACCCGTAGCCCTTTCTGCAAGACGTCATCGTAGGTAAGCCGATCAAATTTTATGGCCTCGGGATAGAGCACAGGATCCTTGTCGTACACCCCATCAACTTTGGTCGCTTTTATAACAAGCTCGGCATCAATTTCCAGGGCTCGCAATACCCCGGCCGAATCAGTTGTAAAATATGGATTTCCAGTTCCGGCTGCAAATATGACGACCCTGCCTTTTTCAAGGTGTCTGGTCGCCCTCCGCCGTATATAAGGTTCGGAAACTGATTGCATAGGGATGGCAGACATTACCCGTGTAATGACTCCCGCTCTTTCCAGGGCATCCTGCATAGCAAGGCTGTTCATTACGGTTGCCAGCATCCCCATATTGTCAGCAGTAGTCCGATCCATGCCTTTGCTTGCTCCTGCAACTCCCCTAAAAATATTTCCGGCACCTATCACCAGACCAAGCTCAATACCAGCCTTCACGACTTCTTTTACTTCAGCCGCAACAAACTCAAGTACTTTGGTGTTGATGCCATAGGCATCATTTCCCATAAGTGCCTCACCACTAAGTTTCAGCAGTATTCTATGGTACTGTAACTTTTCGGTCATAGTATTTTCCTTGAAAGAAATGTATAGAGACTAAGACGGTTTTTTCTAGCAGATAGTCTCTGAAGAGACTATCTGCTAGGGAAGTACTATCGGAATACTATTCTACACCTACCTGGAAACGAGCAAATCGTTTAATCGAGATATTTTCACCGATCCGTCCCACAAGTTCGTTCAGAATATCCTGAATGGATAGATCCTGATTCTTTACGAATTTCTGCTCGAGTAAAACAATGTCGGCGAGGTATTTTTCAATTTTTCCAGATACCATTTTTTCGACAATCGCTTCTGGTTTTCCAGAATCAAGAGCCTGCTGGACATAGATTTCTTTTTCCCGGGCAATCACTGCAGCAGGCACCTCCTCTCTGCTGACCGAGATTGGATTGGTGGCAGCGATATGCATTGCTACATCTCGGGCAAATTCGCGGAAATCGTCGTTTTTGGCAACGAAATCAGTCTCGCAACCCAGTTCAACCATAACCCCAAGCTTACCTCCGGCGTGAATATATGTTTCAATGACACCTTCACTGGTCGCTCTGCCTGCACGTTTTGCGGCGACAGCCAATCCTTTCTGCCGAAGTAAATCGACAGCTTTTTCCATATCTCCATCGGTTTTCTCAAGGGCCTTTTTACAATCCATCATACCCGCTTGTGTTTTATCGCGCAGATCTTTTACCATCTTACTTGTAATGGCCATGGTAAATCTCCTTAGACTTTCATTAGAGTAATATTTTTTTCAGTGCAACCCTTTGGGTTTGTATTGAAAATTGTTCTAGACATTCTCATACGAAAAAGGGGCAGTCACAAGACAGCCCCTCTTCATCAACGACTCTTGCTTTTACCTTTTCCCGCGATGCTTTTTAGTGGGATGAGGTAAAATTATACTTCACTTTTGCCGGCATCACCTTCTATAGCAACATCGATATCTGCAGTTTGGTCGCTATCGATTTCACCCATCGAAGCGGCAATCGCCTCTTCGGATGCATTTTCTCCGTCACGAAGAGCCTGTCCAGTCAGTATCGCTTCGGCAACATGAAGGGCGATGAGACGAATTGACCTGATAGCATCATCATTACCGGGAATGACGAATTCGATGTTGTCCGGATCACAGTTTGTGTCAGCCATTGCGACTACCGGGATACCAAGTTTATTTGCTTCGCTGACTGCAATTGTCTCTTTACGAGGATCAACGACGAACATAACCGAAGGCAACGCGCGCATATTCTTGATACCACCAACGTTTCTTTCGAGCTTTATACGCTCTTTCTCCATAAGGAGAATCTCTTTCTTCGGAAATCGATTGATAGAGCCATCAGCCTGCATGGATTCAATAGACTTCAAACGATCAATGCTATTTTTGATGGTCTGAAAATTTGTAAGCATCCCACCAAGCCAACGATGGTCAACATAAAACATACTTGACCGCTTTGCTTCATCGCTGATAATAGCCTGAGCCTGACGCTTTGTTCCAACAAAAAGGACCGTACCGCCATTTTTAACTTCTTCGGTTATAAAATCACATGCTTTATCAAAGAGTCGTTTGGTGACATCAAGATTGATAATATAAATCCCATTGCGTGGCCCATAAATATAGGGCTTCATTTTGGGATTCCATCGCCTTGTTTGATGTCCAAAATGGACACCGGCTTTGAGCATGTCTTTTACTGTCGCACTTGCCATGTTTTTCTCCGTTTCTGGTTTTTCCTCCACCTTCTGTAATCGTGAACAGACTATCATGTCCCCCGACACCAGTTGTGAGCGAAGATGTGTGTTGTAGATCTAAAAAGGTTTTTCCTCAACATTCGATCAAAAATCTCTTATAGACCCTTAGCCCCTTACAGTATGATACTAAATCTGCTGCAACGGGATTTTAGAGTACCTCTTTCCGAGCTTACTTATCAAAAAGAACAACATCATTGTGTAACATTAGTTGAGCTGTTTTGCAACTCCTGGTTAGAGAAACTGCAAGCTAATTTTACTTTCGGATCAGAGACGATTTTCCGGTTAGGATCAGCTTAAGCCATTGCCAACCGAATTTAAGCAGTTCACTGTCCTCTTGGGCTATTCGCTTTTTAAAATCTTTGTCGAGCTTAAATTGTTTGAGGAGCCTTTGCTCTTCGGCAAATCGACGAAAACCATCAATATTGTAGCAGACCATAAATGCCAGTTGTTGCATCTCCCCTCCGGTGTCTTCACCGCGCCAAGGATTCTGCCGAAAGACAGTATCGATTTCAGCCCATAATTCATTCATTATATTATAATCGATAAGCTTTTGATTTCTCACCCAGCTGGTCACGTTCCAAGGTTTCTTTTCGTTATGACCAAGGCAATATGGGTGATTCGTCAGAAAATAATATTCATCGACTACGCCAACAGTCATTGATCGGTCGACCGCCCTTTCCAGAGGATACGTCCTGCAGGCTGAAGGTCGGTCAATATAGACAGTGCAACCGGAACTTTTCAAAAAAGGGCAGGCTTTTAGGTCATCATCAGTTAATTTGAGTTTAACCGTAGGAAAATAGGGGTTATCACCTTTTTCGAGAGTTGTATACATCCGCATACATTGTTCTGAATCAATACCTAAGGCGTGTTTCAAGCGGATGATGTCATATGGGTAGAGAATCATGTCGACATTTCGACAGCAAAAGGTAAAACATGCAACCCCGGGATGACATGCAAATTGAAATTCAGATTGGCCCAGCGGAACCATTCCATCAGGAAATTTTTTTTCAGGGTTATCCAACAAATACCTCCCGCAATCTTCTATGTCTATAAACAAAAAAAAAGCTGGCAGGAACGTATGTCCCAACCAGCTTTAATTTACTCGAGCGAACACCTTAACTTTCAGCCTTTGGTGCCTCGATAACTTCTTCATAGCCGACTAATTCAATGATCGCCATGCCAGCAGCATCACCCTTTCTAACACCCGTTTTAAGGATACGCGTATACCCACCTTTCCGGTCAGCGAATTTATCCTTTATATCGGTAAAAAGCTTCTCAACGACATCCTTACTCCGTATAAAAGAAAGTGCCTGCCTTCTTGCATGCAGATCATTTTTTTTGGCCAGAGTTATCATTTTCTCGGCTACTGGACGAAGTTCTTTTGCCTTTTCAGCGGTAGTAACAATCCGTTCATGCTCAAAAAGAGAGGTGACCATATTTCTTAACATTGCCATCCTGTGCGATGTGGTCCGTCCTAATCTTCTACCTGCTAATTTATGTCTCATCTCTATATCCTCAGCTACAGCCTAAAGCCTGATATGGTAACTTTCAGTTAATTATAAATAATCGCGGCTAGTTTTGCACTACCCTTCGTCTCTTTCTTCACGTTGATGCGGAGCAATCCAATTTTCGAATTTCATGCCAAGCGTCAGATCCATTTCGGACAGAAGAGCTTTTATTTCATTGAGTGACTTACGACCGAAATTTTTGGTTTTCAGCATCTCTTGATCAGTTTTCTGTGCCAGATCGCCGATATAATTAATATCAGCGTTTTTAAGACAGTTTGCAGAGCGAACAGAAAGCTCCAAATCTTCTACCGGTTTATCAAGGAATGGATTCAATGGCTCGCTGTCTTTACTGCTATCCTCAACCACAACCGGCTCAGCATCTTCTTCATCAAAATTGATAAAAATGGTTAATTGTTCCTTGAGAATCTTTGCGGCAAAGGCGAGCGCATTTTCTGGCCTTAGGCTACCATCCGTCTCAATTTCAATAAGCAATTTATCATAATCCGTCTGGTGCCCTACACGTGCCTGAGAAGTACTGTATTGAATTTTCTTAACCGGGGTAAAGATAGCGTCAATCGGAATTTGACCAATAGACAAATTTTCTTTATCCATTTTCTCAGCTGGTTGGTACCCTTTTCCCCATTCGACGGTCATTTCTGCATGAAATGTAGTAGGTCCGGTAAGTGTGCAGATAACCTGATCCTTGTTCATTACCTCTACATAACCGGATTCGATGATGTCACCTGCCGTTACGACACCAGGGCCATTTTTTTCAACAGTGATCTTCTGTGAATCCGCTGAATGAAGTTTAATCCGCACCTGTTTGAGATTAAGAATAATCTCGCTTACATCTTCCATGATATCTTTCATGGAGGTAAACTCATGCAATGCACCTTCGATCTTCACCGAGGTGATTGCAGCGCCCTGGATAGATGATAAGAGAATGCGGCGCAAGGAGTTACCGATAGTGGTAGCGAACCCTCTCTCTAGGGGCTGACATATAAATTTACCGTATGTTTCGGTATATTTTTCTCTGTCAACCTCTAATTTTTCCGGTTTTATCAGCTCGTGCCAGTTTCTGTGAAATGGTATTTTTTCGTCGGCAACTTGAGTCATAGTTTCCTTCTCTGCGTTTCTACTAACTTAGTAGTGTATGCCTTATTAGTACTGCACCGTAATTTTTTAAATTTTCTTGCAAGAAAACAATCGGTCTCAAAGTACTTTTCCCGGCTTTCTTCCCGTTTACCGGGGTCAGTAATCTACAAATTTTCTTCTTTTCAAGAAAAACATTTGTGAAGTACTTATGTCCCTTGAATGGGTGCCAAAGAGGGTCTTATCAAATCGATCAGCCCCTCTTTTCGGTGTTAAAATATGTCAATTGCATGTGAAGCCTGCGCGTAGGGGCTACGCATTGCTCTCATCATACTCCATTATTTGGAGTACAGTTCAACAATCAGTTGTTCCTGAATTGGCAACGTCAGCTCTTCTCTATTTGGAAGCGCTTTGACAGTGGCTTTGTAGTTGTCTTTATCAAGTTCAAGCCAACTAGGAATTCCACGCCGCACGACAGCTTCTAAATTTTCGTTAATCCCACCATTGGCTCGACTTTTTTCCTTTAAGGTAATGACATCTCCAGGTGACACTAAAAATGACGGGATGTTTACCTTTTTTCCGTTGATCTGGATATGATTATGTCGAACAAACTGGCGTGCCTGCTTTCTTGAAGAGGCGAAACCTGCGCGAAATATGGTGTTGTCCAACCGCCGTTCAATCATAATCAGCAGGTTTTCACCAGTAACACCTTTCTGCGCATCGGCCTTGTGAAAAGACAGACGAAACTGACCTTCGAGCATACCATACATGCTCTTTACTTTCTGCTTTTCCCGAAGCTGGATTGCATAGTCCGATAACTTTTTGAACCTTGCTTGTCCGTGTTGTCCTGGCCCAAATGCTCTTCTTTCAAATGAACATTTATCGGAATAACAGCGATCGCCTTTGAGATACAATTTTAAATTTTCTCTTCTGCATCGACGACATGCAGCACCTATATTTCTAGCCAACTTAGGCCTCCATTATCTTTAGTACCTTAGAACATTTTTTATAAAAAATGTTCGTGAAGGTTCTTGTCCTACTGAACTCAGCAGGTTTATATTCTACAATAGCAGTATCTACCGCTATACTCGACGGCGTTTTGGAGGTTTACATCCATTGTGGGGAATAGGAGTGACATCGTAGATACGACTTACCTCGAATCCAGTAGTAATAAGAGCACGAAGTGCTGCTTCTCTACCAGGCCCTGGACCTTTCACCTTAACTTCAACCTTCCGCATCCCGACATCAGCTGCTTTTTTAGCAGCATCAGTGAGTGCATTCTGCGCCGCAAAGGGGGTGCTTTTACGCGAGCCTTTAAAACCCAGGACACCAGCGCTGCACCAGGAAACAACGTTACCCTGCTTATCGGAAATGGTAACGATCGTATTATTGAAAGTAGAATAAATAAAAACAATACCCTCAGGTATGTTCTTTTTTACCTTTCTTTTTTTTGCTACAGCCATAACTTACACCTGTATTAAGTTCAATTATTTGCGGCGACCTGCATTGCGGCGAGGTCCTTTTCGGGTACGAGCATTGGTCTTTGTCTTTTGTCCGCGGACAGGTAAACCCATGCGGTGTCTACGCCCTCGATAACATCCAAGATCAGTCAACCTTTTTATGTCCATGGAAACTGCTCGCCGGCGGTCACCCTCAACGACGTACTCTTCCTCGAGTACCTTCCGAATGCGGTTTACATCGTCACCGTCAACATCATCGCTATTCATGGTGAATGGCAAATCGACTTTTTCAAGAATCTTACGAGCGGAAGTTAACCCAATACCATGTATGTAAGTTAACGCTCGATCCATATGCTTATTTTTGGGAAGGTCAATTCCTGCTATACGTGCCAAGGTACATCTCCTTAAAAGAAGTAGGTAATTAAAAGCGGCAACACTTGTTTATCCCTGCCTCTGTTTATGTTTTTTTATCTTACAGGAAACGCGAACAATACCGTGTCGCTTGAAGATCTTACAATCACTGCACATTTTTTTTACAGACGCGCGTACTTTCATGATAAACAAACTCTCTATTTATTCTTTTTGGCATTTTTTGCCCGAAACGTAACTCTACCCCGACTCAAATCGTAGGGGGAGAGTTCAATAGTCACCCGATCTCCGGGCAAAATTTTGATAAAATGCATACGCATTTTTCCAGAGATATGGGCCAGCACCTTATGCCCGTTATCCAGTTCGACGCGAAACATTGCGTTAGGTAACGGTTCAATAATAGTACCTTCTACCTCAATTGCTTCTTCTTTTGACATGTAGTATCCTGAAAATTCAATGTTCAGTTAAAAACGGAACAGTATAATATAACTTCCCACAAAAGAGAAGCAATATTTTTCTGAACCGCAACTATTTCAAGGAACTCAGAACAAGTGGTCCATTTTCAGTGACGGCTACCGAGTGTTCAAAATGTGCAGAAGGCTTTTTGTCACCTGTTATGACGGTCCACCCATCTCGCAAAACTTTGATTCTATTCGTCCCCATGTTGACCATTGGTTCAATCGCCAGTACCATACCAGGGAGTAATTGAGCCGTTCGTTCTCCAAGGTGAAAATTAGGCACTTCAGGTGCTTCATGCAGATCAGTACCAATCCCATGACCGACAAACTGCCGGACTACAGAAAATCCGTTTGCTTCAACGTGCTCCTGAATAGCCTTTGAGATATCTCCTACCCTGTTGCCTGCTACTACCTGTTCAATTCCTTTTTCCAAACTATTCCGAGTAACGCTTAATAAGCGATTCACTTGGTCTGCTATGGTTCCAACTGGGAGCGTGAGCGCAGAATCACCGTAATAACCTTTATAAAGAACGCCAAAATCGATGGAAACAACATCGCCATTTTTAAGCTTTCGCTTTTTCGAAGGAATCCCGTGAACAATCTCTTCGTTCACAGAGACACAAAGACTTCCGGGAAATCCTCTATACCCTTTAAAAGCAGGCTTTGCCTTTTTAGCTAAACACAATTCTTCCGCCAGTCTGTCAAGTTCCCATGTACTCATCCCGGGGGCAATCACATCTCGCAACATCTTCAGAGTTTCTGCAACAATTTGGTTAGCCTCTTGCATGAGAAGAATTTCGTCGTGATTCTTAACAACAATATTGCAAGTCCGCTTTAATCCGTCAGCTGCATTCACCCTACTACCTGCGTCCTTTAACCTTTCCCTGTTTCATAAACCCTTCATAGTTCCGCATATGCAAGTGGGATTCTACTTGAGAGATAGTATCAATGCCTACACCTACGACGATCAACAGGGCCGTGCCTCCGAAAAAGAAAGGAATATTGAATTGGGATATAAGAACTGTCGGTAAAACACAAACCGTACTGAGATAAATCGCACCAACTACCGTGAGGCGAGTTAATACTTTGTCAATAAATTCCGCTGTCTTTTTACCAGGCCGTATACCGGGTATAAACCCACCGTTTTTTTTGAGATTTTCTGCGACATCATCCGGTTTGAAAGTTACCGCTGTATAGAAAAAACAGAAAAAGACGATCATTCCAATGTAACAGATGTAATAATATATAGTTCCTGGATGCATTGCAGCCGATACTCGCTGGACCCAATCGACTTGAATAAAACTGCCTATAGTTGCAGGAAACATCATGATCGAAGAAGCAAAGATAGGTGGGATTACGCCCGAAATATTAATTTTCAAGGGCAAATGTGAACTCTGACCACCATACACCTTCCTGCCTACTACCCTTTTTGCGTATTGTATGGGAATTCTTCTTTGAGAAGTCTCAAAGAAAACAATAGTTGCAATAACGCCAAGCATAAACAGTACAAGAAAAGGAACAAAGAAAAGTGAAATTTCTCCAGCTTTAACCAATTGAATAGAGTTAACAATGGCGGCAGGCCCTCGAGCAACAATTCCTGCAAAGATAATAAGAGATATCCCGTTTCCAATCCCTCTTTCCGTCATTTGCTCCCCAAGCCACATTATAAAAGCAGTCCCGGATGTAAGCGTCAACATGGTCATGAGTTTAAACTGTATTCCGGGTAAAAGGACAATTGCCTCGCCGCCCGGTCCACTCATGCCTTCGAGGCCAACGGCTATAAATGTTCCCTGTATAATACTCAGGAAAACTGTCCCGTACCTGGTATATTGAGTTATCTTTCTGGTACCTGCCGGACCCTCTTTTTTAAGTGCCTCGAGTTGTGGAATAACAACTGTCAATAATTGGATAATAATCGAGGCACTAATATATGGCATGATACCAAGAGCGAAGATAGAAAAGTTCTCTAACGCACCACCCGAAAACATGTTAAACATGCCAAAGAGAGTACCAGCATTCTGGGCGAAAAAAGCCCCCAACGCCTCGCCATTTATCCCAGGAGTAGGTATTTGTACACCCATCCTGTAAACGGCAAGCATAATAAGCGTAAACAATACACGCCTACGTAACTCAGGTATATTTGCAGCACTCTGCAATCCACTCATTATCTGTACCTATTTGCGATGCAACTCTAAAATATTTAACGGGTTGTAAAAAAGTATTAATCTTTTTAAGCCTCTTTACTTTCCCCTGAAATTACTGTGCCGCCTACAGCTTCAATGAGTGTTTGCGCAGCTCTGCTGACTTTATCGACTTCTATTTTCAAAGCCTTTGTCACTTCACCATTGGCAAGGACTTTAACAAACAGGCCCTTTTTGACAATTCCGGCGGCAACAAGAGTGTCAACAGTAATTATTTCTTCGTTTCCTAAACTATCAAGCTGGCTCAGGGACACCAAAGCAAACTGTTTCTTAAAAGTGTTGGTAAAACCACGTTTTGGTAACCGGCGTTGCAATGGCATCTGTCCACCCTCAAAGCCTGGCTTAACACCAGATCCTGAACGTGATTTAAAACCTTTGTGGCCTCGACCTGCTGTCTTACCATGCCCACTGCCGGGTCCCCTGCCTAAACGCTTTTTTTGTTTCCTAGAACCGGCTTTGGGAGAAAGATTCGCTAAGGATAACATGCTATACCTCCTCCATACGAACAAGATGCGATACCTTTCGGAGCATTCCCCGCATTTCGGGAGTATCTTTTCTTGTTATGGTTTTATTCATTTTAGTGAGCCCTAGCCCGATTAACGTCGCATTAATTTTTTTGGTACTGCCAATACCACTCTTAACAAGAGTAAAAGTAATTGTCTCGGCCATTTAACTACCTTCTTTAATCAAATATTTGACAACAGATACCTTCGGGAACCTTTCCGATACTATTTCTGTTGTAATTATGCAGTTATTTCTTCTATGGTTTTCCCACGTAAATCAGCAATACTCTGCGCAGTTCGCAGGGCTGACAATCCATTCAGGGTAGCCTTTACCATGTTGTGTGGATTATGCGATCCAAGGCATTTTGTGAGGATATTAGAAACACCAGCAGCCTCGAGCACAGCACGCACTGGCCCACCGGCGATGAGACCGGTACCGTCTGAAGCAGGTTTCAACAATACTTTTCCTGCGCCGAATTTCCCCACCACCATATGCGGTATCGAACTTTCCGTTAGAGAGATAGAGAACATGCTTTTGCGCGCTTTCTCAATACCTTTACGGATTGCATCTGGAACCTGGTTAGCTTTACCAAGGCCGTAACCAACTTTGCCTTTTCCATCACCAACCACGATGATAGCACTAAAACTGAACCTGCGGCCACCCTTAACAACTTTTGCAACGCGGTTGATAAAAACTATTTTTTCGATCAGTTCCTCAGTAGCAGCACTTTTGGAACGTTTGAAATCAGACAAGGGACACCCCCGTTATAATAAATATCATTAAAATTCGAGACCACCTTCCCGAGCACCCTCGGAAAGAGATTTTACCCGGCCGTGATAAATCGATCCTCCGCGATCGAAGATCACTTTGTTGATTCCGGCAGCCTTCGCGCGAGTAGCGAGCATTACGCCGATCTTTTTCGCTGCCTCGACCTTTCCTTTTTCATCAGCCGGCTCAAATTCTTTATCGATCGTGGACATGGAAACCAGCGTATGTCCGGCCACATCATCGATTATTTGAGCATACATATGTTTATTACTCTTAAAGACTCTCAACCGTGGGCGTTCGCTGGTGCCGGAAATCTTCTTTCTGATCCGACGGATACGTTTGGCCCTAGCTATGGTCTTGGGGTTTGTCTTAGCCATTGCAATTTACCATTCAGTTTAATATTGACCTGTTCGACCGCACATATTACTTGGCGCCAGCTTTGCCAACTTTTCTTACGATATGTTCGCCTTCATAACGAATTCCTTTGCCTTTATATGGTTCAGGTTTTCTAATCTGGCGTATTCTTGAAGCTACAAGTCCAAGCAGTTCTTTATCAATGCATTCCACAACGATCTTGGTGTTTGCTTCGACTGAGGCCGTAACCCCTTCAGGCAATTGAAAATTAACCGGATTTGAATATCCTACATTCAGTGTCAGTGTCGTCCCACTAACATTCGCCTTATAGCCAACACCTTCAATAAGTAAAACTTTCTTGAAACCATCGACAACCCCGATCACCATGTTGTTAATCAGACTTCTGGTAAGCCCACGAAAGGCATTGACCTTGGTGTTCTCGATACGATTATAAACTTGTATGATATTATCCTCGACCCGAACTTCTATGTCCTGGATAATTTCACGTTTTAAAATACCTTTTGCTCCGGTGACAGTCAGTTGTTGACCTTGAAGATCGATCTTCACCCCTGCGGGTACCGGAATTGGTTGTTTACCAATACGAGACATAATTTCCTCCGTTATCCGCGGGTCTACCAGACCTCACAAATTATCTCCCCACCCGCATTGATTGCCCTGGCTGTCTTATCAGTCACGACACCTCTGGAAGTGGATATAATGGCGACCCCGAGACCGTTCAAGACCTTCGGAACAGCATCTACCTTGGCGTATTTACGAAGGCCGGGTTTGCTTACCCTTTTTATACCCGTAATAACAGATTCCCCACTCGGACCATATTTCAGATCAATTTTCAAGGTGTTCTGTATCTCGCCAGGGATAACCTTATAACTGCCGATGAAGCCTTCAGCCTTGAGAACCTTCGCAACATCAACTTTGACAGTGGAAGTGGGCATCTCAACAGAATCGAACTTCGCCATTACTGCATTTCTTATCCTGGTCAGCATATCTGCCAGGGGATCGCTCATTGACATAGCGAACACTCCTTTTATTCAAAATTGTAAACGGGTCATACAGCGATAGAGAGAAATTCTACCAACTGGACTTGGTGACACCAGTTATTTCACCGCCGAGAGCCAGTTTACGGAAGCAAATTCGACACACACCAAATTTTCTAATGAACGCTCTAGGACGACCACAAAGTGGGCATCTGTTATACTTTCGCACACTGAATTTAGCTTTGCGTTGCGATTTTGCGATTATGGATTTCTTAGCCAAACCGACCTCCAGTTTATCTCTATTTAAATGATTGTCTTAAATCGGAAATGTTATTTTTTAAAAGGCATGCCCAGCAACCTGAGAAGAGAAAGACCCTCTTTATCAGTGTTTGCAGAGGTCACTATGGTAATGTTAAGCCCCTTGATTTTATCTATTTGATCGTAATCAATTTCCGGAAAAATAATTTGTTCCTGAACTCCCATCGAGTAGTTACCTCTTCGGTCAAATCCCTTGGGAGACAGACCTCGAAAGTCACGAACCCGAGGCAGCGCGATGTTCACCAGCTTGCTGAAAAAATCATACATTTTTTCGCCACGCAATGTGACGCAGCAACCAATAGGCATTCCTTCACGCAATTTAAAAGTGGCGATTGATTTCTTGGCCTTGGTTATGATCGCCTTCTGACCAGAAATCCGACCCAGTTCTGCAGCTGCACCTTCAACTATCTTTGGATTTTGCACTGCTTCGCCAAGACCCATGTTAAGAACAATTTTTTTGATCTGAGGAATCTGCATGGCGTTTTTATAACCAAATTCCTCTTTGAGTGCGGGAACACACTCATTTAAATACATATCTTTTAGCGTACCCATGTATAACTCCTAGCGTACCAGTATTTGATAATCTATGATTTACTCTCGATGGATTCGCCACAACTCTTGCAATAGCGTACCTTGGTACCATCATCGAGGACCTTCTTTCCTATGCGACCAGTTTTGGTGCATTCAGGACAAATAAGCTGAAGATTGGAAACGTGGATAGGTGCTTCTTTTTCCACAATCTGGCCCTGCTGATTCATTTCTTGCGGCTTGGTATGTCGCTTAATCAAATTAATCCGCTCAACCAAGGCCTTGTCGTCTTCACGAAGGACCCGAAGAACTTTCCCTACCCTGCCTTTATCTTTACCGGCAATTACTTCAACCTGATCGTTTTTCTTCAGGTATGTCATACCCTGTCTCATTGCTCTACCTTTATCCAATCAATGTATCTTTGCACCATGCACCGACCAAATACTTACAGTGCTTCTGGAGCCAAAGATATAATTTTCATGAACCCTTGGTTACGTAATTCCCGAGCGACTGGTCCAAAAATACGAGTACCAACTGGTTCGCCCGAAGTCGCCAGCATAACTGCTGCGTTATCGTCAAACTTGACCCAAGTATCATCCATGCGCTTCATTTCTTTCGCTGTACGTACAATTACAGCTTTCATGACATCGCCTTTTTTTACTTTGGCGTTTGGGATAGCTTCTTTTACCGCTACGACTATTACATCGCCTATCGTTGCGTAGCGTTTTCCGGAACCGCCAAGAACCCTGATGCAGAGAACTTTTTTGGCACCGGAATTGTCAGCAACATTAAGTACTGATTCTGTCTGTATCATAATTTCACCTGATTTCTCATCCGAAACAAGTCATATTTATCGATTTGGCACATAAGGCCAGTATCACACTGCCTGTTCCAGTATTGTCATAACCCGCCATCTCTTTCGTTTACTTAGCGGTCGACATTCTTCAATAAGAACGGTGTCTCCGATATTGCAGCGGTTCTCAGGATCATCGGCCAAATACTTGACACTTGTTTTCATGAATTTACCATAAAGTTTATGGCGAACCTTGCGCTCTACTCGAACGACAACACTCTTTTCCATTCTGTTACTAACAACAGAGCCAGTTCGTGTCTTTCTAGATTTATTTATTTCACTCATAATTTAGTCAATTAGTGATGTTTTTTAGAACTCGACCATACGCACTAAATTTCCTATCAATACGTCAATTAATCGCTTGTATTTTGATGGTTTCGATTCTAGCAATTTCTTTTCTAATTTTCTTTAGTCGAGATGTATCTTCCAGAGGTCTTATTCGATGTTGAAAAGAGAGATTCCCCAATTCTTCGCGCAGGTCTTTTAAATTTTTATTAAGGTCTTCTGCGGACATCTTACGTATTTCTTCCAGTTTCATAAGGTACCTCTCTTAGTAACCACCTTGGTCGAAAAGGGCAGCTTATTACCAGCGAGAGTCAATGCTTTTATAGCCACTTCCTCGCTCACCCCGGTGATTTCATACAAAATCGTACCCGGTTTCACTTTTGCCACCCATGAATCAGGTGCGCCTTTACCTTTACCCATTCGAGTTTCAGCAGGCTTTGAAGTTAACGGCTTATCAGGGAAAACACGAATCCAAACTTTCCCCCCACGTTTCATCGTTCTGTTGATAGTGATACGAGCAGCTTCTATCTGCTGTGCCGACATAAAACCGCATATGGTTGCTTTGAGGGCATAATCACCAAAGGAAATTGACGATCCACGAAGAGCAACTCCCCTGGACCTTCCTTTGAAAACTTTTCTATGTTTAACCTTTTTAGGACTTAACATCTTTTACTCCAAAAAATTTATGGAATCCCTTGAACAGCATGCTTACTACACAGTCCCTGCATCAGTGTCGCTCAGGACTTCGCCATTGAATATCCACACCTTTACCCCAATAATTCCGTAGGTAGTATTGGCTTCTGCCAGCGCATAGTCGACGTCGGCTCGCAAAGTATGAAGGGGAACCCTTCCCTCTCGAACCCACTCACATCGTGACATCTCCGCTCCGCCCAATCTACCGGAACAGGAAATCTTAATGCCCTTAACGCCAAAACGAAGAGCAGAACTGACTGCTTTTTTCATCGCTCGACGAAAGGCAATTCGTCGAATAAGCTGCTGTGCAATATTTTCTGCCACAAGTTGAGCATCCGCTTCAGGCCGACGAACTTCCTGAATATCAAGCGTCACTTTGCGGGTTATGAGTTTTTCAATCTCTTTTTTAAGTATCTCAATTTCAGCGCCTTTCTTGCCAATTACAATCCCTGGTCTGGCAGTGAAAAGCTTGATCCGCACCTGCTCTCCTGTCCTTTCTATCTTAACTTTAGAAAGTCCAGCATGCTGTAGACGCTTTCTGAGAAACTTTTTAAGTTTTTGGTCTTCAATCAGATAAGTGGAATATTCCTTATCAGCATACCAGATTGAATCCCATGTCCGGGTAATGTTCAGTCTAAGTCCGAGTGGATTAACCTTCTGCCCCAAAACAGTCCTCCAACAAATCCATTGTTCAATTATTTTTTTAGTACTCTCGTAATGCTTTTTAGGATTTTCTAAAGTCACTACCTACAAGTACTTGTCCCGTATATCGGTGTTTTAATTCTCTATGTATTCTGTGCTGCAACGATCAGCCTAATTCTCATCTAAAACAACGGTGATGTGACTCGATCTCTTAATTATACCTGTCGCTCTGCCTTGTGCACGGGGACGAATCCTTTTCAAAGAAGGTCCTCCATCAATTACTATCGACTTCACGTACAGATTATCTACATCCGCCTGATCGTCCTGAGTAGCGTTGGCAACAGCCGACTCAATAACTTTTTGGATAATACCAGCACCTTTTTTGGGCATGAAGCGAAGAATAGTAATCGCCTGATCAACCCCCATACCTCTTACCACATCAGCAACCAAACGGGCTTTCTGTGGTGAGATCCTAATATATTTTCCTACGGCTTTTGCTTCCATAGTTAATGCTCCTGATGATTCCTGCCGGAAACTATATATTTCTAACTACCTTTTACCTTTTTTGTCCGAGGCATGACCATAGTAAGTCCTGGTCGGAGAAAATTCCCCGAGTTTATGGCCAACCATGTTCTCTGTAACAAAGACCGGAATGAATTTCTTTCCGTTATGTACAGCGAAGGTGAGTCCAACCATTTCAGGACTTATATCGGATCGCCTCGACCATGTCTTGATGACCTTCCTGGACCCGCTTTCAAATGCATCGGTCACTTTCTTTTGCAGATGATCATCAATGAAAGGACCCTTTTTGATTGAGCGTGACATACTTAAACTCCTCGTAACTTAAGATCTCTTCTTGACAATCATTCTGTCAGAAGCCTTCTTTTTCCTTGTCTTGAAACCTTTAGACGGAACACCCCACGGACTGCATGGATGCCTTCCACCCGAACTTTTCCCTTCACCACCACCCATTGGGTGATCTACCGGGTTCATTGCCACACCACGCACGGACGGACGTATTCCCATCCATCTGGTACGGCCGGCCTTCCCGAGTTTGGCGGATTCGTGTTCACGATTACCGACCTGACCTATACAGGCACGACAATTATTGTTAAATTTTCTTACTTCACCGGATGGCAGTCGAACCAGGACATATGCTCCTTCCTTGGCCATTAACTGCGCTGATGTCCCTGCACTCCGAACCATCTGAGCGCCTTTGCCAATTTTCATCTCGATATTGTGAATGATAGTACCAAGTGGAATATTGACGAGGGGAAGGCAATTGCCCGGTTGAATATCTACCGAATCTCCGGCAACAATAGTATCGCCAACGGTGATACCATCAGGAGAAAGTATGTATCTCTTTTCGCCATCTTTGTAGCTCAGCAAAGCAATGTTCGCAGAGCGGTTTGGATCATACTCGATTGCAATAACTTCTGCATCAATATCAATCTTATTTCGTTTGAAATCAATGATACGGTATTTTCTTTTATGACCGCCACCTATATGCCGCGAAGTAATGCGACCATAGTTATTGCGGCCACCTGATTTGCTCAGACTGCAAACAAGACTCTTTTCCGGTCGTTTGTTAGACACATCCGGATTTTTTGACGACACGTGCTGTCGCTTCCCAGGTGATGTTGGTTTGTATACTTTAATAGCCATGATTTCCCAATCGCTCCATCATTATTAGATTAAATAAAATCTTGCAATGTAGAAGGTAGATGATCGTATGAATTGAAACGTATGATCTACAATTCATCCGCAAAGTTTATAGTTCCTTCCGACAAGGTTACATAGGCCTTTTTCCAATCATTGGTAAAGCCGACCGTCTTCCCGACCCGTTTCTTTTTACCGCGAAGAGTAACGGTTTTCACATCTCTCACTTTCACATTGAACATCAGTTCAACCGCATTTTTGACTTCTATCTTGTTCGCCTTGGGATGTACTTTAAAAACGATCTTACCGTTTTCTTCCTGCATCAAGGCAGCCTTCTCAGTGAGGCAAGGCCCTTGTAATACGCTATAGATGTTTTTCATGCCATTAACCTCTTTTCAAGGCTTTCGATTACCGGTTGCAGCAGAATCACCTTTTTATGTAACAGCAGGTCATAAACGTTGAGGCCTTCAGAAGACATCACTTTGTAGCCGTTTACATTCCGTGAAGATTTAGTCAGACTTTCTGGAGCGTTGTCAGTTACTATGATTCCGTTGTCCACGTCAAGGATATTCATGATCTTGACAAAATCTTGTGTCTTAATCTGGTCCATGGAAAAATCGTCGAGGACGACTAGATTGCCTTCCTGGAACCGAGCACTGAGCGCCATAGAAACCGCTTGTTGTTTTACCTTGCGGTTTACCTTGAAACTATAATCTCTTGGTTTTGGTCCAAAGGCCACACCGCCTCCCCGCCATAAAGGAGATCGATTGGTGCCTGCTCTTGCACGCCCCGTTCCCTTTTGCTTCCATGGCTTTCTGCCACCACCTCTCACTTCAACTCTTGTTTTCGTACAGGCATTACCGGCACGCCTTCCTGCACGCTGCATCCGGACAACTTCGTGAAGAATATACTCTTTCACTTCCCGGTTGAACACAGCATCGTTCAGATCAATCTGGCCAACACTTTCATTCTTCGTGTTAACTATATTTACAGTAGACATTATTATCTCCTCGAACCTGTCAGATCCAATTGCAATTATTTCTTGAATATCTTCAACAGGCCGTTTTTTGCTCCAGGAAGCGGTCCTTTCAAGAGTACAACATTTTCCTCGGCTCGGACATCCACCACGATTACGTTTTTGCGCAACACGGTGTCATTGCCCATTCGCCCTGGCATTTTCTTTCCTTTGACAACCCTGGCAGGATACGCACTGCAACCAATGGAACCTGGTGCTCTGTGGAACATGGAACCATGACCGGAACCACCACCACTAAAACCGTGACGCTTGATGACACCCTGAAAGCCTCGCCCCTTGCTGATTCCCTGAACGTCGACCTTATCGCCAACCTTCATGACTTCATCAAGAGCCACTTCCTGACCGACTTCATAAGAAGATCCGGCAGCAACCCTGAACTCACGGACAAAATAGTATCCATCAGAATTTGACTTCTTGAAATGGCCACTCATCGCCTTGTTTATTCTCTTGGCTTTTTTATCGCCAAATCCAACCTGAATGGCGCTGTAACCATCAGTAGTTTCAGTTTTTACCTGAAGGACTTTACACGGTCCAGCTTCTATTACAGTAACTGGAACAGATTGACCCACTTCATCGTACACACGAGTCATTCCAACTTTCTTTCCTAATATACCCATCGACTTTGGCATAATATTACCCGATACTTCAATTTACCTTTACGTCGCGCCTTGTTATGGCAACTTGATTTCTACATCGACGCCTGCGGACAATTCCAGTTTCATAAGCAGATCAATTGTCTGCTGTGTAGGTTCCAGAATATCCAATAAACGGCGATGGGTTCTCATTTCAAAGTGTTCGCGAGACTTTTTATCCACGTGGGGTGAACGAAGCACACAAAACTTGTTAATAGTGGTCGGCAATGGAATCGGCCCAGCTACCGCAGATCCTGTTCTTCTCGCTGTTTCAACTATCTCGGTTGTGGACTGATCAAGCAACTTATGATCATATGCCTTCAGCCGGATTCGAATTTTTTCTGTTGGTATCATGACTCACCTTTATGCAAAAATTTCACTGATGACACCGGCACCGACAGTTCGCCCACCTTCACGGATAGCAAATCGCAGACCAACATCCATGGCAATCGGCGTGATCAATTCAACCGCTGCGCTGATGTTATCGCCGGGCATTACCATCTCTACTCCCTCAGCGAGAGTAACAATCCCGGTAACGTCAGTTGTTCTAAAGTAAAACTGGGGACGATACCCGTTAAAGAAAGGAGTATGACGACCACCCTCGTCTTTGCCGAGAATATAGCATTCAGCATTGAACTTTGTGTGCGGAGTAATCGACTTCGGAGCGGCGAGTACCTGACCTCGCTCTATTTCCTCACGTTTGACCCCACGAAGCAGGGCTCCGATATTATCGCCTGCCTGACCTTCATCGAGCAGTTTACGAAACATCTCAACTCCGGTACAGGTGGTTTTCTGGGTGTCACGGATACCGACGATTTCAAGCTCGTCACCGACATGAACCACACCGCGCTCAACACGACCAGTGGCTACAGTTCCACGACCAGAAATCGAGAAAACATCCTCTACCGGCATAAGAAATGGCCGATCAACCTCACGCTTGGGCTCGGGTATATAGTTGTCGATTGCATCCATCAGCTCCCAGATGCACTTGGCCTTTTCTTCGTTCCGGATTTTCGAGCGCCTGCAAAGCCGATCCTTTTATAAACGGAACATCATCCCCTGGAAAATCATACTTATCAAGCAACTCCCGAAGTTCCATTTCGACCAACTCGATCAGCTCTTCATCATCGACCATATCGCATTTATTGAGAAACACGACAATCGAAGGAACACCAACCTGACGCGCTAAGAGGATATGCTCTCTGGTCTGGGGCATGGCTCCGTCGGTGGCAGCAACAACTAGAATCGCCCCATCCATCTGAGCGGCACCAGTAATCATATTCTTGATATAGTCAGCATGGCCTGGACAGTCAACGTGGGCATAGTGCCGCTTTGTCGTCTCATATTCCACGTGGGCAGTGGCTATGGTAATTCCACGCTCTTTTTCTTCCGGTGCTTTATCGATTTCGCTGAAGTCAGTAAATGTGGCCTGACCTTTGAGTGATAAGACACGAGTAATTGCAGCAGTCAGTGTGGTTTTACCATGGTCGATATGTCCTACGGTACCTACATT